>VOFC01005153.1_pt1 | contig 49169 bp, 78 predicted proteins | sample 5384161 | NCBI WGS metagenome assembly VOFC01 (sample SAMN12384722, study PRJNA508395) | human gut metagenome | isolation source: healthy gut B | host: Homo sapiens | reverse complement strand
CCACGGCGGCCAGGCTGGCGTAGCTTGCATAGCGCCCCACCACCACAACATCCGCCGCGTTAAACAGCAGCTGCAGCACGCTGGAGGCCATAAGCGGCAGGCTAAACAGCAGCAGCTTCTTCAGCAGCGGTCCCGTCAGCATGTCGATGGAGCCGCCAAGTCTGAAATGATGGATCCTTTTCATATTGCCATTTCCGCAGCCGCGCCATAGGCGCTCGACCCGCGGCCTTTCCGTCCTATCCAAAGTACTCCCTCCCCAGGGCCCAACCGGCAGCCCTGCTTCGGTGCGTTCTCCTATTATAGTAGTAAAGGCGCAAAATCTCAAGCAAATTCGCCGCCGCATACTACACAAATATTTGCCCGGCCCGTCCCTTCCGGTCATGCAGTTTTTCGATTACCGATTATTTATCTCCGTTTTCCGCCACCCAGGTGCGCACATAGTCCACGAACAGCCTGGTGGATTTGGACAGCGCCTTCTCGTCCTTCACGCCGATGCCGATGGTCCGATCAAACTGCAGGGGTGCCCGGCAGACCTGCACGGGCAAGGGGCTGTGGCTTACCATAAGCCGAGGCAGCAGGCTGATGCCCAGGCCCTCGGACACCATAGCCAGATGGTTCGATCCTCCCGGGCAGTGTACTTCACATGGGGCCGGATGCCCAGCTTTGTCAAAGGCAGCCATGATCTCGTAGTCCTCCCCCTCCTCCAGCAGGATGAATGGCTCCTCGGCCAGCTCCGATGCCGGAAACGGGTCCTCTTGGGCATAGACATGGTCGCAGGGCACCACCACCTGCAGCTCGTCCCGGTACAGGGGATAGGTTTGCAGATGCTTGGTAGACGGCAGGCGGAAGAATCCGCAATCCACCGCCCCGGATACGATCCAGCTTTCGATCTGCTCGTAATAATCCCCTGTAATCACCTCAAACTCAATGTTGGGGTAGATCTGACCAAAGCTCTTGAGGATGCGGGGCAGCCACAGGAAGGGAAACGCTGGAAAAGGTTGCCACCTTTACCAGGCCGCTGTCCATTCCCTTGAGGCTTTCCACCGTCTGCATCATGGTGTGGTGGGCGGCACAGAGCTTTTCGATCTGGGGCAGCAGGGCCCGTCCGTCCGCCGTCAGCACCACCCCGCCCCGGTTGCGGCTGAGAAGGGTGACGCCCAACTCGCCTTCCAGGGAGTTGATGGCGTGGCTGATGCCGGACTGGGTGAAATTCATAGCCTCCGCCGCTTTTAGAAAAGCTGCCGCAGGCCGCAGTTTTCAGAAAAATCTGATATTTTGTAATGCTCATAAGACACCTCCTACCTGATACTGTCGAAAAACCCCTTGAAATTTCCCGGCAAAAGGCTCACAGCCTGCCCCACGCAGGATTTATGCGCAAGCGTAAAAATCATGCACTTGCAGTCTGAGCGGCATTTTCCCCCGCGCACATGTCACGGTGAAAAATGATTTGAATTCCTTGCTTCTGCGGGCGCAAACTCTGCAGGGCTTTTTGACAAGAACTGTGTATTCCCGCCGTTCTGCTTTTATTATACCATACAACTTCTCATGATTTCAAGAACAAACATGCGCTTCACAAATATAATCTTCTGTGCTATGATAAATCCAGCTTAAAGATTGGAGGACAAAAGTTATGGCATTGATTTCTAAGATGAACCGCTGTGCCGTGTGCGGCAGCAGCGAAGTGGTATACAACGAGGCTGCCGGTCTGTACCATTGCCCCGTGTGCGGCAAGGACAGCGCCGAGCCTATGCCCCAGGCAGACCTGACGGCTGTGAACCGCATCGCCGTTCTGGGCGATGCCAACGGTGAGATGGACGAGCTCCGCCGCCGCTATCCCCGCCTGGACCTGCCCACCTGGAGCAAGGGAAGACCGCCTGCAGCTCTGATAACCTTGCTATTTCCCATTTCTTTTTTTCCATACTGAGGATTTTCCTCAAAAAAAAGATCCCGAGCTATTGCCCGGGATCTTTTTTATGAAAAGCATAGCAGAGAACGGGAATGTGCCATTTTCTCACCCCCTTCCGGGCATTCGAAAATACTGTAAAAGACTTCATTCGCCGGCATTTTGTACATTTTCGCAGTGCGGAGCCATTACGGAAAGCTTTCTATCCGTTTTTCCCTCACACCGCCCACCGAATTTCCACTGTATCTCCGCCAGTCGGATGCATGCAATGAGCTGTGCGGCCACGGCCTTCTTTTCGGCAAAGGTTAGGGCTGCAAATTCCATCTCCCCCTGAGTTTCCTCTCCCCGCCTCTGCGCCCGGTCCCTCTCCTGCTGCAGGGTCTGCCGCTGCCGCTGGATCTTCCCAGAGCTCTGCAGATAGTCGGCGGGCATGGATTCGCTCTGTGCAAATGCATCTGTCAGCCGCTCCGCTTGCCGGTCCAGCTCCGTCATAGACGCGGCATACCGGCTTTCGCCGGATTCCGCCCGGGGCTTCGGGCAATCAGCCAGCAGCTTGCTTATATCCCCCTGCACTCGCCCCTCCAGCTCTGCCAGGTCGACCCGTATGGCCGAGCGGCAGTGGGCCAGGTTATAGCGCCCGCTGCAGTGCAGGTACCGCCTTCCGCCGTTTTCCGTCACAGAAACGCTGTATCCGCACTCCGCACATTTCAGCAGGCCCGACAGCCAAGTGTGTGCTTTCCCTGTCCGCTGCGGCCCAGCTGCCGGTTTTTTCGCAGCTTTTCCTGGCACCGGAGAAACAGCTCTGCCTCCACCAAGCCGGGGCTGTTCAGTACCGACAGCACCTGACTCCCCGCATCTGTGCGCCTGCGGCTGTCTGTCTCCCGCCTGCCCACCAGCAGCAGGCCGTGCTGCCGTCAAAATGCTCCGCCGGATCGGAGACGGTGACGCCCTGGCCCAGATAATACAGCCGCACCTGCTCGTCCGCCTTCACATAGGGCCGGGTTGTGCAGCAGCCGGGATAAGGTCACGCTGTCCCACACCGCCCGCTTGGGCCCGGGGATACCCTCCCGGCTCAGCTTTTTGGCCAGCCCCGACAGGGATGTCCCCTCCCCGGCGTATTCCGCAAATATCCGCCGCACCAGCTCCCCGCGTCCGTTGGGTACCAGCGCCGGCGCCCGGCGTCCATCCCGTCCGGCCGCCCGGCCGTTGTCGAATCCGAAGGGGGCCGGGCCGCCGGGCCACGTCCCCAAGGCTGCCCGCCGGTAGTAGTTGTCCCGCACCCGCTGGGCGATGGTCTCCCGCTCCAGCTGGGCAAACACCATGATGATGTGCAGCATGGCCCTGCCCATGGGGGTGGAGGTATCAAAATTCTCACTGACCGACACAAACTCCACCCGATTCGCCTGCAGCACCTGCCACAGCTGGCCGAAATCCGCCACCGACCGAGAAAATCGGTCCAGCCTATATACATAGAGCGTTGCTATCCGCCCGGCCTTCACGTCCTGCATCAGCTGCCGGAAGGCCGGGCGTTCCGTGTTTTTTCCGGAGTATCCCGCATCCCGGTAAACAGCCGGCTCCTTCTCCCCCGCCATCCGCCGGCACAGGTCCACCTGCCCGGAAATAGACAGGCTGTCTTTTTTTCTCCACGGATTGCCGGGCATATATGGCATCCTGCCGGTTCATGTACCGCCCTCCATTTTCCCCGGCCTGCAATGTCGCCAGAGCCTCCAGGCACCGTCGATATGCCTCCTCCAGCCGCTCCTGCCGCTCTTGGGTTGACGGATAGGTGGGATAAATGTTCTTAATCTCCATAGCGCTCTCACCTCACCTCATGGTATGCGCCGCCCCCGTCAAAAAATGCCGCTGATCATGCGGGCTTCAAGCCCTTGCCGATAGGGATAGTCTGGATTGGAAGGATTACGATGCCGATACCATCTTCAAGCGGGTCACGGAGCATCTGCAGCCGGGGGAGCATCGTGCTCTTTCACAACGCCGCCCTACACACGCCGGAGGCCCTGCCCTCCATCCTGAGTACATGCATCAAAACGGCTACACCGTGGTGCCTATCGGCAGCCTGATCTATACCGAGAGCTACACCATTGACCACGCCGGCCGCCAATCCCCGGTGCAGACGGAAGCAGGCACATCCCCGCCCCCAATCAAATCCCGCCGCATAACGTCAAAAAGGAGGGGCCCAGTCTATGGCCCCTCCTTCCGTTTTCTCAAAAGCATGCCTTATCCGGAAAGCTCAAGAGGATCGTCCCTCACTATTTAGGTCAACAGTTTCTATAGTCTTTTTTATTCGCCTCATCATCTTATGCAGTGTGTCAAAGTGATTTTTCGGCACGCTGCGTTTTTTGCGCAAAAATACCATTCTGCGCAAATTTGCGGAGTTTCCCTCTTTTCGCCATGGCGTTGGCGGGCCTTTTTCCGCTACGATGAACCTGTATCCGGCGCCTCTCCGTGGCTGCTGAGGGTATATTATTCCGTCTCCCCTGTTGGACGCCCGCGCATTGGACACACTGCCCCTGGTGCGGCCGGTGTGCACTGCGCCGTAAGCGGATGTGACGAACGGCCTCTCGGCACAAAGGCCCCCGGCAAGATGTCCCGGTGTTTGGAGCTGCGGCGGGCGCTGGCCGTCCGCCGCAGAATATTTCTCCGCTATCCCCTCCGGGGAAGGCACATCAGAAAGGTGGTTCCCATGCCCATGGACAAGTGAGCTGCTTCCCCGTTGTCCCACGCCCGGCATATGCGGGTGTGGCCGTTGACAGGCGCCGATAAATTTCCCCATGTCTAAGCAGGATCATACCCCGCCGGAGGCTTTCCGTCTGCGCTTAGCCAAGTGCCTGCTTACTTTGGTTTGGCTCGCCATTATTGCCGTATGTCTGCTGCATAAGGACGAGTTTACGCTGGAGGGCATTTTGAGCTATACACCCCGGCAGCCAGTTTTAGCCGCTGCAATGCTATGGGCTCTGTTCGCGGTAAAAAGCCTGAGCATCTTTTTTGTATAGTGGCCTGCTCTATGCCGCCAGCGGCATTCTGTTTTCCGTTGCCTGTGGCCATTGCGGTAAACATCGCAGGCACAGCGATCATGGTCAGTATTCCCTATTGGTTGGGGAAAAAGCTGGGTAGTCAGGCCGTGCAGTATATTCTGCATCGCTTTGCGAAGTCTGCCATGCTCCATGACCTCCGGGGCGGCAGTGATTTCTTTTTTGTACTGATTGTGCGGTTACTGGGCATCCTGTCCGCCGATGTGGTCAGCGGCTATATGGGTGCAGTAGGCGTAAGATACAAGGAATATCTCCCTGCGTGTCTGCTGGGCTTTCTGTCCGCCTGCACACTGTTCCCCATCATGGGCATGAGTCTGTCAGACATCCGTTCCCCCAGTTCCTTATCGCGGCCAGTATTCAGCTGGCGGAGATGCTGATCTCTTGCGTCACCATTCATTTCTATCGAAGGAAACACGCCGCCCACTGGAAGCCCCAGGCCGAAAAGCTCTGGGCGGAGGATCACTCATAAGGTCAGCTCGCCCCAAAAGCCTCGCAGAGTTTGCCGCCCGCAGCAGACTTGGGGCCTTTTGTCGGAAAAACACAGTTTTTCGTCAAGTAAAAGCGGCACGGCTCCCATCCAATGGATGGGAGCCGTGCCGCTTTATTTTAATCCGAGTTCAGCCAGGGCTTTTTTTTCTCACAGTGGAGCAGATGTCCCAGCTCCCGGGCCTTGGCTATATTATTCACCTGCACGGCACCCAGGCGCACCATGGCCATAAGCTCGCATGAGCCCATGAGCAGGGATGCCAGGTCCCCCTGCCGGCAGCTAACGGTGACGTCTACAGCTGCCTCCGCCGCTGCTAAAATCCAATGTCCATCCATAATGGTCACGCGCAGACAGCAATCGGTATCCGCCATCTCATCCCGAAACAGAAGGCCGCCGTAATTTTCCCCGCCGGGAATGTGCGGTAGGCGGTTTTTTTCATCAAAGCGCATCCGTCCACCAGCTTGAACATGGTGCCCACTGCGGACACATTGGTTTGCAGAAAGCCAAAGTCGATATAGCCCCGGCTCACATCCTGGGGGTCGTCCAGCAGGTGGTGAAAGTCCTCCTCCCCGGTGCGCAGGATCACCGTTTGTGCCAGATCCTCTTGCATTTTCAGCGCCCCAGCAGTGCCCGGAGCACTGCCCCATCCTCATACACCAGTTCCTCCACGCTTAGGCAGTTTTGGGTGTAGTTGGTTTCGCTGGCGCTCTGAAAGCGGTATGCGGCATAGCCCCGGAGCTGGCCCTCCGGGCCGTAATAGCCCACCCGGCGCACCTGGATATCCTCCCGCAGGCCGCGAATTTCCTCGTCGAACTTTTCCACCATTCCGTGGTTCCGGGCCGCAAAGCGCCGCTGGCAATCCATGGCCGCATCAAAGTCCTCCGGCTGCAATAGCCGCATTTGGGGCAGCGACGTCCGGTCCGGCTTGGGCAGAGCCGATGTGGGCAGGTGGTATTCGTAGATTTTTTCCGGCAAAGCCGTAGCCCATGCGGCGGTAGAAGTCTATGCGAAACGGCAGCAGTAATGTCAGCAGCGCCCCATTTTCCCGGGCATAGTCCTCAAAGCACCGCACCATGAAAGGGCCGCCCCCTTCTTTTTTGTGCAGCGGATGCACCTCCATGGCCATGAGGCCGCAGGCAGGCTGCATCTGCCCGAAGAAGTTCATAGAAAACAGAATCAGCTTCATGGTGGCGATAAGGTTAGCCCCCTCGAAAAGCCCCACTGTCTTCGTTTGGGTGTCCTCCCGCAGCTCCCGGCGGTGCTTTTCCCGATAGTGGTCCCGGCAGGCCCGGTCCAGGTCCTTGTAGGCCGGGTAGGAGTTGAGATAAATGTCCAGATAGGCTTCCAGATCCGTCTCCGCCAGAGGGCGGACGGACCAGCTTCGGTGGGCGTCTGCGTGCATCATACAGGCTCCTTTCGCGGTTTATTCTCCCTCATTATACCGCCGTCGGGCCGTTTTCGCAACCGGAAATGACGCCTTATCCGATGTCCGCCTCCGCTGCCCAGGCCCGGACATCGGCTACAGTGGCAGCCGCATCAAACCGGATGCCGGGACGGAATTCTGCGCCCGGCAGCAGCCCCCGGAGCTTTTCCTGGCTGTCCTCCACGCCGCTGCTGCCGGAGGTGCAGAACACCGCCACCTTTTTCCGGTAAAATCATAGCTCTGCACAAAGGTGCTGACGATCCGGGGCGCATCGCCGTTCCAGATGGGATAACCGATAACAACTGTGTCGTATTGCTCCCCAGTTTTCCACTCGATTTTTGATAGCCGGGCGGCTGTTGGGATCGGCCTGCTCTCGGGTGACCCGGGCGCTCTCCCCGTGGCCCAGGTCCGCGTCGGTATAAAGGCTCCTCCGCAGCAATGCGGAACAGATCCCCATGGAGCACCGTGGCGGTAGTCTCCGCCACGGCCTTGGTGTTCCCCGTGGCAGAAAAGTAGGCCACCAGAATATGGCGCTGCCCGACATCTCCCCGCCCGATATTGCTGGCTGCCAGGGCCACTGCCAGAATCGCTGCCGCCGCCAGCAGCGGAATAATAATTTTCGCTTCATGCCTTTTCCTCCGTTGTGCTTTTTACCCCATAGGATTTGTAGTATTCCGTGTTTGATACGCCGGAAAATGATATAGCACATGTGGTTTTATTTGACAAATATTCTATCATATACTATACTGAATTTTGTACGATTTCGGACATATGGAGGTGTGCTATGGAAAAGACGTATACCGGCGAAATTCGACGGATCAATTTTCTCATCAGCGAGATGGAATCACTGTACCATCTGGCCGATCTGCGCCTGGGTATATCGGACAGCGCCTCCCTGGTGCTGTACGCTCTCTCTATGATGCAGGCGGCCAGTGTCCCTTGGCCGATATTTACAAAAATTCCGGCATCAGCAAGCAGACCATCAACTCCGCCATCCGGGGCCTGGAAAAGGAGGGCCTGCTCTACCTGGCGCAATATCACGGCCGGGCAAAAAAAGTGGTTTTGACGGACAAGGGAAACCGATTCGCCCAGCAGACCGCCGCCCGGATCCGACAGGCGGAGCAGGATGCCTTTGCCTCCTGGACGGAGGAGGAGGTCCGCACCCACATACGACTACTGGAGAAATACACCGAATGCTTTCGCCGGGAAATTGAAAAGCTATGATCCGGCGGCCAGAGCCACTGCCGATACAGGAGAAACTATGAAAGACAGAATTCAGTTATCAGATCACTTTACCTATGGGCGGCTGATCCGCTTTACCCTGCCGTCCATCGGCATGATGATCTTCACCTCCATCTACGGGGTGGTGGACGGATTCTTCGTGTCCAACTTTGCCGGCAAGACCCCCTTTGCCGCCGTAAATCTGGCCTGGCCGTTTCTCATGATCCTGTCTACAGTGGGACTTATGCTCGGCACCGGCGGCTCGGCCATCGTGGCCAAGTCCTTTGGCGAGGGGACAGGGACCGGGCCAACCGGTGCTTTTCCCTGTTCGTATACGTGGCGGCGGCGGTGGGCGTGGTGCTGGCGGTGTTGGGTATTGTGTTTGCCCAGCCTGTGATAGCGCTTCTGGGCGGCCAGGGTGCTATGCTGGAAAACGCCGTGATCTATACCCGCATCATCCTGCTGGCCCTACCGTTCAACGTGCTGCAGATGCTGTTTCAGGCCTTTTGTACCACCGCCGAAAAGCCCCAGCTGGGCCTTTTTGGTCACGGTGGCCTCGGGCATCACAAACATGGTGCTGGATGCAGTGCTGGTGATGGCCCTGCCTCAGGAATACAAGCTGGCCGGCGCAGCGGCCGCCCGGCTTTGAGCCAAGTGGTGGGCGGCGGCGTGCCGCTGCTCTACTTTGGCCGGAAGAACAGCAGCCTGCTGCGCCTGGGGCGGTGCCGCCCGGATGGCAAGGTGATCCTCCAGGCCTGCACCAACGGCTCTTCAGAGTTTATGAGCAACATCGCCATGAGCCTGGTGAGTATGCTCTATAACCTGCAGCTGCTGCATTTCGCCGGAGAGGACGGCGTGGCGGCCTATGGAGTGATGATGTATGTGAGCATGATCTTCTCCGCTGCGTTCATCGGCTACTCCATCGGCGCAGCGCCCATTGTATCCTTCCATTTCGGCGCCCGGAACCATGGGGAGCTGCAAAGCCTGCTGCGCAAAAGCCTGCGGATGATCGGCCTGTTCGGCGCGGCCATGGTGCTATCATCCCAGGCACTGGCCCTAAGCCGCTGTCGAAAATCTTTGTGGGCTACGACCCGGACCTGATGCACATGACCGCCTCGGGCTTTCGCATTTTCGGCCTGTCTTTTTTTTCATGGGCTACGCCATCTATGCCTCGGGCTTTTTACAGCCCTCAGCGACGAGGCTCACCTCCGCCCTCATCGCTTTTTTGCGGACGATGGTGTTCCAGGTGGCTGCCGTATTGCTGCTGCCCAAGCTCTGGGAGCTGACGGGCATATGGATGTCCATTGTGGTGGCTGAGTTTATGGCCGTGGTGCTCTCGGCCATCTTCCTGCTGCTAAAGCGGAAAAAGTATTCCTACTGAAAGCAAAACACCGCCGCAGACCCTGCGCAGGGTCTGCGGCGGTGCTGCTTTTGAAAAATAGATTTACTGCTCGTCGCCGAAGTCGGCCCGGTAGGCAGCAGCCAGCTTTTCCGGCCAATCAGTGGTGGGCTCCAGCACACCGGTAAAAAGCGCAGAGTGGCCGGCTCATGGACGAACCGCAGGCCGCCCACCAGATCCCGGTGATCAAAGAGCCACTTCACCCGGTCAATGACATACTCCGTCTGGGATAGAGTAAACACCCGTCTCGGGAAGGCCAGGCGCAGCAGCTCCATGGAGGCGATGCGCTCCGTGCCGTCCGGCTCCCGCTCCTCAGACAGAGTGCCCCGCTCCATGCCCCGGATGCCGCCGCAGATGTACAGGGCGCAGGCCAAGGCGCAGGCAGAATACTCCGCTTGGGGGACATGGGGCAGAAATTCCTTCACATCAATGTGCGCGCCCAAGCCGCCGCCGGGAGTGATGACGGGCACGCCGTACTCCGAAAGCCTATCCACGCAGTAGTCGATGAACTGGGGCCCTGGGAGATGACATCCATATTCATACTCTCCTCGAAGCCCACGGTCATGGCCTCCATCTCCTTTACGGACATGCCGCCATAGGTGAGAAAACCCTCAAACATGGGGATCAGGTCCTCCATAGACCGGAACAATTCCTCATCCCGCACAAGGATGGCGCCGCCCCGGCAAAGCCAAACTTGCGGGCGGAAAAAATAAATGATGTCAAACTGATCCGCAATCCTGCGGGTGATCTCTCGGATGGACAGATCCTTCATCTCCGCCTCGCGGGTCTTGATAAAGTAAAGATTGTCCTGCAGCAGGGAGGCATCCAGCACCGTCAGGATACCGTGGCGGCGGCAGATGGCCGTGGCGGCCTGTATATTGGCAAAGGATATGGGTTGGCCGCCGATGAGGTTGGTACCGGCCTCCAGACGCACAAAGGGGATGTTTGCCGGTGTTTCCCGCTGAATGCATGCCTCCAGGGCGTCCAGATCGATATTGCCCTTAAAGGGCAGGCTGCTCTTACTCACCAGGCCCTCGGCACGCACCAGCTCCTCCCACCCGGCCGCCCAGGCGGGTGATATGGGCCTTGGCGGTGGTGAAATGATAGTTCATAATGACGCAGCTGCCGGGCTTTACAAAGCGGGTGGCCAGGATATTCTCGCAGGCGCGGCCTGATGGGCCGGCAGGCAGAAGGGTATGCCGAACAGCTCCTCCAGTTTATCGCGCATACGGAAAAAGGTCTCAGAGCCGGCGTAGGCATCATCGGCCCGGAGCATGGCGGATTGTTGGAGATCGGACATGGCGTTGACCCCGGAATCCGTGAGCATATCCAGAAAGATATCCCCGTTATGAAGCTGGAAGGTATTGAAGCCCGCCTGCTGCATCTTTTGCAGGCGCTGGGCCGTGGGCAGCAGCTGCAGCTGCTGGACGATCTTTACCTTGTGCATTTCCATGGGGATGGGTTCGTGTTTGTAAAATGTAATTGCAGGCATTGTAGGGCCCTCCTTTTAAGCTGTTAAAAAAATGTGTAGATTGCAGGCGGCAAGCTCAATAATTCGTTTGAAAAAAAAGCCGCATTTTCTGTATGTTTCACTTTATCCCACCACGGGTGGGTATCGTCTGCTTAAAGTATACATTTTCATTTCTCTCCTCCGGAAAACAAAACGCCCCCTATGTCCTAAGACACAGAGGGCGAGTAAAAACCCGCGGTACCACCTCGGTTGCCGCCTGCGCGGCCTTATGGGACAAATCATGTCCGCAGCGCTGTATCGGGCGCGCCCGGCACCGCCTACTGCCCCATGGGGGTTCGGGGGTGCAGCTCGGGACCGTAATTGGGACGCCGCCTCTTATCTGCCTTGCACCGGCCGGCAGCTCTCTGCATAAGATTGCGGCAGCGTCTTACTGGGTGTCCGTCATCGCTCCTAATCTGATCGTGTTTACTTTAGCACTTTTAACCGCTGATGTAAAGGCGAATAATCTATAATTTTTACAGAAAAACGTCCCCTGCATTTGGTAGATTCGCAAAAAGGGGCGTGCCGCAGTGGGCACGCCCCTTTTTCGGTTTTGTCTCGGATCAGCACTCCGGGTCCCGGGGATGATGAGTGCAGCGACAATATATGCCAGCACACCGCTGCCGCCTAAGGCGCAGAACACCACCCAGCCCAAACGGACGAGGGTGGGGTCGATATTAAAATACTCCGCAATGCCGCCGCACACGCCGTCCAGCATTTTTATTCTTGTTGGATTTATACAGTTTTTTTCCCCATAATTAATCTCCTTTGCTCCGCAAGATGGAATTGCGGGCGGCCCCAGCCGCTCCGATGTGCCTTATACTCCTATTTTATCGCATTTTCTCCGGTTGCATAGGACTTTTTTTGTAAAAAAATGTATCACTACAGGTTTTCCCGAAAACAGCCGCCCCTCCGGCAATGCCGGAGGGGCGCTGATTCAGCTTTCACACCGGCAAGGTTTGCCGGGCAGGCGCTTTTGCAGCGCCGCCAAAAGGCCCAGCAGCGCGCCCATAAGAGCCCCCGCCAGCACATCCGACGGGAAATGCACAAACAGGTACAGCCGGGAAAAGGCCAGTGCTGCCGCCAGAGGGGATGGCTGCATATCCGAACCTCCGGTTGGCGGCCGTGGCAACCCAGGCCCCGGCCACGGCGGACCAGGTATGCCCCGAGGGGAAGGAATAGTCCCTGGGATTTTTTACCAGCAGATCGATACTCTCCAGCCAGCAGGGCCGGGGACGGGCCACGATATTCTTCAGCCCCACATTACAGATCAGCAGCCCCGCCACCAACGCCAGGCTCAGGCAGACGCCGTATTTCCTGTATCTCTTGGTGAGCAGCAGCCCGATGGCGACGGCGATCCAGATGGCCCCCCTGCCTCCCCCAAAAGGGTAAGCTTGGGCAAGAGAGCGTCCAGCGCGCCGCAGCGGAGGTTCTCCTGGATCCAGTGGAGGATGGACCAATCCGCGCTTTGAATAAACTCCAGCATAGTGCCGCTCCTTACCCGGCCTTGGCCGCCGTCACAGAATAGGCGGAGAGGATCCGCTCGTCACCCTCGGTAAAGGTGATGGTGACGGAATCGCCCACGGAGAGGATGACGGCATTTTTATCATCGGCGGCGGAAATAGCGTAGTAAACCGTGCCGTCCTGCAGGCGCAGGTAGTACCAGGTATTGCCGTCCACCACGGCGGAGCGGATCTCGGCAATGGTACCGGTGACCTGGCCCTGGCCGGAGGGGGGTAATATCGGCATCGCCCTGATCAATGAGGCCGTTGCGGGCCAGCATGAGACGGTAATTGCTCTCGCAATCCGCCACCGTGGCACCGGTGGCTACAATTTGATACTGGCTGACGTTAACCATGGCGTACATCTTCACCAGGCCTGCTGCATCTTTCAGAGCCATGAAATAGCTGGGCTGATCGGCGATGTTCAGAAGCAGGGGAAGGTGGCGGTGTAGTTCATCTGCTGCACCTGGCCCCGGGCGGAATCCATGGCAGAATACTCCTCGGCCCCGGCTACGGATAAAAACGGGTCTCCTTTGTGCGCTGGTTGGAGAGGATGAAGCCCACGTTGGATTCATCGGACACCACGGAGGTAATGCCGGTGTACATATACACATCGTCGTTGAGGGCAATATAGTTATAGCCCTCGGTGGTGACGGTGACGTCCCGCTGGCCGAACAGGGAGTTGATGAAGCCGTGGATATAGCGGCCATGATTATCATACTGGCTGATAATGAGGTCGGCGTTATACACATGGTCTACCCAGGTGGGGATGTCGCCCACCTTATAGTACTCCGTCTCGCCGGTGACGGCGTTGACCATCACCGCGCCCTGGATATCGGTGCCGCCGAAGAGGCCGATCCGGTTGATGATCCGGGGGCAGACCCAGTAGGGGTTGCCCTCCTCGTCGATCTCAAAGGCGGGGGAATCGAAGATATAGGTGGGATAGTGGAACCGCAGATAGCGGCCAAGGTTGCGGCCAAAATGCTCCGCCGTGGTATAGCGGATGCCCTGTTCCAGACGCACCACCTCCACATTCTGGGTCACCATGTCGATGATGAGGTAGGCGGGCAGGCCGCTCTGCCGGTTATTCAGCCACTTGATCCAATCGCCGTAGCGCAGGGCCGTGACCCGGACAGGGGCGGCCCTTATATAGTTGATCTGGGTATAGTCATCGTCCACCTCGAACTGGGAGACCATATCGGCCAGCTCGCCCAGTTTGCGGTCACCCAGCTTTTCGGCCGAGTCCCGATCCAGCATAGGGATCTGGTCAAAGGAAATCTCCTGCACCTCGCTGGCAAAGTCGCCGGTCTCCACCGTCAGCAGATCCCGGTACGAGCCGGCGCGAAGCAGCTTCCAGCCGACAATGCTGCCTACAATGGCTGTGACAAGCAGGGCCAAGGTCAGGATAAGGGGGATCTTACACTGCTTTTTCACGAAGCCGAAATAGCCCTTGGCCCCGGAGCCCTGAAAGCCGGAGGTGAGAACGGCCATACCGCAGTACACGGCGCACAGCAGTATCACAAAGACATACAGCGTTCCGGAGTGCAGGTTCAGGGCCGGCAGCTCCGCATAGTAGTATACTGCGCCCACCAGCAACGTCACCGCCAGGTTCAGAGCCGTACGGCCCAGGGGCGTGCCGACGGCCTTGCGGGGCGCCTTTGCCTTCTTGGGTCTGCCGCCAAAGGGGTTCTTGCCGCCGAAGCCCTGGAAATTGGGATCGTTCCAGTTGGTATTCATAGGTTTGCTCCTCTCATGGTGATATTTATAAGGCTTTTTGGCAAGCGCAGGCCCGGCGGCCTTTGCCGGGTCTGCGCTTGATGTGTCAACAAAATATAGGGGCTCCACTTACAGTACGATGCCCGCCGGGACGGGGATTTCATCCCGCCGGCACATATTCATCTCCTGCTGCACCGAGGCGCAGTCCGTTCTGTCGATCTCCGCCACGGGCACGACACACCGGGAGGAGAGATCTGCTTCAGCATGGCGGGATCTTGGGTATCCAAAGTGCAGAAGGCGGTCTCAAGGCCGCTCTGCCCCAGTGTCTCCATAAGGGCCTGCACCGCCTGCTGACCCTTGGGCAGCAGATCACGGGCGGCCAGGAGCGTCACCTGGTGCAAGCCGCTCTTTTCGCACTGCACCTGCAGGTAGATGGCAAGCAGGGCCGCGTTCTGCGGGTCGTCCCCCAGGCGCACGATATAATCCAGGCCCGTCAGGTCCCGCAGATCCTTTTTCACTGCGGATATTCTTGGAAAACAGGTACCGCAGCAGCACCACCAGTACGCCCAGCACCAGCCCAAACAGCAGGCCCAAAGCAAGATACTTAGGCTGGAGGATGGACTCGGATTGCGCCTGTGCTGTTGCGCCGGACACATCCTCTGTGGGGAAGCCTTCCGCCTCCATCTCCTTGACCAAGAGATCCTTCTGGGTACGGCTCAGCTCTGCCTGCTTAGTATTGCAGGTGGAGGTGATGGTATTCAGAGACTCCGTCAGCCGATCCTTTTCCCCCCAGGAGGGCGGTATTTATGGTCACGGTCTGGGTGCGGCTGACCAGGGTGCAGGTCTCACTCTCCATAAGCGTAGCCGAGGAGAGATAATCCCGGATATAATCGGCGATCTGCCGGGCCTGCTCCTCCGTTTTGCCGTAGACAGAGATATAGACATAGCCATCCCAGTTCAGGTACGGCAGGAGACTGGTCTCCTCTGCCTTGACCTGGTCCACCACGATCAGCTCGCCCAGGTAGGCAGGCTCCTTCTCCCAGCTGATGCTGCCCGCCAGCTTCTGTAAAAAGGCACGATCCGTCAGCGCATCATAGCAGCTGCGCAGGGCAGCCCCGGTACCGGCGGACATCCGGAAGGTCAGCTTCTCCGTGGGGATGGACATGGCGTCCAAATTGACCAGGACAGAATCATCCAAATACGCCTGGGTCGAGCGGATCTGCCTCTTATACTCCAGGACGGACTCCACATCCTGCAGCTCATCCTGGGTGAGCTGCGCACGCAGCTCCTCCGCCGTCTGCTCGATATGTAAATCATTCCCGTTTTTGCTGCGCATATAACCCAGCAGGTCCACCAAAATGCCGAATGCCAGGGTGATGGCAAGCACCAGCACCCAGCTCCGCTTCAGACGGACCCACAGATCGTCAAAATATAGTCTGCGCTCTTTTTCATTGGTATAGTTGTTCATAGCTGTTCCTTTCCAATACTGACGGTTTATGGCCGTTTACAGCAGTTCCTTTTTTGAGTATATCCGCAATGCGGGCGCTGGCATAGCCATCTCCGTAGGGGTTGGACGCCTGGCTCATCCGCTTGTAAGCCCCGGATCGTCCAAGAGCTGCTTGATATTCTGATAGATGGGCTCCTCCTCCGTTCCCACCAGCTTCAGCGTACCGGCGGCGATGCCCTCCGGGCGCTCGGTGGTGTTGCGCATGACCAGGACGGGCTTGCCCAAGGCGGGGCCTCCTCCTGGATGCCGCCGCTGTCTGTAAGGATCAGGTAGCTGGCCGCCATGAAATTGTGGAAGTCCAGCACATCCAGGGGTTCAATAAGGCGGATGCGGTCGCAGCCGGTCAGCTCCTCAGAGGCGATCCGACGCACCTGGGGATTCATATGGATGGGATAAATGAGCTTAACATCCGCATACTCGTCCATAATCCGGCGAATGGCGCGGAACATCTCGTGCATGGGCTGACCCAGATTCTCCCGGCGGTGAGCCGTGAGCAGGATCAGACGGCTGCCAGCCGCCCACTCCAGATTTTCCTGGGTATAGTGCTCGGTCACCGTGGTGCGCAGAGCATCAATGGCGGTGTTACCGGTGACAAAAATGTGGCTGGGATCCTTCCCCTCCCGCAGCAGGTTCTGCCGGGCGTTCTCCGTAGGTGCAAAGTGGTAGCGGGCGACGATGCCCACCGCCTGGCGGTTAAACTCCTCCGGATAGGGGGAATACAGGTCGTAGGTCCGCAGGCCGGCCTCCACATGCCCCACGGGGATGCGCAGGTAGAAGCAGGCCAGGGCCGTGGAAAAGGTGGTGGAGGTATCCCCGTGGACCAGGACCACATCCGGCTTTTCCCGCTCCAGCACCGGGGGGAGCTTCTCCAAAATCGCCTGAGTGACGTCAAAGAGCGTCTGCCCCTGCTTCATAATAGACAGGTCATAATCCGCCTGCACACGGAAGGCGCGCATCACCTGCTCCAGCATAGATTTATGCTGCCCGGTGGTGCAGACCACGGTAGTAAACTCCGGCCGGCTTTTCAGCTCGTTGACCAGGGGCACATTTTGATGGCTTCGGGTCTGGTACCAAATACCAGGAGTATCTTCTTGCTCATTTCGTTCCACCTCTGTATTCTCTGATTTTCGAAAGCCATCTCTTGCAAATGACCATAATGGTTTTGCCGTTCAGCAGCAGGATGGCCGCCGTCAGCACTGCGGCCAGAGGGTAGCGATAGCCGGCGGTGCCGGTCATGACCGCCGCCTCCGCCAGCAGCAGCACATTCTGCAGCAGAATGTTCCACAGGCAGACCTTGTGGCGCACATATTTCTTTGTATCGATCACCCGGATCACGGCCATGACGATATAGCTGGCCAGGGTAGCATAGGCCGCGCCCAGGCCCTCCATCCGGGGGATCAGCAGCAGGTTCAGCACTACGTTGCACACAGCCGCCGCAATGGTGGATATCATGGACATGACATTGTTTTTGACCACCGAATAGAATGTGCCGAAATAGGCCGCATAGCAGCTATAGACTGCCGCCGCCAACAGAATGGGCAGCAGAAAGCGGCCCCTCATAAAACTCCTTTTGCAGGACAATGCGGCACAGCACGTCCGTTGCCAGCGTCACCACCGACGCCAGGCACAGCACAAAGGCGGAGAGGCATGTGAATATTTCGGAATAGAACGTGTCCCGATCCTCGCTGCCGCTCTCCTTGACCGCAGAATACTGCCAGGCCTGCTGGAATATAGTGGAGAAGGTGGACAGGACCGCCGGCAGCTTGCTGGCCGCCGTATAAACGCCGCAGACGGCGTCACCGATCATATACTGCAGCATGTAGCGGTCTGAAACGTTTACCACCCACCAGCACAGCATATTGGGTACGCAGGGGATGGAGTAGCGCAGCATGGACCGGCGCAGGGCGCGGTCAGGCTTAAAGTGCCGGGTGCAGTAGTGCTTTTGCCCCGTGGCCAGGAAAATATAGACCGAGGCGGCTACATTGGCCACGATGATGGCGAGGATATACCCCTCTACGCCGCAGCGAAATACCACCAGCAGCAGCACGTTCATCCCCGTGAGAACCAGGGCGTTGAGCACACCGGCAATGGCAAAGGGTACATTCCGGCCCAGGCCCCGGGCAAACTGCAGCACCACCTTATAAATACTAAAGGAGATATACAGCGCCCCGAACAACAGCGCGTCTATATCCCGGCGGATCAAACTGACACCCACCGAGCCAAGGGTCACAAGGACGATGGACCAAACGGTGATGCGCATGGTGATGCCATAGGTCTGCTGCAGGTCTGCATCGTCATCAATGGTGAAACGGTACATGGCGTCCACCACATACATGGTGGCGATGGGGTGAGACGATGTCCACAAGGGTGTTGAGCATCTCCGCCCGGCCATACTGCGCCGTGGTCATTGCCGAGGTGTACAGCGGCACCATGAAAAAGTATATCAGCTTCGTCAGCAAATTGCCGGCAGCAAAAATCGCCGTATCCTTTGCAAGCCTTGTGTATTTATTTTCGGACATAGTACCCTACTCTTCTTTTTCGCCACATACAGCACCATCAGCACCACCAGGCCGTAGGCCATCATTACATTGCCGTTATAGATGGCTCCGCGGCCCTCCACCACATAGGCGTAGGCGCAGATGGTATACGCGAAGAAAACGCAGATATCGTTTCTCAAAAACTCCATGATCTTGTCGGCCAGGGTCACATAGCCCGCCCAGAAGGCGCCGGCAAAAAATGCCCCAAATGCCGAAGTTGGCATAGGCATCGCCAAACAGGGTGGGGTGCATACTGCCCCCAGGGATCATACCGATGGCACTGCCCATAGCCTGCGCAAAATCAGCCGGTTTTAAACCCAGAGAACCGGGTGGGGATAAAGGTCATCAGCACACGCAGGTAGCTGTGCCCCTGACCGAAGTCCTTGAACTGATTATCCCCATCGATATAGTAGTAAAACCACTTGCGCAGACCCAGCTCGCCGTTATCCTCCCGGAAAAACTCCAGGATCTGCTCGTTGAAATTCTGAAAGGTGACCGTATGGAGGAAATTATCTATGGTCCCGTACCAGCGGTAGGCCCGCAGGGCGTAGACCACATAGATCACCAAGCACGCGCAGATCAAGCAGAAGATCACCATCTTGATGGTGATGCGCCGACGCTTGATAAGATAATAGCCCAGCAAACAGGCAAACAGGGGATGACCTCCACCCGGTTGCGGGAAATGACTACCTTTATCAAAATCACCAGCGCCACCATGCCAGCATAGGTATAATGCCGGCGCATCAGCGCATAAAGCAGCAGGCCCGACAGCAGCAGGAAAATCACCGACGTGATCTGCGAAATATTCAGGTAGGACTGCTGCATCTCCCGGGACGCGCCCCAGGACGTGTTGCCCCAGGCCGCCCATGGCGATGACCTTGTCTGCAATATCTGCCACCACTGCCACGCACAGCACCACGAAAAAAGAAGGTGCTCTCCGCCCGGCTCACCTGTCTGGAAAGCTGCGTGAGGTAGCCATCCTCCAGATACGGGTAGGCGGTGGTGACGCGGCCCTTCAGCAGCAGGATGCGCGTAAGGGCATAGACAGCGCAAAAGCCGATGACAAACAGGGACGCCTCATTCAAAACTGCACCCGAGTAGGCATTGGTCCCGGCGATGCAGGATACCATGTGCATGACGCCGAACATCAGAAAGACCGTGGCCCACAAAAACACAGCCGGTGATTTTTTATTGAACTCCAGCACCATGATCACAACGATGCACAGAAACTGGATGACGCTTAGAAAGACAACCATTGCTTAAATTCCTTTTTCCGGCTCACCGGCCGGCCCGTTCCGCTTCCCGCGCCCGCCAGGTGATGTCAAAGTCGTGATGCGTCACCTGCTGCTCTTGGGCGGGAGCTGCATATAGTCTCCATAGGTCCGACGCAGCAGCTCGTCATAGCAGGCCGGCGCCGTGAACTCCTCGCCTTCAAACTCCATTTCCACGGTATCCGCCCACTGCTCCCGGGTCAGGGTGGACTCCTTTTGGTTGAAGGTATCCATGAAAATGCCCGCGCTTTGTGGGGTTGCTTTCATAGGACGCGCTGACCCGGTCCAGCTTGCGGATGGCCTTGGAGGCCGGGCAAAACAGCTTATAGGGCAGGGGAGACCAGCGCCAGGCAGAGATCCTTTACCAGCTGCCCTTTCGCAGGACCAGCTTTCTTTGGGACAGGTAGCACCTGCGGCTGCATGTGCGGACCCGGCGCACCAGTTGGTCATAGGCCCGGTCATCGTCGGGACGGCATCAATGAAAAGATGTCCACATAGGCGCCCAGCTTTTCGTGGGTACCGATGACGCCGTGCTGCACCAGACGGGTGCGCGTGTCCACCACCTTGGCCAGGGAAAAGGGATAATCGGGCACGTTATACATGGACAAAACCGCATAATGGCTCCCTGTATCGGCCCCGATGGCGGAAAGGAGCTTTATGAAATCCGCCCGGAACATGGCGATATCCACATCATCGTCCCAGGGGATGAAGCCTTGTGGCGTACAGCACCGATGAGGGTACCGTACATCAGGTAATATTTCAGCCCGTTTTCTCTGCATTTATCCCGGATATAGCAAAAGCACACCCAGCTCCAGCTGCTTCAGCTCTTCCGTCCGGATCTCCGTTTCCATGCGCCTCTCCCCTCTCATTGCTCTACCAGCTTTTGGTTGTTATCCTCAATACACATGCTCTGCACCGCCTGCTGCACACGCCGGCAATAGTCGTCATACGAGCCGGTCACCTTGTCGATGGCATCAGCATAGGTGTCGGAGGCCTCCCCACACCCCAGGCCCGGCACAGATCCAGCAGCGGCGGATTGGTAGTGGTAACAACGGGCTTGCCCTCATACAGGAACTCATAGAGCTTGCCCGAAGCGCAGTACATATTGTTGCTGTCATACTGGCCGTAATTCACGATGCCGATATGGCAGTGGTCGATCAAATACTTCAGCTCGTTCTGGCCCAGCTGGCCCAGAATGTGGACGCAGTGCAGATCGTTTGCGCGGATGAGCGCCTCTATTGCTGCCTTCTCCTGTGCGGTGCTGCCGCCCACGAGAAACAGCGTGCAGGGCCGCTTGACCTTGGCCATGGCCTCCACCAGCTTGTCATTGGTGCGCTGGAGCGAGCAGCCGGAGGTGGAAATGATCCGCCAGCCGTCCCCAGTCAGCAGGTCCCCAAAGCGCTGCGCCAGCTGCGTCGGGTCCGCGTCGGGACTATAAGTCAAGCGGCGCAGATTCTCATAGACCAGGGGCTTTTCCTGCAGGGCATACTCCTGCTGCATGCGCCGGGCGCGATAGTCGTTGGCGGCGATGATGACATCCGCCTTTTTATACAGCTTTTCCTCAAATATACAGCCCACACGGCTGGTGAAGCTGGTCATCTCAGAGCGCAGATACAGCTCCCGGGCATCCTGTATGATCCGGACGCCGGGGTGCTTCTTCTTGATGCGCAGAGCCGGGACGGTGGCCTTGCGGTTATCGGCAAACACCACGTCAATATTCCCCAGCTCCTCAAACAGGTGGGCGGCCCGACGGATGAACGCCAAATACGCCCCCGGCCGGCGGGGCGGAAGCAGATATGCTCCGGCTCCGCCGGGACATAGTCCTCCCCTGCGCACGTCAGGTAATAGGTCTTGCCCAATTGCTTGCAGACCTTGATCAGCTCCCGCTGCCGGCCGTCATACTCGAAGCGGCCATAGGACAAAAATAAAATGTTCATGAACTGCTTTCCTTTCCTCCCGTGGGTCCTATAAGGGCCGTTTTCAGGCCGTCTTTTCCGTCTGCTTATTGGCAAAGATCACGCCCAGGGTGATGAGCACCGCACCGATGATGCTCATGAAGGAGATCTTTTCATCCAGCAGCAGCCAGCCCACCACCACGGTGACAAAGGGCGTGGCATAGAGGTAATTGTTGGTGATGACCACCCCCAGGCGCTTGAAGGCGATATTCCAAAGGGCAAAGCACACGGCATTGCCGAACACACCCAAAAACAGCCAGCTCAGGAGAATGCCGGGCTTGGTGAACAGGGGCGTCAGGCTGGGCATGCCGTCGGTGATGAGCATCAGAGGAACGGCGGTGATAAAGGCCCACAAAAACACCCGGCGAGTGACAAGGAAGTTGTCATACCGCTCGGTATACTTCTTAATGAGGATAGAGTACACCGCCCAGGCCAGGGCTGCGGCCAGGGCCAGCAGGTCACCCAAGGGGGCTCAGGTGGAAGGACAGTGTTCCGTTGAGCACCACCAGCACCACACCCACAATAGCCGCCACCGCACCGATATACACCCATTTGCCCAGCTTCTCGCCCTTGCGGGAGAACAGCTGCGCCAAAAGCACCGTGAGGATGGGGGACATGGAAACCAATATGCTGACGTTGGCAGCAGAGGTATGGGCCGCGGCTGTATTTTGCAGGTAGAAATAGACGCTGCCGCCGGTGATGCCGATGAGGATGAACATCAGCTCATCCCTCCAGGGCAGCTTCATGGTTTTGGGGCGCAAAGCCCACAGGGCCAGATAGGCCAGGCCCATGCGCAGGGGGATGATCTGGATGGGGGTAAAGGCCTGAAGCATCACCTTGGTCAGCACGAAGCAGCTGCCCCACACCAGGGTCGTGAACAGGGCAAACAGGTGCCCTGTGAGCTTTTTGTTGATGTGTAAATCCGATTTCCGTCATTGCTTCTCTCTCCAGTCTTACAGGAGCACCGCCCACCGGAGGCGATGCTCCCTGCTTATTTATTCCGTCGGCTCCGGGGAATAACAATCTCCTCACCGTTCATCACCTGATCGACCACGCTCTTGATGGTATTGACATACTCATAATCCGGCGGCATAACATACAGCGGATCACCGGGAGCTGAGTAGCAATACTGGGAAGTATCCCCCATGCTCCCCCCCGGGCGGACATGGCCTGAATGTTCCAGGAAAAGCCCTCCTTCTGCATCATCTGTACCAGAGAGGTGATCTGATCGTAGGAAATATTGGTGACAAAGTTTTCCGACAGGGCCTTGAGCAGATCCTGATAATTGGCCAGTACGCTGGGGGAGGCGGCCTTTTCGATGATGGCCTGGACAACCTTCATCTGGTTCCGGCCCCGCTGATTATCACCATCGGAGAAGGAATGGCGCTCCCGGGCGAACATCAGGGCCTCCAGCCCGTCAAGATGGTTCCAGCCCTCGGTATAGCTATAGGTCCTATAGCCGCCGTTCTTATCGGGGGCTACATCCCCCGCCGATGTGGTAAAGGAATAGTCGGAGTACACGTCGATGCCGCCCAGAGCATCCACAATGTCGATAAGGCCCCAGAAATTGACCCGGCCATAGTAGGAGGTCTTGGTGCCGTAGAGGTTATCCAGCACAGCCATGCTCTCCTGCACGCCATAAAAGCCCCGCGTGGGTCAGCTTATCCATCTCTCCGTTGAAGGGCAGGGGCAGATAATAATCCCGGGGGTATTGATAAGCAAGATCTGCCGGGTCTTGGGGTTCACCACTGCCAGGATATTCACATCGCTGCGGGTCTTGGCTGTGATGTCGGAATCCCGCTCGTCACTGCCGCTGCAATAGACCACAAAGGGCTGCTTGGTAATGGAGCCGGTGGGCTTGATGGCAGTAATCTCATGCTTAGTGATGTACTCATAGATGATTTTGGTGCGGTCAGAGAAGTCCTGATAATTCTCCTGCTCCGTCAGAAGTGGGATATATCCCTCGTTGAGAATCAGCGCCTGGACTTCATCATCATACAGAGCATCCGCCATTTCAGCGGGGGTATCATAGGCAGTGGTCTCTACCGTGCCCATGCTCTTTTCCATGGCGGCAAGGATCTGCCGGGTGTTCTCCGTGTCGCGATCAGCCAAAATACCGAAAGCGGTAACCCTGGTATCGCCCAAATCCGCAGCCTCGTCCTCCTTCATGACGATCACCGCTGTCACCTGCTTTTCTACCATGATGCCGGAGGTCTTGCTCAGAGCGGACTGCACCGCACCGGCGGCCACGGTGCCATAGATCATGCCCGCCGACAGCAGCACGGCCAGCACACCGCAGATCAGCTTACCCAGCTTATTGCGCCGCAGGGGCAGCTGTACGAAAATATGCAGCCCGTTCACCACCAGCAGCGCCGCCATAATCAGCACCAGGTTGGTGGTTGTGAGCATCTTGGTGGCCATGAGCCGGGCAAAAATGGCCAGGCTGCACACCAAAAGCACAAACATCATGATGATACCAAACCAATCCACCTTTGTGCGGCGGATGCGTCTGGTTCGGGAGCTCTCCCTCCGCTTATCCATATTCTATCTCCTTTGCTCTATGTTCTCGTCCGGGCGAGCCGCTTCTGTGCAGGAGGGATCCCTCTTACTTGCCGAAGCGGCCGGTGAAGTCCGTACTGGCCACATGCGCAAGGGGCAGCTTCACGGGCCGGCCGGTGGCGGCGGATTGATAAATGGCCAAAATCATCTCCAGTGCGTTGCGGCCGGCCACGGCGTCCACATAGGGCTTGCGGTCGTGCTCGATGGCGTCCATCATGTCGGCAAAAAGGCTGGTGTCCGGCCGTTGCCGTAGACATTGGAGGTGGCCTCCTGCAGGCCCTTGTTTTTCTCATCGTCGGCGGTCTCATGGGAGAAGTTCCACACATCAATATTATTGGTGGAGGTGCCGCCAAGCTTCACGGTGCCGGTCTCACCGAACAGGTAAAGAGTCTCCTCCAGATTCTTGGGGTAGACGTTGGTGGTGCCCTCGATAGTACCCACGGCGCCGTTTTTGAACTTCACCACGGCCATACCGATATCCTCGCACTCCAGATAATCATGGAACTGCTGCTTGGTGACGCCGTAGACCTCCTCCACCTCGTTGCCCATCATCCAACGCAGCAGGTCGCTGCCGTGGATGCACTGGTTCATGAGGCAGCCGCCATCCTGAGGCCCAGGTGCCCCGCCAGGGGCCTGGTCATAATAGCTGTGGTCCCGGTTCCAGCGCACATGGATGGAGCCGTGGAAATTTTTCCAAAGCGTCCGGCCTCCAAAGCCTTGCGCATCTGCTGAACGGCCACGTTGAAGCGGTTTTGGTGACAGGCGGAGACCTTCACATGCTTTTCCTCGCTGCGGCGGACGATCTCCTCGGCATCATCCATGCTCATGGCCATGGGCTTTCGATGATGACGTTTACGCCGTGATCGATGCAATAGAGCGCAATCTGGGCGTGGATGCCGCTTTCGGTGGCGATGGACGCCAGAGTGATGTCGTTTTCCGCCAGCATCTGCTTATAGTCGGTGTAGCGCTTGATGGAGGGGGTCGTTTTGCAGGTCATATTTTTCAAGCAGTGCCTCCATCTTTTCCGGCAGAACATCGCACACGGCGACGATCTCCAGCTTGTTGTTGATGGCGGCCTTCATGTGGTTCACAGCGATGCGGCCACAGCCGATGAGTGCGTATTTCATAATCATTTCCTCGCCTTTTTATAGATTTGTGCCCAAAGGGCGGGTCTCGTCTCTTACAATCTCCAAAAGCGCATTCCGGAGGCCTTCAGCTCGTCCATGCGGTAGAGGCTCTTCACATCAATGAGCACCTTTTCATTGTCGGGCATATCACTCTTAAACAGGCCCTTCAGCTGCATCATGGACAGGGAGCGGAACTCATTGTGGCCCACGGCCACGATGACGCAGTCAGCCTTGGGGATCTTATCAAAATCCGTCAGGGTGACGCCGTACTCATGCTCTGCCACGGCGGCATCGGCCCAGGGGTCTGTGACCACGGGGTGGATGTCATACTCCTTCAGGCGGTTGATGATGTCCACCACCTTGCTGTTGCGGGTGTCGGGGCAGTTCTCCTTGAAGGTGATGCCCAGGATAACCACGGTGGCCTTCTTGGGAGCCATGCCCGCCTCGATCATCTGCTTGATGGCCGCATCGGCCACAAAACCGCCCATGCTGTCGTTGACCTTACGGCCGTTGAGGATGATCTGGCTGTGATAGCCCAGAGCCTCGGCGGCATTGGTGAGATAGTAGGGGTCCACGCCGATGCAGTGGCCGCCCACCAGGCCCGGCTTAAAGCCCAGGGCGTTCCACTTGGTGTTCATGCCCGCCAGGACCTCATCGGTATCGATGCCCATGCGGTCGCAGATCATGGCCACCTCGTTCATAAAGGCGATATTGATATCCCGCTGGCTGTTCTCCACCACCTTCACGGCCTCGGCAGTCTTGATGGTGGACACGGGGAAGGTGCCGACCTTGATAACGATGTCGTACACCTTTTTAATTTCCCGGGCGGACTCTCATCCATGCCGGAGACGATCTTGCGGATGTTGGTGAGGGTGTGCACCCGGTCACCGGGATTGATGCGCTCGGGGCTGTAGCCGATCTTCCAGTCCACGCCGCACTTGAGGCCGGACTCCTTTTCGATAATGGGCACGCAGATGTCCTCGGTAACGCCGGGATACACCGTGGACTCAAAGACCACGATGGCACCGGGAGTCAGATTCTGGCCCACAGTGCGGGAGGCACCCTCCACCGGGCGCAGGTCCGGGGTGGTATCGGGATTCACGGGGGTGGGAACAGCCACTACGATGAACTTGGCCTCCTTCAGCCGCTTGGGGTCGGAGGTGAATTCCACGGTGGTGTTCTTGATGGCCTCACCCACCTCGTTGGTGGCGTCGATGCCGCTGGCGTATTCGTTTACACGTTTTTCATTGATGTCAAAGCCGATGACGGAGATATGCTTAGCAAACTCCACAGCAATGGGCATGCCCACATAGCCCAGGCCCACCACGGCCAGCTTCTCCGTGCCCTTTGATCAGGCCGTCGTAAATGGTGTCGAATTTCATATTACTTACACTCCTCCACTTCGTTTTCCGCTTTCATCCGATAACTCCTGCCGCAGGCGGTACAGGTGGCCGTTTTCCCCGTCAAAGTGCAGCAGTGCGCCGCACTTGCAGGCCCAGCCGCGAATTTTCGCCGGGACGCCCAGCATCAGCGCATGATCGGGCACATTGCAGGCCACCACGGCGCCAGCCCCGATGAGGGCCCAGCAGCCCACGGTATGGCCGCAGACGATGGTAGCATTGGCACCGATGGATGCGCCCTCCTTAATGAGAGAGTCTTATGATACCCGGCGCTGCCCTTGGGATACTTGGCCCGGGGTCAGGTCGTTGGTGAACACACAGGAGGGGCCGCAGAACACATAGTCCTCCAGCTCCACCCCTCGTACAGGGAGACATTATTCTGCAGCTTGCAGCCATCACCCACCTTTACATGGTTGCTGACATTCACGTTTTGCCCCAGGGAGCAGCGCTCCGTGCCGATACGGCCCCTTCTGAATGTGGCAGAAGTGCCAGATCTTAGTGCCCTCACCGATCTCCACATCCTCATCCACAAAGCTGGAGGGATGCACAAAATACTTCTCCTCCATCACAGTGCCTCCTCCGTACCGCATCAATGATCGTCTGCTGCTGGGCGGCATCCATATACGGGTGCATGGGCAGGGACAGGGTCCTGGCGCAGTAGTCATTGGCATTTGCATAGGTCTCGCCGTAGTGGGGCTCGGCCTTGAACACCGGCAGGGCGTGCTGGGGGGTGGGATAGTAAATCATATTGGGGATATTCTTTTTCCTTCAGATGGGCGATGACCCTGTCCCGGGTCTGGGTATCCTTAGCCAAAACGGCATACTGGGCCCAGGCAGAGACGCACCCCTCCGCCACGAACGGCACGGTAAAATCCTTGCCAAAGGCGGCATTATACCGGCCGGCCACCTCCTGGCGGCGGTCGATCTCATAGTCCTTCAGGGCCTTCAGCTTGGGCAGCAGCACAGCGGCCTGGATGTGGTCCAGCCGGGAGTTCATACCAACCCGAATATTGTCATATTTACCGCCGGGGCCCTTGCCGTGGACACACAGGGAGCGGATAACATCCGCCGCGGCATCGTCATCGGTGAAGATGGCGCCGCCATCGCCATAGCAGCCCAGGGGCTTGGCCGGGAAGAAGGAGGTGGTGGCAATATAGCCGAAGGAGCAGCACTTGCGGCCCTTATTGGATGCGCCGAAGGCCTGGGCGGCATCCTCAATGAGGGTGAGGCCGTACTTTTCGCAGATGGGCGCGATGGTGTCAAAGTCACAGGGATTGCCCAAGATGTCCACGGCCACCACGGCCTTGGGCTTGAGCTTGCCCTCGGCCAGCACAGCCTTTATCTGCTTTTCCAGGCTCTCCGGGCAGAGGGTATAGGTGTCCTTGGTAATGTCGCAGAACACGGAGGTGGCGCCGAACATCTTAGCCGGCTCCGTGGAGGAAATGAAGGTCATGTCCGGGCAGAATACGGCGTCCCCCTCCCCTACGCCCGCCACCATGTAGGCGATCTGCAGGGCGTCGGTGCCGTTGGCGCAGGTAATGCAGTGCTTGCGGCCCACAAAGTCCGCCAGCTCCTGCTCCAGCTGCTTTACCTGGGGACCGCCGATGAACTGGGCAGAATCCAGCACCGCCTGGATATTGGCATTGATCTCGCCCCTCAGGGCTGCATACTGGGCTTTCAAATCTATAAATTGCATATTAATCCTCCTTCCTGTCTGTCACGGGATGTTCAATGACATCCAGCAGCTTCTCGGTCAGTTTCTTAAAGTCATAATCATGGGCCGCACGCAGGGCATTGCGGGAGAGCTTGTCCCTCCTCCGGCCCATAGCGGCCATCTCTCCACCCGGCCGGGCGAACCGAGGCAGCATCCGGATGCTGCACATCCAGCCCGGCCCCATAGGTCACGGCGGGATTATATGGGCAGGGGAAATCCGACAGCACCGGCTTCCCGGCAGCCAGATAATCAAACATCTTGTTAAAGCTGATGCCAAAGCGGAACAGCGGCGAGGGCGTGTTGTGGGCCATGTTCACATCCGCCCGGCTGACAATGGACGGCACGAACTTTCTTCTCCACCCGGCCCTTTGAACACCACGTTGCCGATGTTCTCGTCCTTACGCGCTGCTCCAGGGCGGGCCGCTCGTCGCCATCGCCCCAAATAAGGAAGCGCACCCGGGGGTCCCGACCTCCTTGGCTGCATCCAGCAGCAGGCCCAGACCATTCACCTGGCGGATGGAGCCGGTGTAGACCACCTTGAAGGTATCCGGATCGTCCAGGTCTGGATCCTCCACCGGGAAATTCGCCTTATTATACTCGAACTGCTCCAGATCCACGCCGTTATTGATATAGTGCACCTTGCTCCGGGGCACCACCTTCTCCCAGCGCTGCTCCCTGATATAGTCGTAGGCGCCCTCCATGGTGAATACCACGGCGTCCGACCTGGTGTAGATCCATTTCTCCAGCCGGCGCAGCCACAGCACCGCCGGATTATGGGGGCCGGCAATGTCATAGGCAATAACACTCTCCGGCCAAAGGTCCGCAATCTCGGCAATGCCCCGGCAGCCGTATTTCCGCCAGCTTGATGCCCGCCGCACAGGACATGGGAGGCATAGAGGTGGCCACGATGGCATCGGGCCGGGGATACTGATTGCACACGGACGGCAGCTTTCGGGCAAACTCCAGCATATTGAGGATGCGGGAGAGGCCGTTGCCGCGGTAGCCCTTGCAGCGGACAAGTACATAGTGCACCCCGTCCACCACGTCCTCCCGATAAAGGGGCATCGTCCTCGATGAGGTTCTGATCGGAGTTGTGCACGGTGCTGGCGGCGAAGATGGTCACCTCGTGGCCCAGGCCCATAAGGTTCTTGGCAAAAATAGTTCTGCCGGGCCAGGGTAATACTGGGGCGGCACCGCATAATGGTTGATGAGCCAAATTCTCATAAAGTACTTTTACTCCTTTATTACCACCGCAAAGGTCTGGAAAAAATCAGCTTGATGTCATAAAGCACCGAGGCGTGGGGAATATACTCCAGGTCCAGGTCGATCTTCCGGGGCATGATCTGCTCGATATAGGTGCGGTTGGGATCGGTGCTGGCGGTGAGCAGGTCGTTTTCATTGCGGAAGCGGATGGACGCCAGGCCCGTGATGCCGGGCCGCACCAGCAGCACCTGGACGCTGATAGGGGGTGCAAAGAGGTCCACATAGTCCGCCACCTCCGGCCGGGGGGACCACGAAGCTCATGTCCCCCACCAGGACGTTTATCAGCTGGGGCAGCTCGTCTATTTTACTCTTGCGCAGGAAGCGGCCCACGGGGGGTGATGCGGCTGTCGTTGCCGGTGGTGATCTTCAGGCCCGCATTATCCTTGCGCATGGAGCGGAACTTGAAGATGCGGAAGGGCTTGCCGCCCTTGCCGATGCGCTCCTGCCGGAAGAACACGCCGCCGGGGGAGGTAACTGCCACCAGCAGGAAACCACCAGCAGCAGCGGGCTCAGCACCACCAGTCCCAGCAGGAGAGCACACGATGTCAAAGGCCCGCTTGCAGGCCATGGCCCCCCACGAGGGCGGCGTGATGGGTGTGAAGGGCTGCCGGGCGCCGGCTTTTGATTGTCCATAAATCGGTATCCTTTTCCTTTTTATCAGCCCTGCAGGCAACCTTCAGATCTGGCAGATGTACCGCACGTCCTCCTCCGTAAGGGTGGAGTACAGGGGCAGAGTGATCTCGTTTTCAAACTGTGCCAGGGCGCAGGGATAGTCCGCAATGTCAAAGCCCAGATTCTTATAAGCCGTCAGCAGGGGCAGGGGGCTTATAGTGGACGTTGGTGGCACGCCCCGCTGGGCCATTTTCTCGATGATCTCGTTACGCTGGGCCATGGTCTTGCCCGTGAGCCGGGCCAGGTACAGATGGCAGCTGGAAACCTCGTCCTCCCTAAAGTGGGGAGCGTGCTCCACGCCGCAATCGGAGAGCAGCTGATTATAAAGCCGCACCAGCTTATACCGCTTTTCCAGCAGCCCCGGATAGCGCTTCAGCTGGGCCAGGCCGATGCCCGCCATAATATCCGTCATATTACACTTATAGAGGGGCGCCACAATGTCATATTCCCACGCGCCGGGCTTGGTCTTGGCCAAAGCGTCCTTATTCTGGCCATGGAGGCTCAGGAGCATATACTGCTTATAAATGGCCTCGTCATCCAGGCCCAGGGCAGGATTCCAGGTGGCGGCGCCGCCCTCGGCGGTGGTGAGGTTCTTCACCGCATGGAACGAAAATGTGGTGAAGTCCGCAAAGCTGCCGGAGCGCTTGCCGTGGCGCTGGGCGCCGAAGCTGTGGGCTCCGTCAGCCACCACGGCCACCCGGCCGATCTGCCGCTGCAGGTCACCCTGGCCGGGTGAACAGGGCCCCTTCTTATCCTCCGCAATGGCGAAGATCGTGTCGTAATCCGCCAGGATGCCGCCCAGGTCCACGGGGAATCACCGCCTTGGTGCGCTCCGTGATCGCAGCAGAAAGCTTCTCCGGGTCCATCTCGTAGGACCCCGGAAAAGTGTCCACCAGCACCAGCTTGGCTCCCACATGGCACACGGGGCTGGCGGAAGCGGTGTAGGCATAGGCGGAGGTGATGACCTCGTCCCCGGGGCCGATGCCCAGGATGCGCAGAGTCATCTCCAGACAGGCAGTGGCGGAGTTGAGGCACACGGCCTTATCCGTGCCGCAGAAGGCGGCCACCTGCCGCTCAAACTCCTTGGTCTTGGGTCCGGTGGTGATCCAGCCGGAGCGCAGAGCCTGCAAACCTCCTGAATTTCAGCCTCCGTAATGTCAGGCGGGCTAAATGGTATTTTTCGCATTTGTTCTTCCCTCGTTTCTCAAAGGTTTTCCCCGAAAAAGGGTAAAATGGGGTATAGCTACATATATGAAAAAGTATAGCACTGTCCCCTATTCAAATCAAGGCTTTTTGAACATACACAGTGACGGGCGGACATTTCTCCTTTCGCCAGGGCAGAAAGGGTGGTAAATTCGCAGTGAAGTATGCTATAATAAGTATCCGGTGCGGTAAAATCCGATATACGAGCTTCCGTAATATTCCGACAGAATTATACTATTTACAATCATTTTATAGATAGAGATCTATACTTATGTCATTCTTTTCTTCCTTTTCTGCTGGGGCTGATCCAGGGCATTGCCGAGTTTCTGCCCATCTCCAGCAGCGGCCATTTGGCCATTGCACAGAATCTGCTGGGCATGCAGGACGCCGGTGTGGTGCCGGAATTCTTTGATGTTTTGCTGCACCTGGGCACCCTGGTGGCCGTATTCGTGGCCTACTGGGGGGAGATCAAGGATATGGTGCGGGAGCTGATTTACGGCGTGCGGGACATTGCCCATCACTCTACCCCCACCCCGGTGCCCCCGGCCCGGCGGCTGATTTTGCTCATCATCGTGGGTACGCTCCCGCTGTTTGCGGTGCTGCCTATTAAAGATAAGGTGCAGGCTCTCAGCAGCAACATGGTCTTTATCGGCGCAGCCCCTCATCGTCACAGGCCTGCTGCTGTTTGCCAGCGACCGGGTGAAAAAAGGCCGCAAGACCGAAGCCAGCGCCGGGGTCCTCTCGGCCCTCATTGTGGGTGTGGGCCAGGCCATTGCCACCATGCCCGGCATTTCCCGCTCCGGTATGACCATCACCACCGGCTGCTTTGTGGGCTATGAGCGGCGGTTTGCCGTGCGGTTTTCCTTCCTGCTGAGCATCCCGGCCGTGCTGGGCGCCAACATTCTAAGCCTGAAGGACGCCATGGATGCGGCATCGATTGGAGTCAGGTGCCGGTGTACCTGGTGGGCGTCATCACTGCCGCCGTGGTGGGATATCTATGCATCCGGCTGCTGAAAATAATCGCCGATAAGGGAAAGTTCGGCTTCTTCGCTTACTACTGCTGGGCGCGGGCCTGCTGACCCTGATCCTGACCATTATTAAGAAGTAAGTTTAATATGCGTGCCGCCCCTGCGGCGGCAGAACGGGAGAAAACATGGCTCAGTCCACCAAGAAAAAACAAACCGGGCATCCGGGAAAGATCCACAGCACAGCGCACTTCCCGCCCCCCGCTCCCCGGGAGCAGGGACCGGGGCGCGCATAGCCGGAGGCATCGTGTGCCTGTTGCTGGCCCTGTGTGTAGCCGTGAGTTACTTTAATGCGGAGGCCGTGTTCCTGAAAGCTTCTGCGCACAGCCCTGACGGGTCTGTCCGGCTACGGCTACTGGCTGTGGGCCGTGATGCTGCTGGCAGCGGGTCTGTTCCTGCTGCTGCACCGGGAGCGCAGGGGCTGCCGGCCGGGTACTGTGCGCCCTGCTCACGCCCCTGCTGGGGGCAGCCTGCTGCATCTGCTGCTGGCAAAGCCTGCGGCGGGTGCGTCCCTGTCTGCCCTGTGGGTGGAGGGGCAGGCCCTTACCGGCGGCGGCGTGCTGTGCGGCGGCCTGGCAGAGCTGGGCAAGACGTACATAAGCGAGATGTGTACGCCATCTTGGGCCGCCATCGGCCTGCTGGTGTGCATTTTTCGTTATGCTGCGCACCACCCCGGCCCAGGTGGCGGAAAAGGCCCGCACAGCGAGCCGCCCTGCGGGCTCAGGAGGCTGAAGCCAGCCGGAGAGCCCCGGCGGAGGGTGCCTCCGCCGCAGTCCGCCGAAAAGCCGGCCCCGGCGGCGCAGCCCGCAGATTGACATCCCCCTGGATGGTGAGCATGGAAGCCCATTCCGGAGAGTTCTCCCCCTGCATAGTGAGAAGAAGCCCTTCTTCAGCCGCCGCCGGACGCCTACCCCGGACGAGGTGCTCCAGCCGGCCAAGGATGCGCCTGTCGAAACGGCCGGCCGCCCCGCCGAGGCTGAAGCAGCTTCGGCTCCGGCTCAACGGCATGACCCGGAACCGGCTGAGCCCGTTAAGGCTGAGCCAATGGCCGAACCCGTAGACCTGAAAAAGACCGCCCAGGAGGTGAGCCGCCAGATCGAGCAGGAGCTTTCCCAGCCCGAGGAGCAGTATCAATATCCGCCCATCACCCTGCTGGACCAGGGACGGCCGGCAGCTTTACCGAGGCCGGGGCGGAGATGCGCAGCAACTCCAAGCGTCTGGCGGACACCCTGCGCAGCTTCGGCGTGGACGCCCGGCCCGGCGAGGTGGTACGGGGTCCCAGCGTCACCCGATATGAATTTGCCCAGCCCCAGGGGTGAAGCTGTCTAAGATCACCAATCTCTCCGATGACATTGCCCTGGCCCTGGGTGTGGGCAGCGTTCGATGGCCCCGGTGCCGGGAAAAATCTCCGCCGTGGGCATTGAGGTGCCCAACCGGGCCGTGACCCCGGTGCGCATCCGGGAGGTCATCGAGTCCCGGGAGTTCACCGGCCACAAGTCCGCCGTGGCTTTCGCCGTGGGCAAGGACATCGGCGGCAACCGCATCATCGGCGACATCGCCAAGCTTCCCCATGTGCTCATTGCCGGCACCACCGGCTCCGGCAAATCCGTGTGCACCAACTCTCTCATTGTGAGCATGCTGTATAAGTCTACCCCGGAGGAAGTACGGTTCATCATGGTGGACCCGAAAATGGTGGAGCTGGCCCCCTATAACGGCATCCCCCCACCTGCTGATCCCCGTGGTCACGGACCCCAAAAAGGCAGCCGGTGCCCTGCAGTGGGCGGTGTTTGAGATGATGAAGCGCTACAAGCTCTTCTCCGAGAACGGCGTGAAGGAGCTCAGCGCCTACAACGCCCTGGCAGACCAGGCCCAGCCGGACGAAAACGGCGAGCAGATGAAAAAACTGCCCACGGTGGTGGTGGTCATCGACGAGCTGGCCGACCTGATGCTGGTGGCCGCCAAGGAGGTGGAGGACTCCATCTGCCGGGTAGCTCAGATGGGCCGCGCCGCCGGTGTGCATCTGGTCATCGCTACCCAGCGGCCCTCCGCCGATGTGATCACCGGCCTCATGAAGGCCAATATCCCAGCCGCATCGCCTTCGCCGTGGCTTCCTCCATGGAGTCCCGGATCATCCTGGATACCCCCGGCGCCGAGAAGCTGGTGGGTAAGGGCGACATGCTTTACGCCCCCCTGGGCGAGGGCAAGCCCCGGCGTGTCCAGGGCTGCTTCATCACCGCAGAGGAGATCGAGCGGGTGGTGGAATTCATCAAGGAGACAGGCGAGGCGTCCTACTCCGAGGATGTGATCCGGCAGATCGAGAAGGTGGTGCAGGAAAAGGACAAGAAGGGTGCCCCGGCCCCGGACTCTACCCCGGAGGACGACGCCGACGAGCTGCTGCCTGCCGCCGTGGAGGTGGTGCTGGAAACGGGACAGGCCAGCGTGTCTATGCTCCAGCGGCGGTTGAAGCTGGGCTATTCCCGGCTGCCCGGCTGGTGGATCAGATGGAGGAGCGAGGGCATCGTGGGCCCCTTTGAGGGTTCCAAGCCCCGGCAGCTGCTCATCACCCGGGCCCAGTGGCAGGAGATGCAGATGGGCAAGGCCGAGGCCCAGCCGGAATTTGACCGGGCCGGCACCATCCGGGATGTATTTGAAAGCCATGACGCCCTGGAATGAGGGCGCAGAAAGGAGAACCATGGAATACAGAAGATTCGGCAATACCATCGTGGCGCGGATCGACCGCGGCGAGGAGATTTTGGCGGCCGTAAGAGATCGCCGGGGCCGAGCACATTCAGTTGGCCAGCGTCAGCGCTTTGGGCGCCACCAACGACTTCACCGTGGGCGTTTACAACGTGGACGAGAAGCAGTACCACGCCAACGATTTTAAGGGAATTTTGAGATCGTCTCCCCTCACCGGCACCATCAACACCATGGACGGCGAGTTCTACCCACCTGCACATGAGCGCAGGCGATGAAAAGGGGCAGGTATTCGGCGGGCACCTGAATCGGGCCGTGGTCAGCGCGGTGTGCGAGATGGTCATCACCGTTATCGACGGCACCGTTGACCGCAGCTTCAGTCCGGAGATCGGGCTGAATCTGTTCCGGTTCTAAGCAAGCAAAACGGACTGCCCAGGCAGTCCGTTTTTTGTTGATTTATCCGCGTTTCCTCCCGCGCAGATTGTCTCCCACGAACAGGCATCACCGCCAGCCATACAAAGGCGAAGGTCACGGCGTTGGCCCTGTAAACTCCTCCCCTGTAGGCGAACACCCCAGCAAAGCAGCTGCGGCCGTCGGGTTCACATACATCAATATGCCGGATACCGTCATGCTGGTGCCCCGATCCCCTGGCGAATAGGATCAGCGGCACCGACGTCACGATCCTTGCTGAGGACCAGCAGCGCCATCTCCCCGCCGGAGAGGGACGCGTAGGTGGTAAGGCCGGAAAACTGCGCGTAGAGGATAAAAAGCACCGCCAGCGGCAAAGACAGACAGGGTCTCCATGCAGATGGATACCTCGCCTCGGCTTGATCCCTTCTTCAGCGCCCCGTACAGGGCAAAGCTCAGCCTGACGATCACCGCCAGATACGGCACGCCGCCGTACACCGCCACGGAATAGCCCACCCGATGCGGGCGCCAGTCCCACGGACACCACTGCAATACGCTGAGCCGCTCTTTGAAGACCATCGCCCCGATCACAACGGAGAACAGCGGGTTCATGTAGTAGGCCGGCTGGCCTCCAGTATCCGTCCGGAGGCCACCGTCAGGGATATAGACGCCCCAGTTCACGGTGATGAGCATTCCGCAGAGCAGGTACCGCCCCCGCTGCTTTTTATCCCGGAGGATGGCCCACCGCCGCGCCCCGCTTCCGGAGCAGGATGGCGGCGGCGCAGAACACGCAGGGAAAAACACGATCCGCTGAGCCAGTACATAGGCGGAGTTCACCCCGGCCAGCAGCTTCCAGAATACCGGCAAAGCAGCCCCATAGTATGTAGCAGCCAAAACCTGCAGCGTCGATCTGTTCATATCCGCCACCCTTTTCCTGAAAATCTGCCCCTGATTATACTGCCTTTTCCTCCCGCAGGCAAGAGCTTTTCACCGCTCTGCCGGGCGTTTTTAGGGGAAATCCGGGATATCCTCCCGGCTTTTCTTTGCATTTTGCGCTGAGATTTGATATAGTTGTAATATCGCCAACTGAAAAAGGAGGAAAATTATGAAAAGACACTCTGCTCCCTTCTGGCCCTGCTTCTGGCCCCTGTCCGTTGCCGCCTGCGGCAAGAAGGTCCCCACCCCCTCGGAAACCGTGTCCGCCGCTCTGACGCTCTCAAATCCGGCGACATGACCGCCGCAGCGAGACGTGGGGCGGCAGCATCTCCAGCATTGAAAACTCCACCGACTCCGACGCAGACATCTTCAAGCTGCTCTTCAAAAACCTCACCTACTCCGTCCTCTCTGAGACCGAGGACGGCTCCGCCGCCACGGTAAAGGTAAAGCTCTCCAACACCGACATGTCCGCCGTCATGGGCGATGTCCTGGCCGAGGCTATCGCAGACGGCTCTGTCCAGCGCCCTCTCCGGCAAGGAGATGGACGAGACGAAGACCCAGAAAATGGTCATGGATTCCCTGAAGGATAAGATGACCAACGGCTCCTACGGCACCGCCGAAAAGGAAGTGGAGTTCCAGCTCACCATGACCGACGGCGTATGGACTCTTCTCCAGCCGGACGACACCGTCATCGATGCCCTCACCGGCGGTCTCATGTCCGCAGGCACCTCCCTGTTGGGCTGACCGCAGCACCTTCCCATTCAAATATATCCCGTGCAGCTATGTAAGCTGCACGGGATTTGTTTGTGCTCAGGGGCCTTTTACCGCCCGCCCACCGTTCCGGCGGCGATGTCCATGAACGCCTCCAGCACCCCCCCCAGACTCTCCCCTGTCCCGGTAGCCGAAGCGGATGCTGTACCGTCCCTTTTTCTCCCAGCGGGAATTTATAAAGAGAGCGGAATTTCTCCTCCGACAGAGCCGTCCGGGCCAGCACCGTGGGGCAAAAGCAGCACCCTACCCCCCGGACGCAGAGATCCAGCAATATTTCCAGATTCTCCACCCGCACGGCGATCTCCGGCCGGATGACGGCCTCCTCCAGCACCTCCTGGGCAATTCTTCCGGCGATGTCCCGTGGCGTGCCCAGCACAAAGGGGCACCGCCCAGCGCCGACAGATTCCCCCTTCGCCCAGCTCCACAGCCACCGGGGCATATCCCTGCCGAAGCAGCTCTCCAGCAGCCCGCCGGCGGCAAACAGCATGACCTCCTCCCGATAGAATTCCTGCAGGGCAATGCCCCGGTACTTCCCCTCAAAGCCCGCCACGGCCAGATCCATCTCCTCCAGGATGCTCTGGTGAAGCCCCTCGTTGGTGTCCTCCTTCACCTCGATCCGTATCCCCGATAGTGCCGCCGGAAGCTACTGATAACGTCCGGCAGGATGGCCCGCCCCCAGTAGGCGCGATGCCCACCCGCAAAGACACCCTTCCGCTCGCGCTGATGTCGCACAGCTCCTGCCTCGCCGTCTCCACGTCGGAGGGATCTGCTTCACATGCCGCAAAAGCTCCGTCCCCGCATAGGTCAGCTCCAGCGGAACATGCCGCGAAAAAAACTCACAGCCCAGCTCCCGCTCCAGGGCGGCAATCCCGGCGCTGAGGGACTGTTGGGTGACATACAGCTTCCCCGCCGCTTTCGTAAAGCTGCGTTCTCTGGCAGCCATTGCAAAATATTCCATCTGAATCAGTGTCATGGTATTCCCTCCGGTCATATCACAGGTTTTTCTTGTATTATAAACAAATATACACAGTTTGTAAATGTGATATATGTCTGCTAAACTGTTGCCAAATGATTATTTCCCCGAGGTCCGCCATGGAGTACCTGACCCTTGCCGCATTTTGCGCTGCCCTGCTACTGTGCATTCTCTTCAGCCTTCCCATCCTCTGGGCCATGCTGGCCGGGTTGGTTTTCTTCCTGCTATACAGCCTCCTTCGGGGCCACTCTCTCCGGATGTCCTCCTGTTCTCCCTCTCCGGCATAAGCTCCGCCAAAAATGTACTGCTCAATTTCCTTCTCATCGGTCTGCTCACGGCTCTGTGGCGGCAGGCGGGCACGCATCCCGGTCATCGTCTCCTTTGCGGCCAAAGCCATCCGCCCCGCCGTCTTTCTGCTCATGACCTTTCTGCTTAACTGCCTCCTCTCCGTCCTCACGGGCACGGCCTTCGGCACCGCCGCCACCATGGGTGTCATCTGCGGCACCATAGGTGCCCCTCTGGGAACGTATCGCCGGCGCTGCTGGGCGGGGCGGTGCTTTCCGTCTATTTCGGGGATCGCTGCTCCCCCGTGTCCACCAGCGCCCTCCTCACAGCCACACTGACGGGCACCGACATCTTTACCAATATCAAGGCCATGCTCCGCTCGGCCTGCCGCCGTTTCTGCTGACCTGCGGGATCTATGGGCTCATCGGCGCATTCTCCGCCGGCGGCGGCTCTACCCCGGATCTCACCCCCATCTTTGCCCAGGAGTTCGTTCTTTCCCCCTACGCCCTGCTCCCCGCCGCCGTGCTTCTGGTGCTGTCGCTGTGCAAGGTCAGTGTGAAGCTCTCTATGCTGGCCAGCATCATTGCGGCCCTCCCCATATGCCTGCTGGTGCGCACACGGCCCCGGCAGCTCTCCCCCACCTGCTGCTGGCAGGCTTCGCCGCTTCCCACAGCGATGTCGCCGCCATGCTCAACGGCGGTGGGATGCGTCTCCATGCTGAAGGTGGCCGCCATCGTGTGTATCTCCTCCGCCTATTCCGGCATCTTCCAGAACACCGACCTGCTGACAAATCTCCGCCATGCCATTATAAATTGGCGGAGCGCACCACACCCTTTGTGGCAGTCTTTGACCTCCGCCGCCGGAGGGATGATCGCCTGCAACCAGACCCTGACCATCCTGCTCACCGACCAGCTCTCCTCCGCCGTTCAGCCGGATCATGCCCGTTTTGCCCTGGCGCTGGAGGATTCCGCCGTGGTGGTCGCGGCGCTGGTTCCTTGGTCCATCGCCTGCGCCGTACCCCTTACCTCCGTCGGCGCACCGACACATTCCATCGTCTACGCCTGTTTTTGTACCTGCTCCCCCCTCTGGCATCTGTTGGCTCCATCCACCGGAGGGTCGCGTATCCCGCCCTCTCCCCAGTGCCGATTAAACGGTTCGTTTCCTGTATATATCGCCGCATGCCTCCGGAAGAAGTGCTCTTCCGGAGCATTTTTGTCCCCGGGAATCACTGCCGCGGCATTCGCCGGTACCCGATTCTCCTTCTTTCCTCATCTTGAAAAACGGCAATACAGAAGATCAATCAAAAATTCTGTCTCTGCTGCTGGCTCTAAGCATAGTCGTCAGTCTGCTGCCCCCGTCACCAATGTGGCCTGGGCAGAGGACGCGCGGCAATACAGAGCTCAAGGCCGGAGACACCGTCACCGCAGGCGGCAATTACACCCTGTCCAAGACATCGCCGCCGGCCCCTGCTTATATTCCCCCTTTTCATCGTTCAGCGCATTGACATAGCCCACCCGGACTGTTTTCCTGCCGGTGGAGGGCCCATGCCCAGGCCGGTGCCCCCTCATAGGTGGAGCCAGGGCATCGCTGCGCTCCTGGGTAAAGGGCTCGAATATATGTATCCAAAAACTGCTGGCTCATACCGATGCCGGTATCGGAAATGCATCCAGCGATAGGTTCCAATGCGTCGTGTTCGGCAGTGCCTCCGCAATGGTGGCGATCTTTCCGCCGGGGCGGTTATACTTAATGCAGTTGCTGTAAATATTCAGGAAGATCTGGCGCAGATGGAGGGGGCCGTAGATATACGGATAGGGAATATGTGACTTGTCCCGTTCATACTCCCACGTCAGGCCGCTCTCCATGGCGCGCCCGATGACAATGTTCACAATATCCCGGGTCGATCGATGAGGTCAATAAACTCATGGGTCAGCTCCGTGTGGCCGTCCCTCCAGCTTGCTCATCTGCAGCACATCGTTGATCAGCGACAGCAAATGGTTGGCCGCGATCTCCATTTTCCGGTGGTTTTCCCGGACAAGAGCCATATTATCAAAGTGGGCCTCGTCGATCTTCAGCAGGCAGATGATGCCGTTGAGGGGTGTGCGGATGTCGGCTCATGCGGTGGAGGAAGTTTGTCTTTGCCTCGTTGGCCCGCTTGGCGGCCTGCAGCGCATCCTCCAGCTGCTTTTGCTGCTCATTCCCTCCGTGACGATGCTCATTTGATGGGGCGATAGAGCGCAGCCACCGGAAGGACTCAGAAGCGCTTTTACTCCTGTCACGCGTTCGAGTCTCTGACGATTTCAAAAGCAGCTCGCTGTCCATAACCGTCGCTCCAACAACTCACCCATGAGATCCCTACGCTGGCTTTCTCCTATCGGACACCCTGCTTAAAAAGGCAGGTGCTCTACCGACTGAGCTAACGGAGCGGACGGTTTATTTTCGACGGCACTTGGGCCGGGAAAGGCTTGGCAGGGACGGCTGGACTCGAACCAGCGAATGAGGGAGTCAAAGTCCCTTGCCTTACCACTTGGCGACGCCCCTAAGTGGGGAGTCAAAACAGGGATTGGGATTTCTCCCAATCCCTGATTTTCAGGTGGGTGGGTAAAGGGACTCGAACCCTCGACACCCGGAACCACAATCCGGTGCTCTAACCAACTGAGCTACACCCACCACATATCATGCACACGGGAACCGGCGACATACTCCAAAAAAGTGGCACGCCAGAAGGGACTCGAACCCCTGGCCCACTGCTTAGAAGGCAGTTGCTCTATCCAGCTGAGCTACTGGCGCATAGGAAAAAGTTGGAGCGGGTGACGGGAATCGAACCCGCATCCCCAGCTTGGAAGGCTGGTGCCCTGACCGTTGTGCTACACCCGCATGCGCCTCCGCAGAAATCGTCAGCTTGGTTATCATACCATTTTGGAAAAACTTTGTCAATATATAATTCGGAAAAAAACTGCGATTATTTTCAACAAATCACGAAGGTCACACCCCGGTTCTCCCGCTCCAGATCCCGATCTGCCCGCAGCTGGGCACAGGATTGCGAACTCCGGCGGGTCAAATCGCTGAAAATGGAGAAGTCCTCCCCCGGATCACCAGGCGCATCGATGCAAATCGCTGTTTCAGGGCGTCTGCCCCGATTCGAACCGGGCGTTTTCTCCTTTCTGGCAGATACGTTCAGCCAGCGCCCTTTTTCAGCGGCGATTTTTCCGGCTGGCAGCGGTATTTTTCTCAAAAAAGAATCACAAAGATTTGGGCGTCGTTTTGTTGGTCCTGACGGACTAAGAAAGCGGCGCCCTTTTTCATTTCAAAAAGGGCGCTGGTCGCAGCGCCTGTATTTGTGGGCCGGAGCAGGATCGCTCCGGCCTTATTTTTTTTACACACGGGAGGAGTTATATGAGTATCAGCGCAGAAGAAAAGAACCGTTACCTCAGAGAGACAGCAATCGTCCTTGCCCGAGAAGGATTTCACACGGATAGGACTCACATTGGCAGGCTGCGTGTCCTGCTTGACGGCGCACCGCTGTGTGAGGTGACCGAGAGCGGCGGCATTACCTACCGAAATGAGGATATCAATGAGCCGGAACGGCTCGATGCCAAGGACAAGGTATATGAGGTCGTCAGGATCACGGCGGAGTATATGCGGCAGATGGAGACGGCGCCCTTTTTGAAAGCTGATGGTCTGGAGGATGGCTACAAGGTGTTGGCAGATTTCAATGGCATCGTGCTGGCCGGTATCCAGAGCAAATACGGCGTCCAGTTCGTTACCTGGGACTGGAGCTTCGACCACAAGGGCGTATCTCATGGTCATTACTACACCGGACTATATTCGTCTGGCAATTATGACGCGGCGAAGCGGGACTTTGCCGTTCGCTCCGGACTGATCCCCAAGCAGCAGGTCTTCCAGGAGGAGCAGCTCATTGAGATCTACCGTTGCTGCACGGACACCCTGCAGGGCAGCTTTGAACTGTCATACAATCAGGAGAAAAACGATTCAGGATGTGCGGAAGCAGATCGAGGAGTGCCTGCCTGACATCATGGAGCGCATCCAGCAGCAGGACGCGGAACCGACGCAAGAACAGACAATGTAATATCGAACAGTAAGACCGGAGTCTTAGCAATAAGATTCCGGCCTTTTTTCATTTCAGAGAGGAGTCACTTATGCCGCGCTATTTCATGAGAGACACGCCGCTGCAGGCACTGGAGCAGCTGATGATGTCTCAGCCCGGTCAAAAGCCCCGAGGTGGTGGAATATACCGCAGCCCATTTCATTACACGCCCGAAGATGTGGCGTGCGAATACTGCCAGAACTATGTCCGCAAGCATCCGTGCCGCCTATGCGAATGTACCTGCCTGGAGGAGCGGATCGAGGCAGGTGTGCTGGAGCTGAATGAGTTTGTGCGTGAGGGACTGCTTCGCACCCTCTATGGGGCCGCAGCTCCGAAAACGGATGCATCAGCAACTCAGAGAAAGAAACGCTCAATTCTTCCTGTCCGATGCCCACCGGCGAAGATGGACACATTGGCGGGAGCGCTGCTGGCGTCTGTCCGACCGGAACAAGGCGGCCCTCTACCTGCTCACGGCATACGAGAGCCTTTGGCGCAGGATGGTCTGGAAGTGCGGGAATGACGGTTTTGACTTTCAAAGCGTCTGGCTCGGAGGAATCGAGCCGGAGCTATACAGCGTCTACCAGGCGGCGAAGGCCATTGCGGTCGGCTGCTGCAATATCACTCTCGCAGACCTTGCGTCTCCGGAATTGGTCACAGATGAGGCGTTCCACCTGATCACCGGCGCACTACTGATGGCCAAGTACGGAGATGCGGTTTTGAATTTGGAAAAAGGAGTTGACGAAACATGATGATACAAGCAGTGCTCGGCAATCCGCATCACCCGGAATACGGTGTCGCAACCATCCCGTTCCCCATCCCCCGCGACCAGTACGTACACTGCATGGAGCTGTTGGAGGCGTTGGAGATCGGTGACGCGGTCAAGGCGGACTGCAAGGTGGAGGAGGTTGATAGCTTTTTCTCTGTGCTCAAACGCACGGAGATGCTCATGGTCAATGTTGAGGAGCTGAACTATCTCGCCAAGCGGCTGGATAGCTTTGATACTAGAGAAGCCGCACAGTTTCAGGCGATGGCTCACAAGCTGGAGCTTTTTGAGCTGAAGGATCTTATCAACCTGACTTTCTGCTGCCAACAGGCCACGGTCATTACCGACTTTTCCGACCTCGCCGCCGTTGGCCGGGACCACTACATGAATCTGCACGGCGGCAGCGCAAGTGTGGATGAGCTGAACGCGCTGGACGGCAAGGGAACCGCGCGGCGGCTCATTGAAAGCGGCGGCGGTACGATCACGCCCTACGGTGTGGCCTATGACAACGGCATGAAGCTGGAGCAGGTCTACGGCGGTCGCTCCTTCCCCTGCTACTACTATGAGCCAAATGCCATCACGGTTGCGGTGACTGCTAAGTCGAGCCGGAGGACACCGAGCACATCACATGGCTGTATCTTCCCATGGCGCAGGAGGAAATCGACCGCGCTCTCCTTCGCGGGGGCATCACAGACTCCCGCCGATGTCCGCCTGCGGCTGGAGGACAGCCAGCTCCCTAACGAGGTGGATGTTCTTCTTGATATGGAGTACGAAACCCTCTCCGACCTCAACGAACTGGCAGAGGCAACGGATGGGTTGTCAAAAGCAGATATGGAAAAAGCTGGGTGCCGTGGTCATGCTGGCAAAGCCAAAGTCCGCGGCACAGATCAAAAACCTTGCGGAAAGCCTTGATCTGTTTGATTTTGCCCCCAGTGCCAGCACACCGGAGGAGTACGGCAAATACATGATCCAGCAGTCCGGCCGCTTTGAGTATGACGAAAATCTCGACGCTTTTTACGACTATGAGAAGTACGGCACGGAGCGGATGAATGAGGAGGACGGGATGTTCACCGACCGGGGTTACATCGCGTACAAGGGCTATGTCAGCATGGAGGAAGTGATGAACGGCAGCCAGAGCAGCCGCATGGAGATGGGAGGGATGATGTGATTATTCAAGCAGAACTCAGACGGAAACAGTCCGAGTACGAGGGGGAATCCTGTGCCGCGGATAAGGTCATTGAGCTGCCAAGCCCGCAGTTCCAGCAGTTCAGTCGTGCGCTGCTGGCGGACTATGATTTCATCGCAGAGAACAAAAATGCCATCCGGCACGATGATGCGCCAGGCACTGCCTGCTCATCCTTGACGCGGAGGGAAAGGACGGTTTCCTTGTTGATCCACAGGGACACAACTATGCCCGGTACAGCGCCTTTGTTCCAAACGCCCGCAGCTTGCTGACGCCGGATATGGGAATCGACCGCAGCTACCTTTCGCCGGCAGAGCCTTGGCGGGATGAGAGCCGGGATGAAATGCTCCGCATGACGCTGCGCGTCGAGGGAAAGCCGGACTACACCCTCGTCCTCCCCGCTGATGAGGAATACCTCGACGATGTGAAGGATTACCTCGATATCGATGCTTTCGCGGATGCCATGCTCTGTGATATTCGCTTCAAGGTGCCATACATCGGTGAGCTGATCCGTGATACGGATTGCCCCGCCGTGGAGGATTACAACGATTTTGCGGAAGCCTTGGAGGACATCTGGCAGAAGGACGGGATGCTCCTGACCTACGCCGCTGTGCTGGAGGCTGAGCGGCCGGATACGCTGCGCGGAGCCTGTGAACTGCTGCGAAATCTGGACAACTACCAGCGCATCACGGAGGGCGCCTACGGTTACGGTCAGCAGCGATTGCAGGAAACGCTGGGGCTGGACGATGAGGCCATCTATGAGCTGGACGGCTACATGGATTTTGAGAAATACGGTCAGGACTGCATGGAAAACGACTGTGTGACAAAAACAGAGTTCGGCCTGCTGCGGCGCTTGGACCCGCCCTTTCAGGAGCAGACGCAGGGGCAGCAAATGTTTCGGTAGACTTTGAGGCAGATGTGTAGTATGTTTGCCGTTACCAAAAATGAGAAAGGAAGGAGCACCAAATGGCTGTAAACGCAAGAACAGAGGAATTCCAACACATTGAAGTGTTTGATAAGCCCGCGCTGTTTACCAACGGGCGTATCGCCCGTGATACCGTGCCAAAGGGCTGGTACTGCTATGACATTCGCGGCTCTGACGATGACCCCGGTGAGTTGTGTTACATGGAAGAAAATGTTGTGGTCAACCACGCAGGCTCGGTGCTGATGCCGGAAAAGCTGGCGATACCCAAGTCCGGGCGGCTGGATGTGCGGGATGAACTCGGTTTTCTCGATGAAGGCGACATGACGCTCCGCGAGTTCTGCGAAGCACATCAGCTCCCCTATCCCGCAGAGAACATGAAATTTCATATTCGACCTGCCCGCCCGGAGGAGGCGGGCTTATTTTATACCCCGCACCCAGAAGAAGATAAACGGCGGGGTACTATCGGCCATATCCGCATGGACTTCGGTCGCAGCGGAAATGAGTTCTGGCATACCTGGTGGCCGAGGGGTCCGGAGGAGCTGAACAGCCCTGCGTTCAAGGCCGAGCTTCAAGAAGTCGTTGACATGATGCGGGAGGACATCCTGAAAAGCCGCTTTTCCATGGAGCGCTTCTGCTATGAACACGGAGGGAAGATCACCGGTGGCTGGACACAGAACTACGGCTACATCGTGGAAACCGAGCATTACCGCTACTGCCTGCGCTGTAATCCGTCTCCTGGCGATTATAACGGATATCTGACGGCCTATGATCTGAATGTCCAGCGGCAGAACATGACACAGGACAAGCCTCTGGTGGGCCGTGTGTCCTATGCCAACGGCGATACACAGGAGTTTACCGATGCTGAAGCCTTTCTCGAGTGCGTGCGGGAGGAGCTTCCGTATCGCCCCACCACAGGCTTCCGGTACGAGGTGCTGACCGACGATCCCGTCGTTCGCAAGCAGGTGGATGACATTATCTTCGACTTCTACGGCGAGGAAGCCCCTTGCCGGCAGGAGGATCACGAGCCTCGGCCCGAACAGGGCATGACCTTCGGGGGAATGTAATGGACGCTTCAAAAAAGCAGCGAGAGCCGGTCGCTTTCAAAAGCCTTGCCGAGCTGAAACGGTTCATCCGCCCCGGTGTGGAGTTCAAAACCGTCAGCCACGCCAATCACGCGGATATGGTGGGGCTGACCCGTGTGGTGACCACGGCGCAGACGGTGGGCTTCTATTCCAAGGTCAAGGACCAGCCGGAGCATCCCTTTTCCACCTGCAACCACGGCAAAGGATTCTACACCGATTTTGGAAAAGCCGGCAATTACATCTTTGATGGTACAACGGTCAAGGTGAAGGATACTCGAAAGCAAGATCGCGGCGTGATCTACGAGCTGGAGTTTTACGACAGAGAGCAAAACATGGAGGAAACGATGATGGACAGAAAAATGGTGAATTTTATCAGGGAGCAGTATCCCCCGGCACCCGCATCCGGCTCAATTCGATGGAAGACCCCTACGCGCCCATTCTTCCCGGCACAGAGGGTGAGGTGGACTTCGTGGACGATGAGGGCAAATTTTTATGAAGTGGGACAATGGCCGGTCGCTGCCGCTCGCCCCCCGGCGAGGACAGTTTCACCGTGCTGCCGCCCAAGCTGACCACCCTCAAGCTGTATATGCCCCTGACCGCCGACCTCTACGAACGAAACGAGTACGGTGATCTCGACGACAGCAGTACATTGCTTGAGGGCCATGAGCTGCGGGGCTACCAGGATCAGATCACGGCGGCGCTGGTGAAGAATCGGATACCAGAGGAGGCGGAGCGCGGCATCATGCACTGGTATGATGAAGCCGACAGCGTCAATCGCAAGGTCCACTCTGCCGTCTTCGCCGTGGAGGTGCGTGACCGGCAGCTCTGGGGCGTGGCGGAATGCCGTGTTGCCGGTGAATTGTCGGACACCGAAATGGATACTTTGAAAGAGTTTATCACCGGGCAGGCTTCTGACGGCTGGGGCGAGGGCTTTGAGCAGCGGGAGATTTCCGTGGATGACGGCGGTGAATTGTATGTCCACTTTTGGAATTCGGACCAGTGGAGCATCCAAACAGAGCAGGAGCTTTTCTACCCCAAGCTCGCAAAGGGTCTGCCGGAGCTGTGCTTCTCGGTACTCCCCAGCACCGGGGAGCTGATCTGCATTAAACGCGGCGAGAACGGCTACTACCCCAGTGACTGGTCTACGGATGATCCCGCCCAGAACCGTGAGATAGCGGACTATAACAACGAGCGGCTTGGCGTTACCCCCGCGCAGGAGAAAGCCATGAAAACGGGCTCCATGTTCGGCTGGGGTGTACCCGGCGCGGACCCCGCCTGCTATGAACAACAGCCGCAGATGGGAGGGATGAACCTTGGCTAAAAAGATACTTGGCGTCTATCTGGCAAAGCTGGACGCCCCCAATAGTGAGGCCCACGCCAGGCTGGAACTGCCCGCCTCCCCGTGGGAACTGCACGATGCAATGGATAAGGTGCAGCTTCAGGAGAACGAGGAACTGTATTTGGAGATCGATGATTACTACGGCTTCGAGTATCTCGCCCCTCACCTGATGGAACTGGATGCCAGCCTCAACGAACTGAACGATCTTGCCGGCCGGCTGGCTGTGCTGAATGAAACGGAGCAGGAAGTCTTTGACGGCCTGCTTCGTCTGGAGATCCAGAGAAAAGTGGAATCCAACGCCGGTATTCTTACCATGCAGCATCTGAGAGATCTGGCAGTCAGTGCGGGTGCGGATTGTTGCCATGTGGTCGGCGCGCCCAGTGACGCAGAGCTTGGCCGCTTCTATGCGGAAAACGGCTTCATGGAGGAACTGGACGGACTCTCCGACGATGTGTTCGAGATGCTGGACTTTGGTAAAATCGGCAAAGCCCTGCGTACCGGCGAAAACGGCACATTCACGCAGAACGGCTATGTGGTGCAGCACAGTGAACTGATCACCGCACCACCCTGCGCCAAGGAACTTCCTGAAAAGCCGGAATATCTCTTCCGGCTCACCCTTGGCCTGCATCCCGATCTTGAAGATGACCGCACCGTTACGCTGGAATTGCCTGCGTCTGCTGAAGCATTGAGAAAAGCGCAGAAGCAGCTCGGAGCGGACGGCTGGGAGGGCGTCGTGGTTCTCGACTATGACGGGATCATCCCGCAGGCGGCAGAGTTTGTCGATCTGCCAATGGAGATGGATGCCTTCAACGCTTTTACGGAATCTGTGAAGGCTATGCCTTCCCGTGAAAAGCAGCTTCCGAAGCTGAAAGCTTTGCTGGAGCATTTCGAGGTAACGGATCTGGCTGCCGCTGCAAGCCTTGTCGAGCATATTGGGGACTACATCCTCACGCCGGAGATCAGTTCGCCGCAGGAGGCGGCCATCGATGAACTGAACTTCACAATGGATGTCCACTCGGCGGAACTGCTTCTGCCCCATGTAAATCTCTTCGCCTACGGGAACGAGATCATCAAGGATGACAATGCCGCACTTACCTCCTACGGTCTGCTGCATCGGGAGGACTACCAGCCGATGCAGACGCCGGTGCAGGAAACTCAAGAACAAGCAATGACGATGGAATAAGCAAAGAACCTAATCAAGCCACTATGGGAATGCGTAATGCCGTTTTTAACGACACTGACTTGCAACATATGTAATGAA
>VOFC01004535.1_pt1 | contig 49211 bp, 53 predicted proteins | sample 5384161 | NCBI WGS metagenome assembly VOFC01 (sample SAMN12384722, study PRJNA508395) | human gut metagenome | isolation source: healthy gut B | host: Homo sapiens | reverse complement strand
AAATTCAATCATTTATGTGGTTAAGTAATTCATCTGTAGGAAGGAAAGTGGTGATGAGTGTTACCGGTATCGCCCTTATCCTGTTTCTGACATTTCACATGGCGATGAACCTTGTTGCATTGGTTTCTCGGCCAATGGCTATAACATGGTTTGTGAGTTCTTGGGAGCAAACTGGTACGCGCTGGTAGCTACCGTAGGTCTGGCTGCCTTGTTCATCATCCACATCATCTACGCTTTCTGGCTGACGATGCAAAACCGCAAAGCGCGCGGTAACGAGCGTTATGCAGTAGTAGACAAGACCTAAAACCGTGGAATGCGCCTCTCAAAACATGCTCGTACTGGGTATCGTGGTAATCGTAGGTCTCGGCCTGCACCTGGTTAACTTCTGGGCAAAATGCAGCTCCCCGAACTGATGCACAACATGGGCGCACATGCCGACATGCTCACGCTGGCTTACGCTGCCAACGGTGTCTATCACATTCAGAACACCTTCTCCAACCCGGTATTCGTAGTGCTTTACCTCATTTGGCTGGGTGCATTGTGGTTCCACCTGACTCACGGTTTCTGGAGCTCCATGCAGTCTTTGGGCTGGAACAACAAAGTATGGATCAACCGTTGGAAATGTATCTCCAACATCTACTCCACTATCGTTGTTGTATGCTTCGCTCTGGTAGTTGTCGTATTCTTTTGCAAAATCAATGATGTGTAGCGGCGCTTGCTGATAAATTATTGTAAATGATTAAATTGTAATAGCATTATGACTAAGATAGATTCTAAAATACCGGAAGGACCGGTGGCTGAGAAATGGACCAACTATAAAGCTCATCAAAAATTGGTAAACCCTGCCAACAAACGCCGTTTGGATATCATCGTAGTAGGAACCGGACTTGCCGGTGCCAGGCTGCCGCTTCTCTCGGCGAGATGGGATTCAAAGTATTTAATTTCTGTATTCAGGATTCTCCGCGCCGCGCACACTCTATCGCTGCGCAGGGAGGTATCAATGCAGCAAAGAATTACCAGAACGACGGCGACTCCGTTTACCGTCTGTTCTACGATACGGTAAAGGGCGGCGACTATCGTGCCCGTGAAGCCAATGTGTATCGCTTGGCCGAGGTTTCCAACAACATCATCGACCAGTGTGTGGCACAAGGTGTTCCCTTCGCCCGCGAATACGGCGGTTTGCTCGATAACCGTTCATTCGGTGGTGCACAGGTATCACGTACATTCTATGCCCGCGGACAAACAGGACAGCAATTGCTGCTGGGAGCTTATTCTGCACTGAGCCGTCAGGTAAACGTGGGTACGGTGAAGCTGTTCACCCGTTATGAAATGCAGGACGTTGTAATCATCGACGGACGTGCTCGCGGTATCATCGCTAAAAATCTCGTAACAGGTAAGCTGGAACGTTTTGCCGCTCACGCTGTGGTTATCGCTACCGGCGGTTATGGCAACGCATACTTCCTCTCTACCAATGCAATGGCTTGCAACTGTTCCGCTGCCATGGCCTGCTACCGTAAAGGAGCCTGGTTTGCCAACCCCGCTTACGTACAGATTCACCCGACTTGTATTCCCGTACACGGCGACAAGCAATCCAAACTGACTTTGATGTCCGAATCTTTGCGTAACGACGGACGTATCTGGGTTCCGAAGAAACTGGAAGATGCCAAGAAGTTGCAAGAAGGCACTCTGCAAGGAAAAAGACATCCCTGAAGAAGACCGCGACTACTACTTGGAGCGCCGTTATCCGGCATTCGGTAACCTCGTTCCGCGTGACGTTGCCAGCCGTGCTGCCAAAGAACGTTGCGACAAGGGCTTCGGCGTGAACAATACAGGTCTTGCCGTATTCCTCGACTTCTCCGAAGCTATCAACCGTTTGGGCAAAGATGTGGTTGCACAACGTTACGGCAACCTCTTCGATATGTATGAAGAAATCACTGATGTCAGCCCATACGAAAACCCGATGATGATTTATCCGGCTATCCACTATACAATGGGAGGTATCTGGGTAGACTACGAGTTGATGACTTCTATTCCGGGCTTGTTCGCCATCGGTGAATGTAACTTCTCGGACCACGGCGCCAACCGCCTCGGTGCTTCCGCATTGATGCAGGGTCTGGCCGACGGTTACTTCGTATTGCCTTACACTATCCAGAATTACCTGGCCGACCAGATTACAGTTCCCCGTTTCTCTACCGACCTGCCCGAATTTGCAGCGGCAGAAAAAGCCATTCAGGACAAAATCGACTGGATGATGAACATCAAGGGTAAGAAGTCTGTAGACTCTATCCACAAGAAACTGGGTCACGTCATGTGGGAATATGTAGGTATGGGACGTACGGCAGAAGGCCTGAAGAAAGGTCTGAAGAAGCTGAAAAGAAGTCCGCAAGGAATTCGAGAAAGAGCTGTTCATCCCCGGCGAGAAAGAAGGCATGAACGTCGAACTCGACAAGGCTATCCGTCTGTACGACTTCATCACAATGGGCGAACTCGTAGCATACGATGCATTGAACCGTAACGAAAGCTGCGGCGGTCACTTCCGCGAAGAGTACCAGACAGAAGAAGGCGAAGCCAAGCGCGATGACGAAAACTACTTCTACGTTGCCTGCTGGGAATACCAGGGTTCTGACGAAAAGGAACCGGTATTGCTGAAAGAGCCGCTGGTTTACGAAGCAATCAAGACAGACTCGTAACTACAAGAGCTAATCGGGAAGTTAAACATTTAAAGAATTAGAGAAAATGGATAAAAATATATCATTTACACTGAAGGTATGGCGCCAGAAGGGCCCGAAGGCAAAAGGCGCTTTTGAAACATACCAAATGAAAGATATTCCGGGCGATACTTCATTCCTCGAAATGCTGGATATCTTGAACGAACAGCTGATTTCTGAAGGTAAAGAACCGGTTGTATTCGACCACGACTGCCGCGAAGGTATCTGCGGTATGTGTTCGCTCTACATCAACGGACACCCCCACGGTCCTGCAACCGGCGCTACTACTTGCCAAATTTATATGCGTCGTTTCAACGACGGCGATACCATCACTGTTGAACCGTGGCGCTCTGCCGGTTTCCCGGTTATCAAGGACTTGATGGTCGACCGTACGGCCTACGACAAGATTATGCAGGCAGGCGGCTACGTCAGCGTTCGTACGGGTGCTCCCCAGGATGCCAACGCTATCCTGATTCCGAAGCCCATCGCTGACGAGGCTATGGATGCTGCCAGCTGTATCGGTTGTGGTGCTTGTGTGGCTGCTTGTAAGAACGGTTCTGCTATGCTGTTCGTTTCTGCCAAGGTGAGCCAGCTGAACCTGTTGCCCCAAGGCAAACCGGAAGCATTGCGCCGTGCCAAGGCTATGTTGAGCAAGATGGACGAACTCGGTTTCGGTAACTGTACAAACACTCGTGCGTGCGAAGCTGAATGCCCGAAGAATGTTTCCATCAGCAACATTGCTCGCCTGAACCGCGACTTTATCATTGCGAAACTGAAAGACTAATCCGGTCTTTCTGTAAATAATATAGGATGCGCTTCGGATAAACCTTTTGAGCAAGCTCAGATTTATCACTCAGCTTTCACTATATTTGATTAATATCACAAGAGACTCCTCTGCCGGGAAACCGCCGGAGGAGTTTTTTTATGACATGCCGTTTACTTCAGATAAATTGCCGGCACGCAAGCTACGGGGAGAAGCCCCGAAATTCTTTTTGCAGAAATTGGAAAAATGAGGCAGCGATTCAAAGCCATATTTATAGCAAATCTCTGATATAGAAGCATCCGTATAACGAAGTTCATAAACCACGCTTTCCTTCCTCCGTTCCATCATCCACTCGTACACCGGTTGATGAAAAACAGAATTGAATATACGCCGGAAAGTAGCTACTGTATATCCTCCCAACTGGGCAAGTTCCTCTACCGTCTTGACTTTGGCATGATTCTGCAAGACAAAGTAGTGGAAGGAATTAGTATACTGGGCAAGAGGATGTATCAGCATGGAAAGCTCATAGTCGGAGTAGTAATTTCCAAGAATGAAAGCAAGTTCTTTCCGTTTGAAACAAAGCATTTCCCGGCAAATCTTCTCCTCGGACAAATAGGCCTTGGAACTTTCCAGAAAGAGCTGCAACTCGGGAGTAATGGTCAAAGGATAGAATATCAATGGAGGGGTAACCTCTTTCATAATATGGTTATACCGGTCCTCACAGAAGAATTCAGGCTTACTGAACCGGTAACAAACGCATTCCACATCCGTCATGGCAAGTATTTCGTACTTGGAACCAATAGCTTGAAGGATGAACTCACCTGCATGCAACACAGTTCCCGCATACTCCTTACTGTTGACAAGCACTTCTCCTTTCAGCAGGAAAATTATAATATTTTCCTCACACTTTCGCGCCGGCAGATGGAATCCTCTGAGGTGGGAAGCATATATTATTGCATTGTCCACAGCCTTGGGACATTGAGCGCATTGTTTTTTACCTCTGCAAGCAGAAGAGTTGGGCATCGGCAAGTAGATTTGTTTGTTTGTTGCAGTGACAAAAATAGATAAATAATACTCATAAAAGAAACATTCCCCGAAAACTTTCATAAAGAAGTTTCGGGGAATGAATAAAATAGAAGTAATTCAGTTTTTTATTGCGGACAGTGCCGTTTTATTTTTCCACGTTCGTATCATCAGCCGTACTCCATGGACCAACTTCAGGTACAAAGGTTACTTTTGCCGCCTTATTGGCCAGCGTCAGCGTATAACGTATCTTTTTGCCTTCACCCCAGGCTTGTGTATCATTCAAGTCAATGGCGGAAGTTACAGTATCAAGAAGAACGTCTTTCTCATAGATGTCATAGACAACATTGATTTTGGCATTCGTATCCAACGTCTGGGGCATCAACATCCAGGCTGTATTCACTTCCACACCCGTTGTATTCACTTCCAATGCACCATCGTCAATCGTATGTGCATAAGTGGCTGTTCCTTCCTGTGACTTCCATATTGAATCATCAAAACCATAAGTTCCTTTATTGTGCACACCGGATATTGTAAGTGTTTTCAGTTTATAAGTCAAAGCGTCGGCTGCCTTGACAGTGAAATTTATTTGGGTCAGTATATGGCCGAATTTCAAAGATACCCCACTGGCATTTGATGCCTTGGTTGCATCCGTCGCTTTCGCGGCTACCAAGTCCGTTTGGGCAGCTACATCCGCTACCGTATAAGTAATGGAAGGATATATAGCACCAGCAGCCGGTTGATTGTACGTCAAGGCCCCGGTACCCGGATTCCCGTAAGCAAAGAACTGCAAGTTATCCGTCATTGGCCAATAATATGTTCCCCCAGTCAAACTCCAGTCGGGAGCACTATAAGTTACCTTAACAGCTGCCATGAATTCCTTCATCGCATCAAAAGTCGCAACGGAGGCCATTGTTGTTGCTCCCGTATTATAAGCATACACAGTGAACCCTACCTTCTGCAATTCCGGCAAATCAGTCACTGTGGCTCTCGTAGTGTTACCCACTACTGTTCCCAATTTAATCTCCGCCTTTTGTCCGGCATTCTCTATCTCCTCACTTTCCGAGCAACTCATTACTGCTGCTGCAGCCAAAGCCAAAAATAAAACCTTCTTCATAATTGTCTGTTATTAAAGTTAATATATTTATTTGTCTGTTTGCTATCAATTCACCGGTAGCTCCACATCCGTCTCATCATCCCAATCGTCCACATCGCCACCAATCCCTCCATCTCCTTCATCGGTTCTCGGTTCCAAATCATCCACCACAACCTTGTCCTCCGGTACGGGAACCTCGATATGGATTTCCGACCCAGGAACGCCCACATCAGGTTCTTCTTCGCCTCCTCCCGAGGGAGGAGCTGTTTCAATCACTTCCGTGATATCCACCTTCACCTCTTGAACCGTTTTATCTCGTTTCACAATCCTCAGTGTCAGCAACATAGGACTATCCGCACGGGTCTTGGTATCTTTCAGTAATACAAAACTGGAGAAATACCCCCATAAAAGCCCGTTTTCACGCTTTGTATCCACACATATAGGTACCTCGCTCAAATGGCAAGCACGGTTGCCTATAAAGTAACTTCCGTTCAAGCCGTCCACATGGCAGATGATGCTCGATATTCTATCCCATCCTTCCACCTTTATATCAAAGGAATAATGGTCCACTACCGCTTCCGGCTTCCAGTCCAACGGAAGCGCCACATCACTCTGCCTTATTTCCACCTCGTCCAAAGCCACCACATACAAAGGGTCGGGCGACCAAACCATATCTTCGTGTACATCCAGCCCCGTACAGTGTCCCGTAAAAGCCTCAATCGTCTCATAACTCTCGTCGCCCCGTATCTGTATACTCTCCGTATTGAAGTTATAGGCCACCACCGCATACTTCCCCGGCGGTACCTTCACCTCACCCCCTCCGGCAGGCAGATAACTTTCAACCTTTCTCCCTTGAGTATCTTTCGGATAGAAGATAATCCGCATGGTCTGCGGCAGCTTATCCGTCACCCCTTTCCAATCCAGTTTAATCTGTACTCCGCTAACGGGATAATCATCCAGCATATCGCGGAAGTCACAGCTTCCCAGCATTGGCAACAGCCCGAAGAACAGCCAGAGAATCATATGCCGTGCATCTTTCATACCACTCATCTCCCCGACGTTAGAAGCCACACCAAAGAAATTTTTGCTTTTGTCGGCCCGATAAAGTGATACTTTCCACTGCTGACCCAAACCAAGTCATTTCCATAAGAAGTATATTTCCTGTACTCCGTATCCAAGTATCCAATGCCCACACTGAATTCAATCGCCAGATGCCGAGCCAGTGGACGCACGTATCCATAAGTTATTCCTGCAGCTGCGTAATACTTCCCCCGGTATCCCTTCTCCTTTTTCAACTGAAAATCATAGGTACCTCCTTCGGCATATGCTCCCAGGAAGTGTCCGGACAATCTTCCGCGCGTATGGCGGTTTCCCAACCAGTAATCCGTTCGTCACTGTTCATTCCACCACAGATTACACAGATTCACACGGATTGAGATAAGGGGCAAAGAGACGGTCGAACAGTTCGCTATCGCTTAACCGTCCGTTCACCACACATACCTTTGAGACAGACTTTGCCGTCGGAAGCACGGAAGATATCTTGGTAAAAGACGTACTTGATACCCTCCTTCTTCATGTAGAGTTTGGAGACAAACTCGTCACCACTCCTCAGGGGAGTCTTGAAAGCCATATTGATACGTGCCACTACCGGGTCTACCCCCTGCTCGTGCAGTCCGGCAAAGCTGACGCCGGCACTCAACAGAAACTCATGGCGCGTATGCTCCAGATAATGCTGATAATTGGCATTATTGACGATGCCTTGCAGGTCGCATTCATAGTCGCGCACCTTCATGGGAAGTTCATAGATATAATTCATATTTACTATTGGACTATTTACTATTTGATACTTAGCCACGTTGTTTCTCCACATCCAAGCCTTTGAACTTCTTCAGTTCCTCTACGCTGACCAGCTTGTAGAGTTTGTCACTGGGACGTATTTTCACCGATTTCATCGAGAAATGCTGGCCTTTCTTTACAGTCTGCACGGGTTTCAAATCGACGCGTGCCTCGTCCAAAGTGACGAATTCGGCACCCGTTGTGGGACCCGTAATCAGCAACTTGTCGCCTACGCTCACTTCGGCTGCTTCTACCAGGAACTCTGCCACACCGATGTTTGAGAAGTAGCGGATGCCCTTACCCACATAGATTTTACGTTCCGTAGCGGCAGAGCCGTAGTTCTTGGTCCATTCGCCCAAGCGTTGTCCCAGGTAGTAGCCGTCCCAGAAACCACGATTGAAGACCGTCTTCAAACGTTCGTCCCACCGGGCAATTTTCTCATCGGTGAATGTATCGTCCAGATAGGAACGGATGGCTTCTTTGTAACACTCCACTACCGTGCGCACGTACTCGGGTCCGCGGGCACGTCCTTCTATTTTGAAAACACGAACACCTGCATCCAGCATCTTGTTCATGAAGTGGATAGTTTTTAAGTCTTTGGGGGACATGATGTATTGGTTGTCCACCTCCAGTTCCACATCCGTTTCCTTGTCGCGCACCGTATAACTACGGCGGCATACCTGCATGCAAGCACCACGGTTGGCAGAGTGGTTCATCTCATGCAATGAGAGATAACACTTTCCGCTGACTGCCATGCAAAGGGCACCGTGGCAGAACATCTCGATACGTATCCGCTCACCGCTCGGTCCGCAGATATTCTCCTCACAGATATGACGGTAGATTTCCGCCACTTGCTCCAGATTCAACTCACGCGCCAGCACCACCACATCGGCAAACTGCGCATAGAAGCGCAGGGCTTCCACGTTGCTGATGTTGAGCTGTGTGCTGAGGTGTACCTCCTGCCCTATCTGCCGGGCATAACTCATCACTGCCACATCAGCGGCAATGACTGCCGAGATGCCTGCCGCCTTTGCCGCATCTACAATGGTACGCATCAGCGGAATGTCATGGTCGTATATAATGGTATTGACGGTGAGGTAGCTCTTCATGCCATGTTCGTCGCACGTCCGGGCTATTTCCCGCAAATCGTCGATAGTGAAGGTATTTGCCGAACGGGCACGCATGTTCAGGTTCTCGATACCGAAATAGATGGAGTCGGCACCGGCTTGGATGGCTGCGGCCAGTGATTCGCGCGAGCCTACCGGTGCCATGATTTCGAAGTCACTGATTGAGTGTTTCATCATTTCTTTTTGAATTAGAGTATGCAAAGGTAGGCTTTTTTCTGTACTTTTGCGGACAAATCCGCTTAGATTATGAAGATTAAAGATATAGACCTGGGCCCACGCCCCGTATTCCTCGCCCCGATGGAGGACGTCACCGACCCTGCTTTCCGCCTGATGTGCAAGCACTTCGGAGCAGACATGGTATATACCGAGTTCGTTTCTGCCGATGCCTTGATACGCTCCGTAGGCAAGACCCAGCAGAAACTGAACATCAGCGATGAAGAGCGGCCCGTAGCCATACAGATATACGGACGGGACACCGCCACCATGGTAGAAGCCGCCCGCATTGTGGAGCAGGCACATCCGGACACGCTGGACATCAACTTCGGCTGCCCCGTGAAGCGCGTTGCCGGCAAGGGTGCCGGTGCCGGTATGCTACAGAACATTCCGCTGATGCTGGAAATCACTCGTGCCGTGGTAGATGCCGTGAAGATTCCCGTCACCGTGAAGACCCGCCTGGGCTGGGATGCCAACAGTAAAATCATCGTAGACCTTGCCGAGCAGTTGCAGGACTGCGGCATTGCCGCCCTCACCATCCACGGCCGTACCCGCGCCCAGATGTATACCGGCGAGGCGGACTGGACACTTATCGGCGAGGTGAAAAAGAACCCACGCATGCACATTCCCATCATCGGCAACGGTGATATCACCACTCCCCAACGGGCCAAAGAATGCTTCGACCTCTACGGTGTGGACGCCATCATGATAGGCCGTGCCAGCTTCGGCCGCCCGTGGTTCTTTAAGGAAGTGAAGCATTATTTGGAGACGGGCGAAGAACTCCCTCCGCTGAGTTCCGAATGGCGGCTGAACGTACTCCGCCAGGAAGTGGAAGACAGCGTCAACCTGCTGGATGAACGACGGGGCATACTGCACGTGCGCCGCCACCTGGCAGCAAGCCCGCTCTTCAAAGGGATTCCCAATTTCCGCGACACCCGGATAGCCATGCTGCGGGCAGAGACGAAGGAGGAACTGTACCGCATCTTCGAAGAGATAGAACCGTTGCTGCCATAGGAGAAAACCGCATACGATTTTTACCATCGAGTCCGATACTTGAGCAATCATCCTCACGCCCCTTCTTGAATAGCTTCTGAGAGGGGGGCTATTCAGACGCAGATGACACGCTTTGTTGCCATCCGCATAACTCACTGTCTGTCAGCAAGAAATTTTGCCAACCACTTGCCTTGCCCTTGGCAAACTTTTGCCATGCCTATGGCAAAGTTTTGCCAACGCGGTGGCAAAGCCTTGCCAATGGGAAGGCAAAACCTTGCCAACAAGGAGGCAAGAAAAAAAACATTGTTTCTTTGGCAGAAAGAAACAAGTCCCTATATTCGTCTTCCCAAGAAAGAAAGAATCCCATAAATATGTCTTTATGAAAAAGAAAAAACTGCTCAAACAGCTCATCGTAAACTTCCAGCATTCACTTCCGGCAGAAGTTTATCCGCGTACATTGGTATTGCCCACAGACAGTGGAAAGATAATCACCGTGCCCGACTAGCGTAACATCGGCTGCGCAAACCATCGCTTGAACATCCACGTGGCCAGGATATAAATGCCGAAAGCCGATACGAAACCCACGATAGAGTCTATCAGGTAATGTGCCTGGATATAGACCGTAGCCCCGCACAACAGCAGATAGAAAGGAAACAAGCAGGCAAACAGACGCTTGCTGCCACGCCATGCCATAATCATCAGTACCGTAGACATTCCGACGTGCGAACTGGGAAAAGCAGCCGTGGGGCGCTCACCCACCTGCTGGGAACTCTCCACCAGGTTGTAGAAGAAGCCGTGCTCATAGCCCGGACCGGGAAGAAGTTCCTGATGGTGATGGAAATAGTCACCGATGGACGGGAAGATACCTTGCGCCACATGGTCGCTTCCAATGGCGGGGAAGTAGAACTGCGGCCCGGCAACGGGGACGAAGATATAAATAAGGTAATAGATGAAGAAAGCGGTGACGATGACGAACGAAACCTTCTCGAAAAGGTCGAAACGATAAAGGAAATACCACACCACCACCAGCAGAATCATCGGATAGTAGAAGAAATAACCCATATTGAACGGTTCGCTCACCCACATCTGCGGAAAACGCAGACAGAACCATACGGCAGGCTGTCCGCCGAACATCCACTGCTCGACCGACGCGAACACATGGTCCAGATTGGGGAATATCCGGTTGAACTCAAAGGTGTCGGGATACCAATAGGAAAGCAGTGACATCTGGATAGCAATACGCACAAAGGCGGAAAACTTGCAGGGTGCCAGCCGGTAAAGATACATCAGCAAAAACGTCATGCCTGCAATCACAGCGCGGTCTGCAAGCATCTGCACCGGATGATCCATTTCTTGGAAAAGAAACAGTATGAGAATGGAAGTCAGCAAATTATATATCAGCGTAATCTTCTCTACCGCAAAAAGCCCCTTACGGGTTTCTACCCTTTTAAATAAATCTAAAGCCATCCCTTATCCTTATACCAGGCAATGGTTTCCTTTACACCCCGTTCCAGGTCGTACTCAGGACTGAAGCCCAGTTCCTCGACGGCCGGTGTGATGTCACACTGCCAGTTGCGTTGTTTCATTATTCTATACTTGTCCGAATTGAGCGTGCTGGTCTTGTTCTGCCGCTTCGCCCAGAATTCGGCGAGCAAAGATACGACTTTCAATACAATTAACGGACATCTCAGGCGAATAACAAACGGATTGCCCAATTCTTTCCTTATCAAATCGGAAAAAGCACGGCTGCTATACACCTTCCCGTCAGCCAGGAAATAGGCGCGGCGGGACACCTGCTTCTCTATCCCGAGGAAGACAGCCTGCACGATGTCCTTTACATATACAAACGTCAAGTCCTGGCGGCAGAAGCCTACAGAAAAGTCCGTATGCTGCCGGATGGACTTCGCCATGAGGTAATAATCCTTCTCACGCGGCCCGTATACACCCGTCGGCCGGTAGATGACGTAGGGGAAACCCGGAATACTCTGCAAATAAAGTTCTGTTTTCAGTTTACTGAGTCCGTAGGCGGTATTGGGTGAAGGGGGGTCACTCTCCATAATCGGGTCGTAGGTCCTCTCGCGTACCGGGCCGAACACACTCAGCGTACTGATGAAGATAAACTGCTTGGGAATCATGTTCAGCTCCCTCAGCGTATCGATGAAGTATTTGGTCTGCAGATAATTCACCAAATCGAATTCGTTCTTGTCCACACACTTCGTCACACCGGCACAATGGACAATATAATCAAACTTATTGTAGGTCCCTTTATGTCCCGAGAGTTGTGCCCTCAGTTCATTGGGGTGCGCAAAGTCCAGTTCGAGGAAATGTATCTTGCGGTCACGCAGATACTCGCGGCTGCTGGACGAACGTACACCCGCCCACACACCGAACTTGCGCTTCAACGCCTCCTCCACGATGAAACTTCCGATAAATCCGCTTGCTCCTGTAATTAAAATCGATTCCACTTCTTCTGTTACAAATTACTAATTACTTTTCATCCGGTCCGTCACCTTGACGCTCCTTGTGTTACTCTGTCGCCTCGTTACTCTTCTTCACCGGCTCCACATGGATGCTGACCAGTGTTCCTTTGCCGAACTGCCTTTTCAGCTTGTTCTCCACCGCCGTTGCCGTCTCGTGAGCTTCCTCCAGCGAGATGCTACCATCCATACGCACATGCACCTCGATGGCACAATAACTGCCGATGCGGCGCGTACGAAGGTGATGCGGCGAGCTGATACCGGGAAAAGAGAGAATCGTCTTCAGTATCTCATCCTCCACCTCGGCAGGCAATGATTTCTCCAACAGTTCGTCCACACACGGTATCAACAACTGCACAGCCACCTTCATAATGAAGAAGCTGACAATAACCGCTGCCACCGGGTCCAGCACCCGCCAATGGTCACCCAAAAGAATGGCGCCACCTATACCCGCTGCCGTGCCTATGGACGAAAACGCGTCACTCCGGTGATGCCAGGCATTGGCAACAACCGCCTGCGAATTCAACTTCCTGCCCTTGAATACGGTATATTGATAAAGCACTTCCTTGAAAACGATGGATACCAATGCAGCCACCAGTGCCAGTATACCGGGTTCCTGCAGAGAGCCGCCTTGCAGGAAGCGGTAAATGGAGGAAGCCCCGTTCCAGAAAATGCCGAATCCCACAAACAACAGAAAAATACCGATAATGGCAGTTGCCAGCGTCTCGTACTTGCCATGACCGTAATCGTGTCCTTCATCTTCGGGCTTTGCCGAAATGCGCACAAAAACAATGACAATAATATCTGTAATGAAATCCGACAAAGAATGTACCGCATCCGCCAGCATGGCGGCACTGTGACCTACAATACCTGCAAAGAATTTGAAGACAAGCAAGAGAAAGTTTACCACACTCCCCACAACCGTCACCCGGTAAATGTCTTTTTCCCGTGTGGCATCTGCTTTTTTGTTCAGAGTTTGCATTTCCATCTGCTTTTCGTCTAAGGTACAGCCTATCTTCACTTTGTGTGCAAATATAGTACATAAATCCATTACAATCTGTCGTTCCTTCATTATTTTCAATAGAATGATAATATTTTGAAGTCTGAGTGAACGAAGGAACATATTTATTTGTTTACTTTGCAAGAGGTAATCACCACAGATTACACAGATTGACACAGAATCTCTATTTATACATAAAATACATCATAACATTATGGCCAAAAAGAAAGAAAAGAAAGCCGGCAAACGCATGAAGAAGAAAGAGCTCGTCAAAGTACTGCTGGAATTCTTCCACACAAAGCAAGACGAAGTATTATCCCTGAAATACATCTTTGAACAACTCCACCTCACCACACATCCGCTGAAGATGCTGTGCATGGACATCTTGTCCGAACTGTCGAATGACGATTACATCACCGAAGTGGACAAGCATAAATACAAACTGAACAACCACGGCGTGGAAATGACCGGAACCTTCCAGCGCAAGAGCAACGGCAAGAATTCCTTTATACCGGAAGGTGGAGGCGAACCGATATTCGTGGCCGAACGCAACTCGGCACACGCCATGAACAATGATAAAGTGCGTATCGCCTTCTATGCCAAACGCCGCGGACGCGAAGCCGAAGGAGAAGTCATCGAGATACTGGAACGTGCCAACGACACCTTCGTGGGTACCCTGGAAGTTGCCAAGTCATACGCTTTCCTTGTAACGGAAAACCGTACGCTTGCCAACGACATCTTCATCCCCAAAGAAAAGTTGAAAGGCGGCAAGACGGGCGACAAAGCCATCGTAAAGGTGGTGGAATGGCCCGACAAAGCCAAGAACCCCATCGGCCAGGTAATCGACATCCTGGGGCGCGCAGGAGACAATACCACCGAGATGCACGCCATCCTGGCGGAATTCGGCCTGCCCTATGTCTACCCCGCTGCCGTAGAGAAAGCTGCCGACAAGATACCCGCCGAAATCTCCGCCGAGGAAATAGCCCGACGTGAGGACTTCCGGGGTGTGACCACCTTCACCATCGACCCCAAGGATGCCAAGGACTTCGACGACGCCCTCTCCATCCGCAAACTGAAAGGGGGACTTTGGGAAGTAGGCGTACACATTGCCGACGTGACCCACTACGTGAAAGAGGGCGGCATCATAGACAAGGAAGCCGAGAAGCGTGCCACATCCGTCTACCTCGTAGACCGCACCATCCCCATGCTCCCCGAACGGTTGTGTAATTTCATCTGTTCACTCCGCCCCGACGAAGAGAAGCTTGCCTACTCCGTCATCTTTGAAATGACGGAAAAAGGCGAAGTGAAGAACTCACGCGTGGTACATACCGTCATCAAGAGCGACCGCCGCTTCACCTACGAAGAAGCCCAGGAGATTATAGAAACTGGCAAAGGAGACTTCCAGGAAGAGATGCTCCAACTGGATAAGCTTGCCAAAATACTGCGTGAGAACCGCTTTAAGGCAGGAGCCATCAACTTCGACCGCTACGAAGTGAAGTTCGAAATTGACGAGAAGGGCAAACCCGTCAGCGTCTACTTCAAGGAGTCGAAAGATGCCAACAAGCTGATAGAGGAGTTCATGCTGCTCGCCAACCGCACCGTAGCCGAAAAGATAGGCCGCGTGCCCAAAGGCAAGAAAGCCAAAGTGTTGCCATACCGTATTCACGACCTCCCCGACCCGGAGAAGCTGGACAACCTGGCACAGTTCATCGCCCGTTTCGGCTACAAGCTGCGTACCAGCGGTACAAAGACCGACATCTCCAAGTCCATCAACCACCTGCTGGACGACATCCAGGGCAAGAAGGAGGAGAACTTGATTGAAACCGTCTCCATCCGCGCCATGCAGAAGGCACGCTACTCCGTGCATAACGTGGGGCACTATGGTTTGGCTTTCGATTACTATACCCATTTCACCTCGCCCATCCGCCGCTATCCGGATATGATGGTACACCGTCTGCTCACCAAGTACTTGGACCAGGGAGGCCGCACCGTGTCCGAACAGAAATACGAAGCCCTCTGCGAACACAGCAGCAGCATGGAGCAGATAGCCTCCAACGCGGAACGCGCCTCCATCAAGTACAAGCAAGTAGAATTCATGACCGAACGCCTGGGACAGACCTTCGACGGCGTCATCTCCGGCGTAACGGAATGGGGACTCTACGTGGAGCTGAATGAGAACAAGTGCGAAGGCATGATTCCCATCCGCGACCTCGATGATGACTATTACGAATTCGATGAAAAGAACTACTGCCTGCGCGGACGCCGCAAAAATAAAATTTATAGTCTGGGAGATGCCATTACCATTAAGGTGGCACGCGCTAACTTGGAAAAGAAGCAGCTGGACTTTGCACTGGTGTAACCTCACCCCCGACCCCTCTCCGAAAGAGAGGGGAGAGGAGAGCAATGAATTGAAAACTTGCGAAACTTGAGTGAAGTGAAATAAAGAATAACCCTACAATATTAAATATCCCCACTTCCCCACTCCCCTCTCTTTCGGAGAGGGGCCGGGGGTGAGGCTTTGCACATGAAGACAATTACTATTACAGACCCTACACAGATTGAGGAAATTATCCGTAAATGCCCATACTGCATAGTGGGCATCACAGACCTTGAAGGAAACCCATATGCGGTTCCCATGAACTTTGCCTATCAAGACGGGGTAATATACTTGCATTCCGGCCCGGAAGGCAGTAAAGTGGAGATGGTAACAAAGCACCCGCAAGTTTGCATCACCTTCTGCGAAGGACACGAGCTGGTTTATATGCACCGGCAAGTGGCATGCAGCTACAGCATGAAGTCGCGCAGTGTTATCTGTCGTGGGAAAGTACACTTCGTGGAAGACATGGAAGAGAAGCGACGCGTACTCGACATGCTGATGAAGCAATATACGGAAAATGAATGCAAATATGCCGAACCCGCCGTACGCAATGTCAAGATATGGGAAGTGAAAGTAGAGAAAATAAGCTGCCGGTCATTCGGGTTAAGACCAAGCGAACTATAAATACCATCTGCCGGTCACCTGCTCCACATTGATGGAGCGGATAACCGGCAGAAATATTTACTTTTACAACGGATATTCCTCAAATGCATACAACAGCGTCGAAAGATACCGTTCTCCCGTATCGGGCAGCAGCGCTACAATCGTCTTTCCTTCATTCTCGGGCAACCGTGCCAAGCGGGTAGCTGCAGCAACGGCAGCTCCCGAAGAGATGCCGACCAACAATCCCTCATACTTCGCCAGTTCGCGGCCCGTACGTATGGCGTCATCATTGGATACCTGCAGAACTTCGTCTATTACGGCACTGTTATAGTTCTTCGGCACAAATCCGGCACCGATACCTTGTATTTTATGGGGACCGGGCTTCCCACCGGAAAGTACGGGAGAATCTTCGGGCTCCACAGCCACAATCTTTACCTTCGGGTTATTGGCTTTCAAGGCTGCACCCACACCACTCACTGTGCCTCCCGTCCCTACACCGGCCACGAAAATATCCACCCGGCCGTCTGTATCACGCCAGATTTCTTGTCCGGTAGTACGCTCGTGCATTGCCGGATTGGCAGGATTGTCAAATTGCTGTAGAATCAGCGAGCCGGGGTTGGCGGCTTTCAGTTCTTCGGCACGGGCTATTGCGCCTTTCATACCGTCGGCACCCGAAGTCAGTACCAGTTCCGCACCAAGGGCTTTCAAGAGGTTGCGGCGTTCCAAACTCATCGTGTCGGGCATCGTCAGTATCAGCTTGTAACCTTTGGCGGCGGCCACAAAAGCCAGCCCTACGCCCGTATTCCCACTGGTAGGTTCGATGATGGTGGCACCAGGCTTCAACAGCCCTTTTGCCTCGGCATCTTCTATCATGGCAAGCGCCACGCGGTCCTTCACACTGCCGGCAGGGTTAAAATATTCCAATTTGGCAATAACACGGGCTTTCAGACCCTTATTCTTGTTATAATTATTCAACTCCAGCAAGGGAGTGTTGCCTACCAGGTCGGTAAGGCGTTCTGCTATCTTCTTCATAATCCAACTGTTTTTAAATTCCTCATTCCCCTAAGGGAAAAGACTAACAATCCGGAGTGGAACGAGGTATGTTATTTCTTACAAGACAAAAGTAGCGCAAAATTGGTTCGTAGAAAATACCACAAATATGGTAAATACGTACTATAAATGAGGGATATGTAGGATATTTGACGAGTATTTCCTATCTTTGTTGCCACTTTTAAACTTAAGGATATCATAATGAGTCCACTCAACTTTACCCACATTTTGACACAAGCAGTCGATGAGCTATCGGAAAGCGAATCATACAAAGGACTGTTTCACCAGCATACGGACGGCAACCCGCTGCCTTCGGCAAAAGTGCTGCGCGACATCATCGAACTGGCGCGAGCCATCATCTTCCCCGGATATTTCGGAAATTCTACGGTCAACAGCCGTACGGTAACTTACCATATCGGTGTCAATGTCGAACGCTTGTTCGACCTGCTGACCGAGCAAATCCTTGCCGGCCTCTGCTTTGCAGGCGACGGCGAATGCAACTGTTGTACCGAGCTCCAACGGGAAGAAGCCGCCTTATTGGCTGCCAAGTTCATCAGCAACCTGCCGGCAATGAGACGTACACTCGCCACAGATGTGGAAGCCGCCTACAACGGTGACCCCGCCGCACAGTCGTTCGGCGAAGTCATCAGCTGCTATCCGGCCATCCGCGCCATCAGCAACTACCGCATCGCACACGAGTTGCTCAAGTTGGGTGTTCCCCTCATTCCCCGCATCATCACCGAGATGGCGCACAGTGAAACGGGAATCGATATCCATCCAGGAGCGGAAATAGGCGGTTATTTCACGATAGACCACGGTACAGGTGTGGTAATCGGCGAGACTTGCATCATCGGCAAGAACGTAAAACTATACCAGGGTGTAACCCTCGGTGCCAAGAGTTTCCCGCTAGACGAAGACGGCAAGCCCATCAAGGGTATTCCCCGCCATCCCATTCTGGAAGACAATGTGATAGTCTATTCCAACGCCACCATATTGGGACGCATCACCATCGGACAAGGAGCCACCGTAGGCGGCAATATCTGGGTGACAGAAGATGTTCCCGCAGGAGCAAGGATTGTACAGACAAAGGCCAAGAAGTAAGTCACAAACAACCAATAAACAATTAAAATCGTAAATAACTCAAATCAGCAGTTCAAGTAGTTAAATGGTTATCAGCCACTAATGAGAGAAACGAGTGACAACTACCCAGATTGCCGATTCACATAAAGTAAATGCATAGATGAGCGAACAATCTTTTGAAATGATTGCCAAAACCTTCCAAGGACTGGAAGAGGTACTGGCACAAGAGCTGACTGCACTGGGCGCCAACGAAATAGAAATAGGCCGCCGCATGGTATCTTTCAGTGGTGATAAGGAAATGATGTACAAGGCAAACTTCTGCCTGCGTACAGCCATCCGGATACTGAAACCCATCAAACACTTCACAGCCAAAGATGCCGACGAGGTTTACGAACAGATTAAAGCCATCCGATGGGAAGACTATCTGGATACGGACAAGACCTTTGCCGTGGACGCGGTTGTATTCAGTGAAGAGTTCCGTCATTCCAAGTTCGTTTCCTACAAGGTGAAGGATGCCATCGTGGACTATTTCCGCGAGAAGACCGGCGAACGTCCCGGCGTGCGTGTCAACAAACCGGACGTGCTGCTGAACATACACATTGCCGAAACCAAATGTACGCTGTCTCTCGACTCCAGCGGCGAATCGCTGCACCGCCGCGGTTATCGCCAGGAAGCAGTAGAGGCCCCGCTGAATGAGGTGCTGGCCGCCGGCATGATATTGATGACCGGCTGGCACGGCGAATGCGACCTGATAGACCCGATGTGCGGTTCGGGAACCATTCCCATCGAAGCGGCGCTGATTGCACGCAACATCGCTCCGGGCGTATTCCGCAAGGAGTTCGCTTTCGAGAAGTGGGTGGATTTTGACCAGGAGCTGTTCGACACGATATACAATGACGACAGCCAGGAACGTGAATTTACGCATAAGATATACGGTTACGACAACAGCCCGAAGGCAAACGAAATTGCCACACACAATATAAAGGCTGCCGGCGTAAGCAAGGACGTGGTATTGAAGCTGCAACCTTTCCAGCAATTCGAGCAACCTGCGGAGAAATCCATCATCATCACCAATCCTCCCTACGGTGAGCGTATCTCTACCAACGACCTGCTGGGCCTTTACTCCATGATTGGCGAGCGTCTGAAACATGCCTTTACGGGCAACACCGCATGGATTCTTTCTTACCGGGAAGAGTGCTTCGACCAAATCGGGCTAAAAGCCACCTCCAAGATACCTTTATTCAATGGTGCGCTGGAATGCGAATTCCGCCAGTACGAAATCTTCGATGGAAAGTACAAGGAATTTCGTGCCGAAGGCGAGGAGTTGAGCAAGGAGCGCAAAGAATTTCGTCCGGCTTCAGGAGAAAGGAAAGAGTTCAAACCCGGAGAAAGACGCGAATTCCGTCCCCGATTCAGCGGAGAGAGACGTGAATTCGGTGGCGAAAGACGCGAATTCAACGGTGAACGCAGACCAAGAGAATTCAAGGACAGCGAAAAGCGCGAATTCCGTCCGCGTGAAAGAAGAGAGTTCAAAGACGGGGAAAAACGGGAGTTCAGACCGAGGGAAAGACGCGAATTCGGTGGAGAACGCAGAACAAGGTCAGGTGAATCTTACCCGGAAAGAAAAAGAAGAGAGGCGGGAAAGAAGGAAGAAGAATAACACGAACAATGACAAGGAGAATGAATGCAAAGAAAATAAGTAAGAGCATTCTTGCACTGCTGATGGCAGTGCCTGCTCTGTTTACAACAAACGTCATGGCACAAGAACTGAAAAAGCCGACCCTGGAAGACCTTATTCCCGGAGGTGAAACCTACCATACTGCCGAAAACAAGTGGTACCAGTGGTGGGGCGATGCCGCTTGTCTGGAACTTGGCATCGACAATATAGAAGGTACATGGGCTGTCAAAGGATTAGGTGCCAAGCCCGGAGAGAAATTCACTGCCATCACATTGGAAGAAGCCAACGCGCTGCTGGAAGAAAAAGGACTTGGAAAACTGCGTCACTTTCATGCTGCAAAGGCTGTCAACGTACCCCGAGGCGTCAATCTGGGTATTCAAGTCCAAATAGACCCACTCCTACTGCTGAACACCGGCAAGTACCGTGCCCTCGTCGACTGGAAGAAGAAAAAAGTCATCTGGAGCCAGCCTTGCCCCGCCCAAGCCGAAAATGAGGATTGGAACGAAGTAAGCCGCCATTTGGCTTATACTATCGGCAATAATCTCTATGTGATGACCGGTGACGGGCAAACCCTGAAAGTCACCAACGAACCGGAAGGCATCGTCTGCGGTCAAAGTGTGCACCGCAATGAATTCGGCATTTCAAAAGGCACTTTCTGGAATCCTGCCGGGGACCTGCTGGCTTTCTATCGAATGAACGAAAGCATGGTTACCCCCTATCCATTGGTTGACATCACGGCAAGAATAGCGCTGGTGGATAAAATACGTTACCCCATGGCCGGCATGCTCAGCCATCAGGTAAAGGTAGGTATCTACAATCCGGCTACTCAAAAGACCATCTATCTGGACATGGGCGACCCAAAAGACCGCTACTTCACCAACATCACCTGGGCACCGGATGGCAAAAGCCTCTATCTGATAGAGCTAAACCGAGACCAGAATCACTCCAAACTGTGCCGGTACGATGCCGAAAGCGGAGAGCTGCAACAAGTGCTCATCGAAGAGAGACATCCCAAATATGTGGAGCCGCAATCTCCCATTCTATTCCTGCCATGGGACAGCCACAAGTTCATCTATCAAAGCCAGCGTGACGGCTTCAACCATCTGTACCTATACAATACGGAAGGGGAACTGCTGAAGCAACTCACCTCCGGCCCTTGGCTTGTACAAGACATCGTAGGTTTTAACCGGAACACGAAAGAGCTCATCATCAAGAGTACGGAAATCTCTCCTTTGCAGAGCAACCTTTACGCTGTCAACCTGAAGAATGGCAAACGCAGCTTGATAGGAGACCCAACCGGCATGCACTCGGCACAAATCTCCGGTTTCATGGGAACTTACCTCATCGACAATGCCTCTTCGCCCACTTGCCCCCGTATCATAAAACTGATGTCCACCAACCCGAAAAAACAACGGGAACACACACTGCTGACAGCCAAGAACCCCTACGAAGGCTTTGAAATGCCCAGCATAGAAGTAGGCACCATCAAAGCCGCCGACGGCAAGACAGACTTGTACTACCGCCTGATAAAGCCTGCCGACTTCGACCCGGCAAAGAAGTATCCCGCCATCGTCTACGTATACGGCGGCCCGCACGCCCAGATGATAACGAACGGCTGGATGAACGATGCCCGCGGCTGGGACATCTACATGGCAAACAAAGGCTACATCATGTTCAGCCTCGACAACCGTGGCAGCAGCAACCGTGGACTGGAGTTTGAAAACGCCACCTTCCGCCAGCTGGGCATCGAAGAGGGCAAAGACCAGGTGAAGGGCGTAGAATTCCTGAAAAGCCAGCCTTATGTGGACGGAGAGCGTATCGGCGTGCACGGCTGGAGCTTCGGAGGACACATGACTACGGCGCTGATGCTGCGCTATCCCGAAATTTTCAAGGTAGGCGTTGCCGGCGGACCGGTTATCGACTGGGGATACTACGAGATAATGTACGGTGAGCGCTATATGGACACTCCGCAAGCGAACCCGGAAGGCTATAAGCAGACAAATCTGAAAAACCTTGCCGGTAACTTGAAAGGACATCTGCTCATCATACACGACGACCACGACGACACCTGCGTGCCGCAGCACACCCTTTCATTCATGAAGGCGTGCGTGGATGCCCGTACCTATCCCGATTTGTTTATCTATCCCACGCACAAGCACAACGTCCTGGGACGCGACCGTGTGCATCTGCACGAGAAGATAACAAGATATTTTGAAGAATATCTTTAATGTACAATGTACCATATACAATGTACAATTTGCTATGCAGTGCGGGCGTGCAAATAGGGAGTAGATGGTAGAAGAAAGAAGAGAATAAAAGAGAGAATAAATCATTAAGTATAACAATCTGTACAACTTACCTGATGCCCCACAGCACAGACAAATTGTAAATTGTACATTGTAAATTGTAAATGAACCCATGAAAGTATTATTATTAGGCTCCGGTGGCCGTGAACACGCTCTGGCATGGAAGATTGCCCAAAGCCCGAAAGTAGAGAAACTATATATTGCTCCCGGCAATGCAGGTACAAGCGAAGCAGGCGAGAATGTGAACCTGAAGGCGACAGACTTTCCCGCACTCAAGGCCTTTGCCCTTGAGAAAGAAATCGACATGATTGTTGTGGGTCCCGAAGACCCGTTGGTACAAGGCATCTTCGACAGCTTCAAGGAAGACCCTGCCACCTGCCATATCGACATCATCGGCCCCACCGCCAAAGGTGCCACACTGGAAGGTAGCAAGGAATTTGCCAAAGGCTTCATGATGCGCCACAACATCCCCACTGCCCGCTACAAGAGCATCACCGCCGACAACTTGCAGGAGGGACTCGACTTCCTCGCTTCCCTCGAAGCGCCTTACGTACTGAAGGCCGACGGACTGTGTGCAGGCAAGGGCGTGCTGATTCTCCCCACACTGGAAGAAGCTCAGAAAGAGCTGAAGGAAATGCTGGACGGCATGTTCGGCGATGCCAGCGCCACGGTAGTCATTGAAGAGTTCCTCAGCGGCATCGAATGTTCCGTATTCGTGATGACAGACGGCCGCCACTATAAGGTATTGCCCGTAGCCAAAGATTACAAGCGTATCGGCGAAGGCGACAAAGGCCTCAACACCGGCGGTATGGGCAGCGTTACTCCCGTACCTTTTGCCGACGAAACATTTATGGAAAAAGTACGCACCCGCATCATCGAACCTACCGTAAACGGTCTGCAGGAAGAAGAAATCGGCTACCAAGGCTTCATCTTCCTGGGACTTATCAACGTGAAGGGCGAACCGATGGTGATTGAATACAACGTCCGCATGGGCGACCCCGAAACCGAAAGTGTGATGCTACGCATCAAGAGCGACCTGGTAGACCTGCTCGAAGGCGTTGCCCAGGGCGACCTCGACCAGCGTACACTGGAATTCGACCCACGCACAGCCGCTTGCGTCATGCTGGTGAGCGGAGGATATCCGGAAGCCTACGAAAAGGGCAAGGTGATGACCGGATTCGAGAAGGCTGCCGAAACAGACAGCATCCTCTTCCATGCCGGAACAGCCACCAAAGACGGACAGACCGTAACTGCCGGTGGCCGTGTCATCGCCGTCTGCTCCTATGGTGAAACAAAGGAAGAAGCCTTGCAGAAGAGCTACCGCGTGGCCGACATGATAAACTTCGAGAAGAAATATTTCCGTCGCGACATCGGATTTGACTTATAAATGAGAACGAAGAGATTCCAGAACCGGATAACGGCAGGGCGGTTCACACTACCCACCGCTATCCTGATTTCAGTATCCTGCTGGATACTGACCGCTGTTCTGTTGCCCGAGACGGAGACACAGCAAAGCGGATATTCCCTTTGGGAAACATTCTGCGACTTCTGCATCCCCACCTGGGCAAACCGTCTCTTCAGCTTTATTCTGTATGCCGTCATCGGGTACTTCCTAATACAGCTCAACAATACGTTCGCCATCATCCGGATGCGGGCATCGGTACAGACTTCTGTCTACTTCCTGCTGATATCCGTCTGCCCCAGCCTACACATGCTGTATGCGGGAGACTTGGCAGCTGCCTCCTTCCTGGTGGCACTGTTTTTCCTCTTCAAGAGCTACCAGCAGGCACGGCCCACAGGCAGTCTCTTCCACGCCTTTGTCTTCATCGGACTGGGCAGCCTGCTTTTTCCGCAGCTCATGCTGTTTGTCCCCATCTTCTGGATAGGTGCCTACAACTTCCAGTCTCTCCAACCCAAAAGTTTCTTCGCTTCCTTGGTAGGATGGAGCGTACCCTACTGGCTGTTGCTGGGACACGCCCTCTACTACGGGCAAATGGAACTCTTCTGCCAGCCCTTCCGCGAGCTGGTGACCTTCGCTCCCACCCGGTTCGACTATCAGCCGTGGGAACTCGCCACCCTCGGGTATCTCCTTGTTCTGTTCATCGTCAGCGCGGCACACTGTCTCATTGCCGGCTATGAAGACAAGATACGCACCCGGAGCTATCTGCACTTCCTCATCCTGCTGAATTTCTGCATCTTTGTCTATATCGGACTGCAACCGGTATTGAGTGTCCACCTGATGTCCTTCCTGCTCATCGGTGTCAGCATCCTGGCGGGACACTTGTTTGTACTGACAAATAGCCGCAGTTCCAATATATTCTTCATTTGTGCATTTATCGGATTATTCATTCTATTAGGATTCAACATATGGACGCTTTTGTAGATACACTCGTACAGCTGCTAATTGACTGGGGATATGTCGGTCTGTTCATCTCTGCCCTATTGGCAGGAAGCATCATTCCGTTCAGTTCCGAGATAGTGATGGTAGCACTGGTCAAGGTCGGTCTGAGCCCGGCACTGTGCGTACTCTCCGCCACCTTGGGAAATACGCTGGGAGGCATGACGTGCTACTACATGGGACGTCTGGGACGTATAGACTGGATTGAGAAATATTTCAAGGTAAAAAGGGAAAAGATAGAACGGATGCAGCATTTCCTCCAAGGGAAAGGGGCACTGATGGCTTTCTTCGCCTTTCTGCCTTTTGTGGGAGAGGCCATAGCCATTGCACTGGGCTTCATGCGCAGTAATCTGATGCTGACCACCACGTCCATGTTTGCAGGGAAACTGGTGCGCTACATAGCTATGCTGTGGGCACTGCAAGGAGCCATTTCGATGATGAATTATTGACATGTAGTGAGTTTGAGCAATAGATGTATAGATACAACGCGTTGGATGTATAGATGCAACGTGCTGGATGTATAGATGCAGCACGCTGGATATATAGGCGCAACAACACGCTGAATCACAGAGAATTAAACTAAATAAAAACATTCAACAAAAGCAGAAGTGATGCAACGAATCATAGAGAAGACGGAAGACGGAAGTGCGACACTGTTTGTACCGGAACTGAATGAACATTATCATTCGGTAAAGGGGGCACGTACAGAGTCACAGCACATCTTCATCGACATGGGACTGAAAGCATCCGCTACTGCCCGCCCGCATATCCTTGAAATCGGTTTCGGCACCGGGCTGAATGCCCTGCTTACACTGGAAACTGCCGAAAAGGAAAAGAGACCTGTGCACTATACCGGTATCGAACTCTATCCGCTTGCATGGCCGGAGGTGGATGCGCTAAAATATAGCGACAATCCTCTGTTCGAGGAACTGCATCGGGCTGCGTGGGAAGAAGAAGTTGCCATAACTCCTTATTTCACACTGAGAAAAGTGCGGGCAGATGTCGAAACAATAAGCATTGACAGTTTGTTAATGATTAATAAATCTCCGTTCGATGTTGTCTATTTCGATGCCTTTGCTCCCGAAAAACAGCCGGAAATGTGGGAGGAAAAAGTCTTCCGGAATATCCATGCCGCCATGAGCACCGATGGCATGCTGACCACCTACTGCGCCAAAGGAGTAGTACGCCGCATGCTGCAAGCCGTAGGATTCAGGGTAGAGCGTCTTCCCGGTCCGCCGGGTGGCAAACGCGAAATACTGCGGGCAGGAAAACAAAGTGATAAATGGATAAGGAATAGTTGATAATGAATAGTTGATGCCCCCTGCCACAGCGCAGCCAAATTGTAAATTGTAAATAGTAAATTGTAAATGAAAAAGTTTTGTTTTTTACTCCTCATAGCCACCTTGCTCTTCTCGTGCAAGCAAGGAGGCCAACAGAACAAGAAGAATGACGATAAACCCGTGATTACCGTCACCATCGAGCCGCTGCGGTATTTCACCGAAGCCATTGCCGGCGACCGGTTCACAGTAGTCAGCATGGTTCCCAAGGGCACAAGTCCGGAAACCTATGACCCTACGCCTCAACAGCTCGTAGAGCTTGCACGCAGTAAGGCTTACTTCCGCATCGGCTATATCGGTTTCGAGCAGACTTGGACTGACAAGCTGACAGACAACGCTCCTCACCTGCAATTCTTCGATATGTCGCAAGGTGTGGATCTGATTTATGACAATACGCATGTTCATCATCACGCAACCAACAAAGGTAAGAACACCAACACACCATCGGCGTGTGGAGCCCCATATGGAACTCGGCCGTCAACGCCCAAATCATCGCAGGCAATATCTTAAACGCCCTACGTAATATCGACAAAGGCAACGAAGATTTTTATCTGGAACGCTATAATACTCTTTGCCGGAAGATAGAACATACCGACAGCCTCATACGGCAAACACTGGCAACACCCGGCGCAGACCATGCCTTTATGATTTACCACCCAGCACTCTCTTATTTCGCCCGCGACTACGGATTGCATCAGATTCCCATCGAAGCCGGTGGCAAAGAACCGTCTCCTGCACATCTGAAAGCCTTGACCGTAAACAACCTTGTAGGCTGGATTACCTTCCTCATTGCAGCGACGGTCTACTGCATGACCATCGAACCTACTGCAAGCTTTTGGGACTGCCCGGAGTTCATCACCACCGGCTATAAGCTGGAAGTAGGACACCCGCCCGGCGCACCGTTCTTCATGCTGGTAGCCAACCTGTTCTCACAATTTGCTTCCGATGCCTCCACCGTAGCGAAGATGGTAAACTACATGAGCGCGCTGATGAGCGGCGCATGTATCCTGTTCCTTTTCTGGAGCATCACGCACCTGGTACGCAAACTTGTGGTGACAGACGAAAACAATATCACACGCGGCCAGATGGTTACCATCATGGGTAGCGGTCTGGTGGGCGCACTTGCCTACACGTTCAGCGATACCTTCTGGTTCAGCGCTGTGGAAGGCGAGGTGTATGCCTTCTCCTCACTGTTCACTGCCGTCGTATTCTGGCTCATACTGAAATGGGAGGACGTTGCCAACGAGCCTCACAGTGACCGCTGGCTGATTCTTATCGCCTACCTGACGGGACTTTCCATCGGCGTGCACTTGCTGAACCTGCTCTGCCTGCCCGCCATCGTACTGGTATACTACTACAAGAAAGTACCCAACGCCAATGCCCGAGGTTCCCTGCTGGCATTGCTCGCTTCGGGCATACTGGTAGCAGCCGTACTCTACGGCATCGTGCCGGGTATCGTGAAAGTGGGCGGCTGGTTCGAACTGCTCTTCGTCAACACGCTGGGCATGTCCTTCAACACGGGTGTCATCGTATATATCATTCTGTTGGCAGCCTGCCTCATCTGGGGTATCTACGAAAGCTATACCGAACGCAACAAGGCACGTATGGCACTCTCGTTCATACTCACCATCGCCATGCTGGGTATCCCGTTCTACGGACACGGTACCAGCTCGGTAGTTATCGGTGTTATTGTCATTGCCGCATTGTGGCTCTACCTCCGTCCGAAGACGCAGGCAGCCGTCAAAGAGAAATTCCGCGTATCGGCACGCACGCTGAACACCTCGCTGCTCTGCACCATGATGATTGTCATCGGATATTCCTCGTATGCACTTATCGTCATCCGCTCCACCGCCAACACGCCGATGGACCAGAACTCTCCGGAGGACATCTTCACACTGGGCGAATACCTGGGACGCGAGCAGTATGGCACACGCCCGCTGTTCTATGGCCCTGCCTTCTCCTCGCAAGTGGCACTGGACGTGAAAGACGGTTACTGCGAACCGCGCATCAAGTACAACGGCACTAAGTTCATCCGCAAGGAGAAAGCTACGCCCGACGAAAAGGATTCGTACATCGAAATCCCCGGACGCATTGAGTACGAATACGCCCAGAACATGCTGTTCCCGCGTATGTACAGCAGTGCCCATACACAACAATACCATGCCTGGCAGGACATCAAGGGTTACGATGTGCCCTATGACAAATGCGGCAACATGATTATGGTAAACATGCCCACACAGTGGGAAAACATCAAGTTCTTCTTCTCCTACCAGCTCAACTGGATGTACTGGCGCTACTTCATGTGGAACTTCGCCGGACGCCAGAACGACATACAAGGTAGCGGAGAAATTGAACACGGCAACTGGATTACCGGCATCCCGTTCATTGACAACTGGCTGGTGGGCGACCAGAGCCTCTTGCCTCAGGAACTGAAAGACAACAAGGGACACAACGTATTCTACTGCCTGCCCCTGCTGCTGGGTATCATCGGCCTGCTATGGCAAGCCTACCGTGGACAGAAAGGCATCCAGCAATTCTGGGTGGTCTTCTTCCTCTTCTTCATGACCGGTATTGCCATCGTGCTCTACCTGAACCAGACTCCGAGCCAACCGCGCGAACGTGACTATGCCTACGCCGGTTCGTTCTACGCCTTCGCCATCTGGATTGGTATGGGTGTGGCAGGACTCGTCCGTCTGCTTCAAGACTATGCCAAGATGAAGGAACTGCCTGCTGCCGCCATCGTTTCCGTAGCCTGCCTCTTTGTCCCCGTGCAGATGGCAAGCCAGACTTGGGACGACCACGACCGCAGCGACCGCTACATGGCACGCGACTTCGGCCAGAACTACCTGATGTCCCTACAAGAAAGCGGCAACCCGATTATCTATACCAACGGTGACAACGATACCTTCCCCGCCTCTGGTACAACCAGGAGACCGAAGGTTTCCGTACCGACGCCCGCACCTGCAACCTCTCGTACCTGCAGACCGATTGGTACATCGACCAGATGAAGCGCCCCGCCTACGACTGTCCTTCCCTGCCCATCACGTGGGACCGAATGGAGTACGTAGAAGGCACCAACGAATACGTCCCCATCCAGCCTGAGTACAAGAAAAGCATCGACCAGCTCTATGCCGAAGCCGAGAAGCAGGCACTGGACGGTAATCCCGAAGCACTGGTCAATGTAAAGAAAGAATTCGGTGACAACCCGTATGAGCTAAAGAATATCCTCAAGAACTGGGTGCGCAATAAGAATCAGGACTTGAAGGTAATTCCTACCGACAGCATTGTCATCAAGGTAGACAAGGAAGCCGTGCGCCGCAGCGGCATGATGATACCGGGCGACTCCATCCCCGACTACATGCACATCTCGCTGAAAGGCAAACGCGCCCTCTACAAGAGCGAGTTGATGATGCTCGAAATGCTGAGCGAGGCCAACTGGGAACGCCCCATCTATATCGCTGTCAGCGTAGGCAGGGAGAACCAGCTGAATATGGAAAACCACTTCGTTCAGGAAGGTCTTGCCTATCGTTTCACTCCGTTCGACACCAGTAAGACAGGCGTGACAATAGACTCCGAAAAGATGTACGACAACCTGATGAACAAGTTCAAGTTCGGTGGCATCGACAAGCCGGGCATCTATATCGACGAGAACGCAATGCGCATGTGTCACTCTCACCGTCGCATCTTCTCCCAACTCGTGCAGCAGCTGATGCGTGAGGGCAAGAAAGACAAGGCAAAAGCCGCCCTGGACTATGCCGAAAAGATGATTCCCGCCTACAACGTGCCTTACGACTGGCAGAACGGTGCCGTACAGATGGCTGAAGCCTACTACCAACTGGGCGAAACCGCCAAGGCGGACGAGATGATGAAAGCCCTTGCTGACAAGGCTGTAGAGTACCTGACCTGGTATCTGAGCCTGGACGACAACCGCTTCATGATTTCTACCCGTGAATTTGAATACCACTGGGCTGTACTCGATGCCGAGGTAAAGGCCATGAAGAAGTACAACTCCAAGCTCGCCGAAATCTACGAGCCGAAGGTGGAAGAACTGTATAATATGTATGTGGACAGAATGAAGGAGTGAGAATAAGGATTAGGGATTAAAGGATTAGGGATTAGCCTGTGCAGTTCATCACTAATCACTAATCATTAATAACTAATCCTTAACCCCTAATCCTTAATCATTAACCCCTAATCCTTAATCCCTAATCCCTTAATCCTTAATCCCTAATCCCTTAATCCTTAATCACGTGTTTATAGAACAACCTCCTGAGTTTTTTCGCAAACTATATCCCGGTGCAGTCTGGAGATGGACCCCAATGAAAAAGCCGTTTATCTGACTTTCGACGATGGCCCTATCCCCGAAGTAACTCCCTGGGTGCTCGACCTGCTGGATAAGCACAACAGTTGGACCTACTGCATAGCAGTCCATGCCATAACCGTGGTCTATATGATAGGAGAATGTGCGTACCAGCTCATCGGCTGCCTTCGGGTCTGTCTTGCGCAATTCATTAACCTGCTTCCAGGAGTCTGCATCCAGTTCCTTGGCATACATGTCTTCCAGTACCGGTGCAGCAGTGCCTCGCTTCGTAAACAAGTCGTAGCCGAAACCGCGTTCACCCCTTGCCTGCAATGCAGGACCGTAGGCACGGAAGCCTACCAAGTCGTTCTCCCAGGCCATGTCGTCCAGACGTTCGGGATACTGCCGCCCACAAGCCCTTACCTCCACATCGACGGGAGTACCGGCCTGGACGGTATATGCAGCCGATGCATTGGCAGCTACCGTCGCAGGGAAGATTAATTTGTCATCGTAGGTCACTTGGTAAGGCACCTGCTCCCCTTCGACATTCAGAACCACAATCTGTGCGGTGTCTGCCAGATTCAGAAGGTTTGAGATTTCGGTCATGGACACCTCTACCATCTCATCGGAACGGTCCATCGCTAACGGATTGGTTACCGTAACAGTCACTATCTTGCTATCGTTGCAAGCAAGACAGCAGAGGGCCGCCATACATAATAAAAGAAAGTTTCTCATATAATCATTGCTTTTTCCTAATCAGTTGTATAACTTTCTTTTAGGCGCGGATTTCGCGGATTATACGGATTTTCCTTATCCTTTCCGCGAAATCCGCGTAATCCGCGCCCAAAAGAAAAAGGTGACAAGTGACATTATCCTGCCACTTTATCACCTTCTCAATTATCCTTAAATTTATTTCGGTTGCTTTCCGATATAAGCCAAGATACCTCCGTCTACATAGAGGATGTGACCGTTTACCGCATTAGAGGCTTCCGATGCCAGGAACACTGCCGGACCGGTAAGTTCTTCCGGAGCCAGCCAGCGGCCTGCCGGAGTCTTGGCGCAGATGAACGAGTCGAACGGGTGACGGCTACCGTCGGCCTGCTTTTCACGCAGCGGAGCAGTCTGCGGGGTAGCGATGTAACCCGGACCGATACCATTACATTGGATGTTGTATCCACCGTATTCGGAGCAGATGTTACGAGTCAGCATCTTCAAACCACCCTTGCGGCAGCGGCATGGCCGATACAGTCTCACGACCCAGTTCGGACATCATAGAGCAGATATTGATAATTTTACCGTGGCGTCGCATACATAACCATGAGCTTTGATACCCTTTTCGGCATAAGCAGCCATACCTTTGTCTACCAATTCCTGATTGATGTCGTTAAAACAGATTTTTGCACCTTGTTCTGCAAAAGCCGAAGCGATTGCAAAACCGATACCATAAGAAGCACCTGTAACGAGAGCTACTTTACCTTCAAAGAAAAATTCAAATACTGATTCATGATGTTTATTTATTTTAGGTTGAAAAAATAGTGTTATTTCAAATCGGTAATCAAGGAGAAATCCTGGTCGCCGTAATCCAGATTCTCGCCGCCCATCCCCCATATAAAGGTATAATTGTACGTAGCCGCGGCAGAGTGGATAGACCATTCGGGAGAAAGGACAGCCTGGTCGCCCTTCATCCACACATGGCGGGTTTCGTCCACCTCGCCCATAAAGTGGCAGATAGCATGGTCTTCCGGAATCTCAAAGTAAAAATAAGCTTCCATACGGCGGCTGTGGACGTGTGCCGGCATTGTATTCCAGACACTGCCCGGAGCAAGTTCCGTCATACCCATCTGCAGCTGACAGGTAGGCAATACCTGATTGACCAGCATCTTATTGATGTTACGGTGGTTGGAACCTTCCAACGAGCCCATTTCAGCCACTACGGCATCTCTCTTCGTCACTTTCTTGTCGGGATAGTTGCGATGAGCCGTTACGGAATTAAAATAGAACTTGGCCGGATGAGCCTCATCCTTGCTCTCAAAAAGTAACTTCACGGTCGCCCGAACCCAGGTAGAGGGCTTCTTTATAATCCATTTCAAACACGGCATCACCGGCTCTCACCACACCCGGTCCGCCTACATTGAAAATACCCATCTCGCGGCGGGTCAGGAAATAAGGGGCTTTCAACGGGTCGATAGTCTCCAGTTGCAACACCTCACCCACCGGCATGGCCACCTACCACCATACGGTCGTACATGGAATATACCATATTCACTTCGTTCGGGGAGAATACTTTCTCTATAAGGAAATCACGACGAATTCTTTTCGTATCATAACTTTTCGCATCTTCCGGATGCGCGGCGTAGCGGATCTCATAGTTCGTTCTCATGATTATATTACCTTTCTTTAATTAAAATTAACAGCCAACGGTACGTCGTTTACGTACACGATTGCAAATGTAGCAAAAAAGAAAACGGCAAAACATTGCTTTTTTGTCCTAATTATCTATCAATATTGTACAAAGAAAGGAAAAATCATCAGAAATGTCCTAATATTGAATGAATAAATCAAAAAGAAAAAATAAAAAGAGAATCCTATAGTTGCCAACCGTGCCATCTATATGGCAAACCCGTGCCATATAATAGACAAGAGGTTGTGTCAAAACGCTGACACAGCCTTTTTTTATGCGCAAAGCCCAGACTTTCTCAAGCCCGGGCTTTGTTATTACCCAAAGTTTTCGTATCTTTAGGCATAAAGTTTTTCGTTATGGCAAAGTTACATTTTCGTCCTTACATTCCCAACCAAACCGTTCTTTTTCCACAAAGAATTGATGAAAACATAGTTGCGACCGACCCGGTCCGCATCGTGAATGCTGTTATTGACAACCTCAATCTTGAGAGTTTCAAGAAGCTTTATAAGGAAACGGGCCGTTGTCCTTATCATCCTAAAATGATGCTTAAGGTGATAATCTACGCCTACATGAATAATATCTATTCTTGCCGTAAAATAGAGAAGCACCTCCTTCGTGACATTCATTCTATTTGGCTTGCCGGTAATGAGCATCCGGATTTTATCACGATCAACCGTTTTCGTAACCGTGTAAAGGAGGAAATAAATAATGTATTTACCCAGTTGGTTCTTGTCCTTGCCGATAAAGGCTTCATCAGCCTTGATGTGGAGTATATCGACGGTACTAAGATTGAATCCAAAGCCAACAAATATACTTTTGTCTGGCGCAAGACAGTCGAACGGAACCGTACGAGACTAATGGATAAAATCCGTATTCTCTTGGAGCAGGTGGATGAAACCATTGCACAGGAGAACTCTATAAAAGACACATCCGTGGAGTTTACTTCCTGCAAGCTCTCTGACATAGTGGATGAACTTAAAGAAGCCCTGGAACGCCAGCCTGCAACAAAGGATAAGGAAGAAAAGAAAGCTCTGCGCAAAAAGAAGAAGCAGGTCAGGGAACTTGAAGGGTATCGTGACAAGCTGATAGAATATGACAATCACCTTGATACCCTTGGAGAACGTAACTCCTATTCCAAGACCGATCCTGGTGCCACATTCATGCGCATGAAAGAAGATGCCATGAAGAACGGGCAGACCAAACCCGGATATAATCTGCAAATAGGTACTGAAAACCAATTTATCACAGACTTCCGTCTGTTTCCCAACCCTACCGATACACTGACCCTCATACCTTTTTTCCACTCTTTTCCAGTACCGCTATAACCGTTTACCGAATATCTGCGTGGCAGACTCCGGTTACGGTTCGGAAGAAAATTACCGGTTCATGCAGGAGAATGGGATAGAAGCCTTCATCAAGTACAACTACTTCCATAAAGAGCAGCGTCCCCGTTATACTCCCAACCCGTTCCATGCGGAAAGTCTCCATTACAATGCGGGGAGGATTATTACGTTTGTCCGATGGGACAGCAAACATAGGGCTTTCTGTTAAAAAGCGGTGCAAAGATAGAAGTATGTCCCGAAATATCCAAATATTTCGGGGCTATTTTTACTGCCGAAGCATCATTTCCTTAATTACTTCTCTTTAGGCTACCGTTATTTGGCGATAATCAGATAGTAATTCTTCTTGCCGCGCTGTACCAGCAGGTATTTTTCGTCCAGCAGGTCGGCTGTCGTAATCACCTGGTCGAAAGCAGCCAGTTTCTCCTTATTCAGAGAAACGCCACCGCCTTGCACCAGCTTACGCATCTCGCCCTTGGAAGCGAATACAGCAGCATTATCCACGAACAAATCCACCGCCTTCACACCGGCAGCCAGTGCATCACGGGATATTTCGAACTGGGGAACACCCTCGAACACAGCCAGCAGCGTATCTTCGTCCAACTTCTTCAGTGCATCGGAAGTTGCATTGCCAAACAAGATGTTGGATGCATCCACAGCAGCGTTATAGTCCTCTTCGGAATGAACCATGATAGTCACTTCCTTGGCCAGGCACTTCTGAAGGACGCGCAAATGGGGAGCAGCCTCGTGCTCGGCCGTCAGAGCCTCAATCTCCTCCTTGGACAGTGCAGTGAATATCTTTATGTAGCGTTTGGCATCCTCGTCGCTCACGTTCAGCCAGAACTGGTAGAACTTATAAGGAGAAGTGTAGCGCGGGTCGAGCCAGATGTTTCCGGACTCTGTCTTGCCGAACTTGCCACCGTCGGCCTTCGTAATCAGCGGGCTGGTCAGTGCAAATACCTCACCACCGTTCGTACGGCGAATCAGTTCGGCACCGGTGGTGATGTTACCCCACTGGTCGCTGCCACCCATCTGGAGCTTGCAGCCTTTGGTTTCATACAGATGAAGGAAGTCGTACCCCTGCAACAGCTGGTAGGTGAATTCCGTGAAGGAAAGACCGTCGCGGGCCTCACCGTTCAGACGCTTCTTTACAGAATCTTTCGCCATCATATAGTTCACGGTGATGTGCTTACCCACTTCACGGGCAAAATCGAGGAAAGTGAAGTTCTTCATCCAATCGTAGTTGTTCACCAACTCGGCACGGTTGGGGGCATCCGAATCAAAATCCAGGAACTTGGAGAGCTGGGCCTTCATACCGGCCAGGTTGCGCTGCAACGTCTCTTCCGTAAGCAGATTGCGTTCGGCAGACTTTCCGGAAGGGTCACCAATCATACCCGTAGCACCGCCAATCAGTGCCAACGGCTTGTGTCCGCAACGCTGGAAGTGACGCAAAATCATCACACTGCAAAGGTGCCCGATGTGCAAAGAGTCCGCAGTAGGGTCGAAACCAATGTATGCAGTCACTTGTTCCTTAGCCAGAAGTTCTTCCGTACCCGGCATCATATCGTGGAGCATGCCACGCCATCTTAATTCTTCTACAAAATTCATCGAATGATTAAGTTATCTGATTAATTATTTAAGTGATTATCTATGAATTGTTTGATTCCTATTTTAATCTGCGCAAAAATACGACTCTTTATTCGAAGAAACAACTCTTAGGGTTTAAAAAAGACTTTGCAGACATTTCTCCGGAGTGTTTCTCCAAGCTCCTCGGGAGAGATGCCGCGCACTTCGGCAGCGCGTGCATACAATTCCCCGATGGAAACTTCGCTTTCATCCGTTTCGATGAACAGCCGGTCGGCAGGTACCCGGCACAAGGCTGCTTCCTGGTATTTCTCCCCGAATGAAAGGTAAAAGCCATGTTTCAGATATTCCTCCACCAGCGCCGCCTTGCCACGGAAACCATGTATTATCCACGGATTCGACGGGCGCAAGTCCCGCTTCACCTTCAGCAGTTCATCAACCGCCTTCACCAGATGAATCACCAGCGGCTTTCCCACTTCCTCTGCCAAACATGCCTGGCACCTGAACACTTCCACCTGCAAATCCATCGGAGCATCTGCCAGCTTGTCCAGCCCGGCTTCGCCCACGGCAAGTACTTGGGGATGGCGCACTAACTCCTCCAGGCCGCACACCCTGCTAGCCACAGCACCTTCGGCTCCTGAGTGTTCACCTCCACTCCGACCTATATGCCAGGGATGTATCCCCACCGAATACCATCCGCCGCTCTGTGGAGAGAACGTTTCGGGATAGCAATTTGCAATGGCAGTTCCGGGTACTTGCGGAAGCCGGTGTGTATGTATGTCAACTGGAATATTCATGGAACGGGATCATATCCGGAACCTCCCCAGGGATGGCAGCGCAGAATGCGCCTGACTGCCAGACAAAACCCCTTGAAAGGTCCGTGTTTCTTGATGGCCTCCACCGCATATTGCGAACAAGTGGGGGTAAAACGGCATGAAGGCCCTATCATGGGCGATATGCACTTCTGATAGAAATAGATGGGAAGCAGCAGCAGATATGAAAGCAGACGCTTCATGACACCTGCGGAGTTTGCTCGGTTTCAGCATTTGCCGCTACCTTCTCGGCAATGCGTGCCAAAGCTGTCTTCATACGGTCCTCGATGACAGAAGAGTCTACCAACTGGTCCGAAAGATAGATGAAGGCCACGGCCAGACGGCACTTTTTTTCCGTCAACACTGCCAGCAGTCCGTGTTTGTTCATGCGGTAGGTTTCACGTATCTGGCGTTTCACGCGGTTGCGCTTCACCGCCCGCTTGAAACGGCGTTTCGAAACACTTACAAGAATGGAAACGGGTGCCTCCAGCTCCTCCACCGGCAGATACACCACACGCAAAGGGAAAACCGAAAACGAACGTGAGCCGCCCGCAAACATCTTCTCTATCACTTTCTTCTTGTCCAACCGTTCGGACTTACGCAAGGTATTTGGCATGGGGTGATGAGTTATAAGTTATGAGTGATGAGTTATGAGTGATAAGTTATGGGGCGATACAAAAACGAGCTACAAGTACCTGGCGACATAAAAGCACAACCACTTGTAGCTCAATTTTATAAATCCATTGTTATGCCTACAAGCTATAAGCAAATCACTCATAACTTATAACTCATAACTCTTTTTACTTTCCTTTATTATTTTCCTTGATAAACATGTCAAGCGCCGCCGTCATTGAGGGTGCCTGCACGCTGGGAGCTTCCAGGTCAAGACGAAGCCCGGCATCACGGACTGCCTGTGCTGTTGTAGAGCCGAATGTTCCGATCTTGATTTCCTTCTGGTCAAAATCAGGGAAATTCTTCTTCAAGGCACTGATGCCTGCCGGACTGAAGAACACCAGCATGTCATAATCAAAAGCCTCATCTGCAGCAAAGTCATTGCTGACAGTACGGTACATGACAGCTTCCGTGTGCTGAATCTTATTCTTATCCAGCAGATTCTTCACGTCATCATTGTGTACATCCGACATTGGTACCAAGTACTTTTCAGTCTTATGCTTAACAATGGAAGGTATCAAATCGTCAATCTTCCCGGTGTTTCCGAAGAAAATCTTACGCTTACGATACTGCACATACTTTTGGATATACAGAGCAACGGCCTCCGTCACGCAGAAATACTTCATTGTTTCGGGAATTGTCACACGCAATTCTGTACACAAGTGGAAGAAATGATCAATAGCATGACGCGAAGTAAAAATAACGGCAGTATGATCCAATATAGAGATTTTCTGTTGTCTGAACTCTTTCGCTGAAAGGCTCTCTACTTTGATAAATGGGCGAAAATCTATTTTCACACCGTACTTCTCGGCAATGTCGTAGTAAGGAGATTTTTCTGATGCCGGTTTCGGCTGCGACACAAGTACTTTCTTAATTTTCAACGTCCTAAAATTTTATTATCAAATAACTGTTTAGCTGCATCACACCTTGATATAACACAAAACAAGGCATGATTTCAAGGGCACAAAAGTACACAATTAAAAGCAAACCGCCATATAAATTGTTACAAAAAAGCTTTAACCACTTGTATAACATCAATATTTTAGCAAAAAAGGCTAAAATCAATCCTATTATTATCGTCAGCTGCAAACTCAAATCAAAATAGACTATGAACAGAGCAAACGGGAAAAGGGCGAATCCCAAGTAATAAAGTAGCGTAGAATAGGACTCAAGCCATAGTGTTGTAACACTTTCGTCAAAAAAAATCCAACCCAGAAAAGAGTAGAGCATCCACTTCAAGCACAAATAGAGGAGACACACACCGATGTAAATCCCCAGCAGAAATCCCGGCGGCACATGGTGTACCAATTCCGGCTGTATATCATTGAAGTAGCTGAAGATACAGACACCCACAAGGATGCAGGTTTGCAGGATGAGCAACAGCAGATAGCGCATATCGGCGGCTGTGGAAGTGGCAAATATGCTGGTACGTTCGCGATGAAGCAGGAAATCCTTCACCAGCTGCAGCAGGAACTTGCGGCTGCGTGACAAAACATAGGCCGACAGAAAGAAACAGCACAAAAGAACCACGGTGATGCCATCGTCCATTCTCGGAGAATATGGGATAGGAATCCCCTCCGTCCCCACTACTGCACAAGCCATCAACAGTCCTATCATATTGCAGCGAATTTACGGATGGAGGCGTCCCACAATGGAGTGGTATATATCAGTTCCACGGCTTCCTGCGGTGTCTGCGCCACATGCCAGATGGCACCGTGCTGCGTACGCATGAAGTTTTCGTCCACCGCCTGCCGGAGCATATCGAGCAGAGGGTCGAAATAGTTCTTGACATTCAGTATCACAATCGGGTTCAGATACAGTCCGAGTTGCTTCCAAGTGATGATTTCCAGCAGTTCTTCCAGGGTGCCGCAACCACCGGGCAGGGCGATGACGGCATCGCTCAGGTCGGCCATTGTCTTTTTCCGCTGGTGCATGCTTTCCACTTCCACGAGTTGGGTAAGTCCGGTGTGATGCCATCCCTGCTCCACCATGAAGCGGGGAATGACGCCCGTCACCTCTCCCCCTGCCCGGAGTGCCGCATCGGACACAGCGGACATCAGTCCCATATTTCCCGCACCATTAATCGCCAATGGCGTATGACACCTGCACCAACATTTCATCGGCAACACCGGCAGCAACCATATTCTTTGCGATATGGCGTGCTGCATAAGCAGCACTGCGGTCTACCTTACTGGGGTCCTTTCCTGAGAACGCCCCACCACCGTGAGCACCTTTTCCACCGTATGTATCCACAATAATCTTACGGCCTGTCAAACCGGTATCTCCATGAGGACCGCCGATCACAAACTTACCTGTAGGGTTCACATGATAAACTATCCGGTCATTGAACAAAGCCAATACTTCTTCATTATGAATTTCGGCAATGACACGTGGCATCAGGATTTCAATCACATCCTGACGAATCTTAGCCAACATCTCTTCGTCAGCCTTCAACTGAGCTTCTTTGGAAGAATCAGCCGGAGTTACAAACTCGTCATGCTGGGTAGAAACCACAATCGTATCAATGCGTACCGGTTTGCCGTTATCATCGTATTCAATAGTAACCTGGCTCTTGGCGTCGGGACGGAGATAAGTCATCACTTTCCCTTCACGACGGATTTCGGCCAGTACCATCAACAGTTTATGTGCCAGGTCCAGTGACAGCGGCATATAGTTTTCCGTTTCATTGGTAGCATAACCAAACATCATTCCCTGGTCGCCCGCACCCTGGTTCATAGGGTCCTCGCGTTCCACGCCACGGTTGATATCCGCACTTTGTTCGTGAATGGCAGAAAATACGCCGCAGGAGTTTCCTTCGAACATATATTCGCTTTTGGTATAACCGATACGGTTAATCACTTCACGTGCAATGCGCTGCAAATCTACATACGCCTTGGTTTTCACTTCTCCAGCCAGCACTACCTGCCCGGTAGTCACCAGGGTTTCGCAAGCTACTTTCGAACTGGGGTCAAACGCCAACAATAATTCCTGTGCTTCGAACAAATCATAGAAAGAAATTTTTGTTTCAGCATTCTGCATGTCACTGGCTACCCAATACATTCCCCACATCAGTTCCTTAGGATTTACTTTCTTTAAGACAAAGTGTTTATCCTTGAACAAAAGATGCGACCAAACGCTCCGGATTGGTATGAGCTTCCTCAAATTTCCTGTATTCCTCGGCCCAAGGACCGTCCTGGGAAGAAGTAAAACGGTTGGATTCGTCGGTGTGATAATTCAGATAATCCATATATTTCTCACTTGCCTCATAAGAAATCCGCAAATCCGGATTCAGCTCTTTCAAACGGTCACCAAAAGCCACCATACTCATAGCACAACGCAATACAACGGTAGAACGGGCAGATATAAAGGGATTGCCTTTGAATACCTCCGGAAACGAAGCATACATTCTTTCAGCAATGCCGCGATGCTGCCTGACTCCCAATGGGTCAAATCCCCGCCATGTCCTTCCGCCTCTCCCATACCTTGAGCAAACGCCGGTAGGTATCTTCACCCAAACCGGTAAGCGCATGTGCACGATGCGCTTCTTCAAAAAGGTCGACCAGCCATTTATAATCACGGTCGCCAATCAGATAACGGGAACCATGCCGTCCGTAATGACTGATATAAAAGGCTTATATCCCTTAGGCGCTTTAGTCTGTGGCGCGAAATCCAACGGATATGCCCAATAGACTCCTCCCGTCTTCTCAGGAGTAGCAAACATCTCTTCTTTGGATGTCTGTGCCCCAAGCGGGGCACAGCACAGCACTATCAAACTACATAATAGAATTTGTTTCAGCTTCATCATATCTTTACTTTATTACTTTATAACCATCGTTTTTGCACCAGAGTAGGATTGTTCGTCAGTTCACTTTCCGGAATCGGGAACAAATTGTATTTATCGTCCACATCCGCCCCTAAGCGCACACCGTTTTTCCAATCCCAGTTATTCCCTTTCGTATATTTGCCGAACCGAATCAAATCGGTGCGCCTTGTCAATTCAGAAGCCAGTTCTTTCTGACGTTCAACCAACAGAAAGTCCAGATTAAGTTCATTGGCCGTAATTTCACCGGACACATCGGAACGTACACCGTTTTTCGCATATTTACCGGACATATAAGCCCTTGTTCTGACCTCATTGACATACCCCAACGCTTCACTTTGCGTACCGTTCGCTCCGCGCAAAATGGCCTCAGCAGCCATCAAATAGGCATCTGCTGTGCGGAACAGCGGAAAATCAATGGAAGTATAGGCATCTCCCGAAGGACAAAGTTCATCCTCTTTCGTAACGTTTCTCCACTTGATATAACCGTATCCGCATGTAAACGTACTGGTCATATCCATATTTACATCCCATGTGTCTTTCACCTGATTGGGAAGGGCGGTCATGAACTGTGCTCTCTTATCTTTTTTATTATTTCCCCAAGTATCATTGCCGTCGAACATGACATCATCCGCATCGAACGCATCCACCAACGATACTTTAGCGCGGACATTACCCCAGCCTCTGGAGCCGACACCGGTCTTATAAAGTTCATCCATAGGACCGTTCACAAAAGCTTTCACATAGAAATTCGTTCCGGCAGAACTCTGTGCACGCAAGCCGTCCTGTACCAGCGGCCATATAATCTCCTTACAGGTATTATTATCCGCTAAAAAGATTTCACGATAATCGGAAGCCAATGGATAATGCCCGTCGGCAATGACTTTTACCGCATAAGCATATGCTTCCTGGTATTTATTCTCATTAATCCAAGTCTGTGCATTCAGATACATACGGGCCAGCAGGAACCAGTCGGCTACCCGGTCAATCCGTCCGTATTCGTTTTCTCCCGGAGCTTTCAGTTCGTTCTCAACAGCCAGCAATTCACTTTCCGCATATTCAAAAATCTGCTTACGGGTATACTGAACCGGAATTTCTTTCACACCCGTATGTTCATCCACATAAGGAACCGCACCAAACAAATCGCAAAGCATCGAATAGCAATAAGCACGTATGAAGCGGGCTTCTGCGCGATAGCTCACATAATCATCTTTCATCTCTTCCCAAAGTCCTCTGCTCTGCAACTTGCCTTCCGTACATTCACGCAAAAGCTCGTTACAATAGGCAATACTCATATAAAGTCTCTGGTAAGTCCATGTAATGACCGAAGCATTGGAAGCATCCCACTGCAAATTCAAACATTTACGCAAACCGTTGGAAGAGGAAGGCATCAAAAAATTATCCGCACTCAACTCCTGCAAATAAAACAACAGGCGCACATAACCGGAATAGCCCTCATTAGCACCTTCGAGGTCGCCGTCACCTCCGTCACCACCTTTCTGCCCTGTCAGAACCAGTGATGCATAACACTTTGCCAAAACACCGGTGTAGCCGTCTTTTGTCTGGTATACCTTTTCACTTACCAGCTGGTTATCATCCAAAGGCATCGTGTCCAGGTCGCCCAAGCAAGAAACCAGACTTATGCCCGCGAAGAACAAAATAAACGAATAAGCAATTATATTTTTCATATTGTATAGTTTTAAGCCGTTAGAAATTTAAATTAGCACTTAATGAGAATACGCGCGGACGGGGATATACCTCTTTATCGATACCGCTGTAAATCTCGGGTCGATACCGGAATAGCTTGTAAAGGTAGCAACATTCTGTACACCGAACGTCAGGCGTAAAGAGCTGGAGTTATTCCATAACTTCTGGAACGTATATCCCAAAGAAATATTGTCAATACGGAAGAAGTTGCCTTTCTCCAGGAAATAATCCGAATAAAGCTGCTGGTTCTGGAAACCGGAATCTTTAGTTCTGCGTAATATATTGGAGAAATTTCCTTGATCGCTGTACACCGATTGTACATACTGGTCGGCAGCCACATAATTGTATACATAGTTGCCGAATGCCCCGTGTCCGCTGATGGCAAAATCCCAATTCTTATAAGTAAGCTGGGTATTGAATCCCAGATAGGAAGTAGGCAATGCGCTTTTGTCCGTAGCATATTTTGGTTTCCGTGGCAGAGATGGAACCATCCGGCTGCACATATTGCCCTTCGATAGGTTTACCTCCATCATCATAAGCCTGCTTTTGCCAGATAGAAAGTATAGGGACGTTGACCTACCATAAATACCTGAACTGTCTTGCCCGTACCAGAAATGGCTCCTGTCTGTACAAAATTGGCATCCGAATCGATAACATTCAGCTTCGTGATTTCAGAATCGTTCCAGGTATAGTTCATGCCTACTGTCCATTTCCAGTCTTTGGTATGTACCGGCACTGCATTAATGGAAAATTCGAGTCCTTTATTATCCATTTCACCGATATTCGTGGTAATCACAGAGGAATAGTTGGTTCCTGAAATTACATTGATAGTATTCAGCAAATCTTTTCGTATGGCGTTGGTAATAATCGACAGAGCCGTAAATGCGGTTATTAAGGAAGCCGTAATCCAATCCGATGTTATAAGTTTCGGTAGTCTCCCATTTAATGTCCGAGTCATAACCGTTCGGACGATACGTATTATACCATTTGTCTCCGAATTGATAACAAGATTCCGGATAAGATACCGTAAAGGTAGTCATATACGGATAGTCATTCAGAATATCCTGCTGTCCGGTTTGACCATAGCTCAAACGTAACTTCAAGTCTGACAACACTTCCGAGTCGCGCAAGAATGCTTCCTGACTGATTTTCCATCCCAACGCTACGGAAGGGAATAATCCCCAGCGGTTATCTTTGGCAAAACGCGAAGACGCATCCGAACGCAACGTAGCTGTAATCATATAGCGGTTATCATACGAATAGTTAAGACGACCGTAAAAAGAAAGCAGATAATATTCCGATTCATAATGATTGGGCGAAAACAGTTCTTTTTCCTTCCGGAGAAAGAGTGGTTGCATCGAATTTCTTCCAGAAATGCTGCCAACCGTATCCCGCCATTGCGCTGAAATTATGTTTTTCATTGAATACATGAGCATAGTTGGCATATAAGTCCAGCAAGTAGTTACGCTTGTTCTGTTTAGAATCATACACAAGCCCTGTACCGTCTTTCATGTTAGATGTATACATCATACCGGCCATATCGGGCACATTCTTGGTATATTTACTTCTCAATACATCATAACCCAAATTCGCATTCAACTGCAAATCTTCCAAACGATGTACCTTATAATTGATAGCGGCATTACCGATGGAGCGGGTCACTTTATTATGCAAATCCTGCAATTCAAGCTGTGCCACAGGATTATCGGTTTGATAGCCATGGGGGAGTTTCCATTCATCCAGATGAAATAACCCAGTCCCGGTTCATCAGCACCCGTTGCACTTCCGGTCATAACAGGACGGGTAGGGTCATATCGCAATGCATTATTAACGACACTCTCATCTACCTTCTGATTGTCTTCATACGAAACCTTAACATTCAAATCAACGGTAAGATGGTTATCAAAGAATTTGGGTGATATACCGCCATTAAAAAGTAAAGCGTTCGTAGTTGTTTGTTTTCACCACACCGTTCTGGTTATTATAACCTACCGACAAACGGTAAGGTGCATTTTCTTTACCTTACCGGAAACGGAAAAGTTATGCTCTTGTCCGAATGCCGTACGATAAAATCTCATCCTGCCAATCAGTGGAAGCCGTCCCTAAAGTTACAGAACCCGGGACACCCGATACCGTAGGAACAAATTCACGGAATTCATCGGCGGAAAGTACATCCAATTTTTCCGTAATGGTACTTACAGAAAGGTTAGTGGAATAGTTGAAACGCAGATTGGAATCGGACCCTTTCTTAGTAGTAATCACAATCACGCCATTAGATGCCCGGGACCGTAGATAGCAGTTGCAGAAGCATCTTTCAATACGGTAAATGTCTCGATATCGTTCGGGTTGATACCGCCGATTACGTTTCCACCACCTTCGATAGTGGAGTTATCCACCGGTACACCGTCAACAACGATTAGCGGATCATTGGATGCGGAAAGCGATGCACCGCTTCTGATACGGATAGTGGCGCCCGCTCCCGGAGCGCCGGAGCTTGCAACAACATTTACGCCCGGCACTTTACCTACCAACGCATCCTGGGCGGTAGTTCGCAGTCCCTTATTGAAATCATCCGGCTTGATAGCGGTTACCGACCCTGTCGCATCAGACTTCTTCACACTTCCATAACCTATAACGACTACGTCTTCGAGCATTTCACTATCTTCCTCCATCACAATTTTCATCATCGGAGAAACCGCCTTTTCCACATCTTTATAGCCGATGTATTTAATGAGTAAAACAGCTTTGGGGCTGCTTACGGCGATTGTGAAGTTACCGTCTACATCACTGATTGTTCCATTTGTCGTCCCTTTTTCCAAAATATTGGCTCCGATAACGGGTAGATTGTCCCTGTCAAGGATATTGCCTTTCACAACTGTCTTTTTGTGCAGAAACCCCTACACTGAAAACCAAAGCGAATATCATAAACAGATACCGCCACTTTCTTCCAAAAGTCTCTGGATTTTTCTTGCCTTTCATAATGTTTTTAAATTAAAGTGTAACAAAGTATACCGAAAATCCGGTATGAATTAGATTGTGAGCGAAAGTAGATATTACAAATTCGCCGAACAAAGACACTGAATGAAAAAAGTAAGTGAAAGGAAAGTATTATATAGGATAATACATTTATTTACAACGACATACCAAACACACTATATGTTGTAAAAGTAAGTCCGGAGGAAGTGTTTTTTTAAAGCTTTTGTACCTGAACAGCCAGGTTTTTCCGGGAACAATCGCTTTATTCCGCATTTTCAAACGATAGTTATATACGGTTTGAAGCGAATAGTGAAGGAAGTTGGCAATTTTGGAATTATCGTTGATACCTAAACGGATAAGTGCATAGATACGTAATTCGGGAGTCAGCAACTCGCCTTCTTTCAGCTGTATACGTTCATCTTCTTTCAGTAAAGTATTGAAAGATTCCACAAAATCCGGAAAGATAGACAGGAATATAGTATCAAACTTACTGATGAACAGTTTAAAGTCTTCCGTAGTAGAGGATTGATTATGAAGCATCTTGGAAATATCCGCCATAGAACCGGTATTGACGATTTTCAGTAAACTCTTGCGGTTATTCTCCTGTTTATAAATATACTCAGAGCAGATATTAAACAACAAGCCAATATATTCTTCCTTAATATGGTTGGATTCTTTAATTTCCTCGTTCATCCGGGTAAGATTTCCGGTCACTTCCTGTAAGCGTTGGTTCTGTTCGGCCAACGACTTCTTTTACCTTCAGCAGATTATGATTTTTCTTACGAAGGAAAAAGAAAACGATTACCAATGCAATAACAAGTACGGATAAAGCCAAAAGAAAAAACAAGACCCTGTCTCTATCAGCCTTGATGCGGCTGTCATTGGCCGCTTTGATAATAGGAAGATATTCGGCAATATCTATTATGCGGTAACGGGCTTTCCCGAAGTTCACATCTTCCAGGGAACATGAAATATAATTATAAGCTCTTGCAATGTCTCCTTCCTGAAAAAGCAAAATTGCCAATTGCTGTAACGACATATACACTTTTTTGGCATTCGTTATATCGGTAATGGAAGCCCGGATAAGGAAGTGCTTTGCCTGCTGTATGTCACGTTTGCCCAAATATAATTCCGCCAACAGATATTCCACCCTCGCCTTGTCGGGGTTCGTATCCGTACAGCGTTCATAATATCCGGTCAATATCCGGATAGCCTCATCCCATTTTCCCTGCAAACCCAGGCGACCGCACTGATTGGTCACATAACTGGCCGTATTAGGGTCGCTGATAGCCACTAACGTATCCTTATAATCCCTTATCTGCCGCATGAACAACTGTTTCTTGGACACTTCCATTTCATCACTGTAACAGGACAAATAGGTAGTATGATACAAATAATAAAAAGTAAGTATCCTTCCGTACCGCCCCGGTTCTTTTTTCACCCTGTCAAGAACACTCAACGCATTTTCATGCGGCATGTGGAAGTTGGATATCATGGCATTGGCCACGGTAAAGTCGTACGGCGGGAAGATGAACTTGTTGGTCCAACCCTCGTATTCCTTCAAATGTCCGTCGGTGCTGACGGTGCTCTCGATGGCACGCATCACGGTGGTACCTACGGCACAGACTTGGCGGTTCAGGTCTTTGGCATGGTTCACAATCCGTACGGCTTCCTCGTTCACAATCATCTGCTCGGAGTCTGTCTTGTGCTTGGTGAGGTCTTCCACATCAATGTCGCGGAAGTTACCCAAGCCAGCATGCAGGGTGATGTAGGCAAAGTCAATACCCTTAATCTCCATGCGCTTCATCAGCTCGCGGCTGAAGTGCAGGCTGGCGGTAGGAGCCGTAACAGCTCCTTCGTTGCGTGCAAAAATAGACTGGAAACGTTCGGCATCGTCCGGCTCTACGGGACGGTTGATGATACTGTGGGGCAGCGGCGTTTCGCCCAGCGCATAGAGCGCCTTCTTGAACTCATCGTGCGGACCGTCGTAAAGGAAACGAAGCGTACGCCCACGCGAAGTGGTGTTGTCGATAACCTCAGCCACCATGGAGTCGTCGTCACCGAAGTAGAGCTTATTGCCGATACGTATTTTACGGGCAGGATCCACCAGTACATCCCACAACCGGAGCTCTTCGTTCAACTCACGCAACAAGAACACTTCAATACGCGCACCGGTCTTTTCCTTGTTACCGTACAAGCGGGCAGGGAAAACCTTGGTGTCGTTGAAGATAAACACATCTTTGTCATCAAAATAGTCCAGAACATCCTTGAACATCTTGTGCTCAATCTCACCCGTCTTACGGTGCAACACCAACAGACGTGACTCGTCTCTGTACTTCGTGGGGTGCAAAGCTATCTTCTCTTCGGGAAGCTTGAATTTGAATTGCGACAGTTTCATAATTAGTTATGAGTTATAAGTTATTTATTATTTATATCAGTCTGTTTTAGTCATAAGAGGGTATGAGTTATCCGGCAGTATACTACACTTCATAGCAAATAACTCATAACTTATAACTAAATATCTATCTCCTGCGCCTCTATCCACTCTTTAAAATCGAGGGGATTGAGGCAGTCTGCCAGCCGGACGTCGCCTACGCGGGTACGCTCCAGGGCGGTGAGGTGAGCGCCGCTCTGCAGGGCTTCGCCGATGTCACGTGCCAGGGCGCGGATATAGGTTCCTTTGCTGCATACTACGCGTACCTTTATCCACGGTTCGGCAATATCCAGCCCGTCGTCCAGCAGCTCTATCTCGTCGATGACGAGCAACTTGGGTTTCAGCTCTACCTCCTCTCCCTTGCGGGCAAGGTCGTAGGCACGTTTCCCGTTCACCATACATGCCGAGAAGGCGGGAGGCACTTGCTGTATCTCGCCGATGAACTTCTTCAGCGTCTCCTCCACCAGTCCGCGGGTGATGTGCTCCGTGGGATAGGTGGCATCTATCTCATGTTCCAGGTCGTAAGAGGGAGTGGTGGCACCCAACCGGATGGTGGCAACGTACTCCTTCGTGTGATACTGGAATTCCTCAATCCGTTTCGTGGCCTTGCCTTTCCAATACAGCCAAACCACCGAAAGGATTGCACCGAACTGTATGATTACCGTAAAAGCTTTCACAAATTCCGTACTCTCTATACCCAACAGATTCTGTGTAATAATCATGTGTCCCGTAGAAGAAACCGGTAAAAATCTCCGTCAATCCCTCTACAATAGCTATAATAATTACTTCAAGTGTACTCAAATCTCCCATAGTTATTCTTCTGTTTTATCTTCTGTTTTCGGTTTACGTAATACTGCATATATCATAAAGACAAAGCCCAGCAGGCATACCAGCGGCGCCACTTTAATGCGTCTTACACTAAAGATATCCGGCTCAAAGTGTGTCGGTGTGGATACGGACCGGTCATTAAGATAAAACCAAGTATCACTACCGCCATGCCGACAGCAAGCAAAATAAAATTGGTCTTGTCGAAAGCGAACTTCTGTTTACTCATCTGTTTATTTACTATTTAATGATTTACTATTTACTATTTACTATCT
>VOFC01001145.1_pt1 | contig 49225 bp, 71 predicted proteins | sample 5384161 | NCBI WGS metagenome assembly VOFC01 (sample SAMN12384722, study PRJNA508395) | human gut metagenome | isolation source: healthy gut B | host: Homo sapiens | reverse complement strand
ACGGCGAGATCGACGGGACCCTCAGCGTTTACATCGGAGACGGCGTGCTGGGCGCGGCGGTGCAGGTGCTGGACTGAACGGCAGACTTGCGCGGCGGGGGGATCGACCCTTGAAAAAAAGTATTGTAAATGGCGGAAATTCCGTGTATAATACACATAATTCTATTGCCCAATTACCTGTTAAGGAGGAATTGTCATGAATAAAACTGCCCGCTTTGTACTGAAAATGGTAGCTGCCGGACTGGCATTCAGCGCGTGTCTGCCTGATCGTAGGCAGCTGGAGCGATATTTTTGAGGCGGTGGAACGCCGGAAAGCCTGCCGGCTGAGCAAATCGGAGAGCAGTGATTATGCCGATGAGGAACTCTATCAGTAAGAACGGTTGATTAAGTTGATGAAAAAGCCCCGGCTGTGCCGGGGCTTTTCTTTTAGGACGGAAGAATGTATAATGGGGCGGAAAGGATGTGGAAGCGTGCTGCAATCAACGCTGTGCTATCTGGAACGGGGCGAGGAATACCTGATGCTCCACCGGGTGAAAAAGGCCCATGACGCCAACCGCGACAAATGGATCGGGATCGGCGGCAAGTTTGAGGATCGAGAAAGCCCGGAGGACTGCCTGCTGCGGGAGTGCAGGGAGGAGACCGGCCTGACCCTGACGGATTACCGCTATCGGGGGCTGGTGACCTTTGTGAATACGGAGTGGCCCACGGAGTATATGCACCTGTTTACGGCCACCGGCTGGACGGGGGAGGCCCACCCCTGCGACGAGGGCGATCTGGCGTGGATCAGGAAGGCGGATCTGCTGGCCCTGCCCATGTGGGAGGGGGACAGGATCTTCCTGCGGCTTCTGGATTCCAATGCGCCGTTTTTTCTCTGAAGTTGTGCTATGCCGGCGACCGGCTGGAAAGCGCCGTATTGAACGGAAAGGCGATGAGCTTATGAAAAAGATCCTGCTTTTCGGATTTGACGCCCTGCCGGAGATCCTGACGGCGGCGGGCATTGCCCGGCGGTTTGACGCCGAAGCGGTCACGGTCTCGCGGGAAGGCTGCGGGTTGACGCTGGCGGCATTGTCGCAGGGACAGACTGCCGGGGGCACCGGTTTGCCGGTGGGCGGCAAGATGATGGTTTTCTGCGGACTGGAGCGGGAACTGGACGATCTGCTGGCAGCGCTGCACGGGGCGGGGATCGTGTGCCTGAAAGCCGTGCTGACGCCTTCCAACCGAAATTGGACGCCGGGACGGCTGTATCAGGAACTGGAACGGGAACGCCGGGCCATGGGAGGAAGATGACATGAAACTGCTGATCTCGGCCTGTCTGCTGGGGATCCCCTGCCGGTATGACGGGGCGTCCAAGCCCCAGCCATGGGTAGAAAAACTGGCGGAACGCCATGAACTGGTGCCGGTATGCCCGGAGCAACTGGGCGGCCTGCCCACGCCCCGGCATCCTTCGGAACGGCAGGGGGAGCGGGTGGTAATGGATACCGGCGCAGACGTGACGGAGCCATACAGCCGCGGCGCGGAGGCGGCGCTGCGGCTGTGCCGTCTGCTGCACTGTCAGGCGGCGATCCTGAAAGAGCGCAGCCCATCCTGCGGCTGCGGGACGATATACGACGGAACCTTTACCGGCACATTGACGGCTGGAGACGGGGTAACGGCGGAACTGCTGCTTCAAAACGGGATCCCGGTGCTGGGCGAAAGTCAGGTGGAAACGCTGCTGTAAGGCGCGTCCCGGTATGATGAATGTTTGCCTGCTTTTGCGGAAACCGCCGTTTGGACACATAAGGCTTCCGATGCGGCGAAAAAACCGAACAATGCCCTGCCGTTGTGTGAACACAGCGGCAGGGCATTGCTCTTGTATGCGGCAGATCAACGGCGGCGGCGACCGCGGTATCCGCTGCTGTAGCTTCTGGGACTCCGGCCATACCGTCTGCGACGGCTGCCGCGGGTGAAGTACAGCACTGCCAGCAGGAGATCAGAACCGCCAGCACCACGATGCCGATCCGGACGGCGGGCTTCTGGAAGAACAGCGTCACGTCATGGCGGAAAACCATCAGCTTGTCGGCCTCTACGTCGTTGCTGGCCAGCAGATCCACCGTGGCATAGGAGGTGTCGCCATCCTTCAGCTCCATGGTTCCCAGCTTCTGACCGGCGGTGATGGGCGCGTCGGCAGCGTCCGGCAGGGTGATGACCCGTTCCAGCTCTGCGGGATCCAGATCTCTGGGGAAAAGCACCTCCACATCATCGGCGGGGTGGACGGTGACATAATCCGTTTTGGAAAGGCTGACCGTCACCTCCTGAACGATCTCATCTTTTTTCAGAATGGTGCGGTAGGCGAAATTCTTGAAGCCGTAGTCAAAGAGGTGGGAGGTTTCGGAAAAGTTCAGCAGGTTGCCTACGCCGTTTTCCTCGATCCGCTCCGCACCCATGACCACGCTGACAAAGTGCAGTTCCCCTTCCTGGGCGGAGGAGATGAGGCAGTGCCCAGCGGCATCGGTGGAGCCGGTCTTGATGCCGTGAGCCCGCTTATCCCGGTAGCCGATGACACGCCAGGTGGACAGCAGATGGTTGGTGGTGTACAGCGTCCGCTCCTTGCTGAGATTGGTGGCGGGGATGACGGCCTTGGCGCTGTCGCAGATCTCCATGAACTCCGGGTACTGCATGGCGGCTTTGGTGATGAGGTAGAGATCCCATGCGGAGGTGTAGTGGTCGGGATCGTGGAGGCCGTTGGGGTTGACGAAGTGGGTGTCCTCGCAGCCCAGCTCCTCCGGCCTTGGCGTTCATGGCGTCCACAAAGCGGCGATGGAGCCGGCGTACCACTCCGCCAGAATGTTGCAGGCCTCGTTGGCGGAGACGATGAGCATACATTGCAGAAGCTGTTTGACCGTCATGACCTCCCCGGCCTTGATCCCGGCACTGCTGCCGTCCGCATGGTAATAGGTGTCGCTGAAGGCGCTTTCAGGCGCTGTGACCTGTGTATTGAGCAGTGTTTCGTCCCCGCTGACCTTTTCCAGAATCAGCAGCGCCGTCATCACCTTGGTCAGGCTGGCAGGATAGTTTTTCTCATGGATGTTTTTGGCATAGGCCACGGCGTCGGTGTTCACGTCCACCAACAGCGCAGCCTTGGCCTGAATGTCTGGAATATCCAGCGCGGAAGCGGCAGGGGTCAGAAACAGCCCGGTCAAGCAGGCGCAGAGCAAAAAAACCGATAGAAAGCGTTTGATTTTCATATCTTTCTCCTGAAGATTATGGTATACTGAATAAAATGGACGGCAGGAATGAAACCTGCCATGATTCGACATTTTAAGTATAGCAGAAAATTCGGAGGAGTTCAACCATGGGAGCAAAGTTCTGCACTGTCAAAACGGAACTCATCCTTTTGGGACTGGCCGCGGCCTTTTTAGGCGTCCTGCTGGGGATTTCCGCAGGCGACCGGGCGGCAGCGGAGCCGGTATCCGTGTCGGCGGAGCGGGCTTTGCCGCCGGAGGAGATCGAGGTGGTGCTGGTGGATCTGAATACCGCCGGGATCCAGGAACTGGCCACGTTGCCGGGGATCGGCCAGGGACTGGCGCAGCGGATTGTGGACTACCGCGCAGCCCATGGGCCGTTTGAAAACCCGGAGGCGCTGATGGAGGTTTCCGGCATCGGAGAGAAGAAATTTGCGGAGCTGCGGGATTATGTCACCGTGGGAGACGAAAATAAAGGAGCGGAATCTTGAGAATTTTAGTAGTGGATGACGAAAAGACCCTCGTCAAAGGCATGAAGTTCAATCTGGAAAACGAGGGGGCTACGAGGTGGAGTGTGCCTACGATGGCGCGGCGGCCCTTGATCTGGCCCGGGAGGGACGGTTCGACCTCATCATTCTGGATGTGATGATGCCGGAGATGGACGGGCTGGAAGCCTGTATGAAGATCCGGGAGTTTTCCAACGTGCCCATCATCATGCTGACTGCCAAGAGCGAGGACGCAGACAAGCTGATGGGCTTTGAGTGCGGAGCGGACGACTACCTCACCAAGCCTTTCAATATCCTGGAGCTGAAGGCGCGGGTCCGGGCGCTGCTGCGGCGGGCCGCCGGGGTCCAGCGGAGTCAGGGAAGCCTGCTGACCGTGGGCAAGCTCACCCTGAATACCGAGGAGCGGGTGGCTATGCGGGGCGGGGAGACGGTGGAACTCACCGCCAAGGAATATGACCTGATCGAGCTGCTGATGCGCAACCCCCGGCGGGTGTACAGCCGGGAGAACCTGATGAATGTGGTGTGGGGCTACACCTACGCCGGAGATTACCGCACTGGTGGATGTGCATATCCGCCGCCTGCGTGAAAAACTGGAGGAAAACCCGGCGGAGCCGGATCACATCCTGACCAAGTGGGGAGTGGGCTACTATTTCAAAGGATAAGGCTTCCAAGAGCTTTCTGGGGCAGCCTGCAAGTGAAATTCGGACTGAGCTACATCGCCGTCATCGCGGCGGTGCTGCTTTTGCTGAACACCTACCCGCTGCTGGTCAGCGAGGATCTGGTGTTCCGTTCCAAGGAGACTACCATGCAGGGGAGCGTCTCCGTGATGGTGTACTCTCTGGCGGGGCTGGACAGATTGAATCAGGAGAATGTGGCCGCCGCCATGGCGGTGGTGGAGGAGACGGGGCTGAGCCGCGTTCTGGTGACGGACAGCGCCGGTCAGGTGCTTTATGACACGCGGGAGACGCTGGGAGCCGTGGGAAAGTACACGTTCTATTCGGAGATTGTGCAGGCGCTGGAGGGCTACGACACCTTTTCCTGCTCCTACCGGGACGATGCTTTCCGCAGCCGTACGGCCTCTCCGGTGCTGTATCAGAACCGGATCATCGGCGCGGTGTACGCCTACGAATATGACACAGAGCAGGCGGCGCTGCTGGAGGGACTGCAAAGCAACCTCCTGAAGCTGTCCGCCGGTATCGCGGCGGCGGTGGTGCTGCTGAGCTCCTGTCTCTCCCGGATGCTGACCCGCAAGATCAGCACCCTGCTGACGGCCATCCGCAAGGTGCGGGAGGGCGCTTACGAGCATCGGACCCACATCTCCGGCCGGGACGAGATCGCCCAGATCGGAGAGGAATTCAACAGCCTGACGGACCGGCTCCAGACCACGGAGACCTTGCGCCGCCGGTTCGTGTCCGACGCCAGCCATGAGCTGAAAACGCCGCTGGCGGCCATCCGGCTGCTGACGGATTCCATTTTGCAGACAGACCAGATGGATATGGAAACGGTCCGGGATTTTGTGACGGACATCGGCAGCGAGGCGGAGCGGCTCAGCCGCATCACCGAGGACCTGCTGCGCCTGACCCGGCTGGACAGCAATCAGGTCGATCCGCCGGAGGTGGTGGAAGTGGCTCCGGTGCTGGAACAGGTCATGCGGATGATGAGCCTGCTGGCCAGGAGAAGGGCACGGAGCTGACCTGCCAGACCGGCGGGGACTGCCGGGTGCTGGCCACGAAGGGCGAGGTGCATCAGGTGATCTACAACCTGACGGACAACGCCGTGAAATACAGCGGTAGCCACGGAAGCGTCCGGGTGGAGCTGCGGCGTGACGGAAACGACGTGGTGCTGACGGTGGCGGATAACGGCCCCGGCATCCCGGAGGAGGATCTGCCAAAGGTGTTTGAGCGGTTCTACCGGGTGGACAAGGCCCGCTCCCGTGCCGCAGGCGGCACCGGCCTGGGACTTTCCATCGTGCAGGACACGGTGACGAAGCGGGGCGGCACGGTGTCCGCGGCCAACCGGCCTGAGGGCGGCGCAGTGTTTACGGTTCGCTGGCCGGCGGCGGAAGGAGGCGAAGCCGTATGAAAAAACGCTGGATGGCAGTGGCTTTGACGGCGATTCTGCTGATGGGCGTTGGCGGCGCTATCGGTACGGTCAGCGTCCGTCAGGAGTCGGAAAATGTTTACGACCTGTACTTTGTGGAACGGAATCTCCGCGCGGACAGCGGCGGCGATGCCCTTCGGGCGGAGGAGCGTGCCCTGAGCGGCGGAGCGGATTCCACAGCGCAGCAGGCGGAGGCGCTGATGGCGGAGCTGCTGAAAGGGCCAGTGGATCAGACTCTGAAAAGTCCGTTTCCCAAGGGAACCGGCCTGAATTCCGTGGAGCAGAAGGGAACGGAGATCCATGTGGATTTCTCAGCCGTGTACGGAACGCTTTCCGGCATGGATCTGACGCTGGCGGATTACGCCGTGACCATGACGCTGGCGCAGCTGCCGGATGTGGCGCGGGTGCGGATCACGGTAGCGGGCAACAATCTGGACTACCGCAGCCGTCAGGTGTTCCTGACCCGCGACATCCTGTTTGCCCCCAAGGAAGATGTGGTGGGAACCGTGACAGTCCAGCTGTATTTCCCAAATGAGGACGGAGCGCTGACGCCGGAGGATCGGACGCTGAGTCTTTACGAGGGAGATACGCAGGTGTCAGCCGTGGTGCGGGCGTTGGAGAACGGCCCGGAGACCAAGGAGCTGCTGCCGGTGCTGCCGGATGGCTTTAAGGTGCGGAAAACATGGCTGGAGGAAGGAATATGCTATGTGAGCCTGTCCTCGGCCCTGCTGGACGGTCAGCCTGACCCGGCGTCGCTGACGCAGGCGGTTGCGTCGCTGGAACAGTCGCTGCTGTCTTTGGAAACGGTGGAGGACGTGTGTTTTCTGGTGGACGGAGAGCTTTCCGAGACCTTTGGCCCGGTGAAGCTGCCGGACTGATGGGATGGATTCCGCCGGACGGGGCATCCTTGATTTGTTCATATTTCCCGTGTACAATCCTATTATATTGAATTTTCTCCCGCAAGGGAGGCAGTTTAACTGCGGAAAGGAATACGGCAATGCCATTTACCTTCAACTTCGGCAATTTCGGCGGCTTCAACCCCGGCGGTTATCAGACTGGCGGTCAGGGGCCGCAGCCGGACTTTACCCAGCGCCCTCAGAAAGAGCGCAAGCCGCGCAAACCCATCGGGACGCCCTTTACCCGGACGCTCATCAACCTTGCCGTCACGGTGCTGGTGGGGCTGGTGTACTTCTATGTGGAGCTTCCGGCGCTGAATCCCCATGCGGAGGACTTCTACTTCTTTGTGTTTTTGCTGTGCGCCGTGTACTGTGTCTGCGCGGTGCTGACCTCCGGCTTTCAGGGGACGGGGGCAGAGGGTACTTCGGCTTTGTGAAAAAGCAGTGTACCATCCCCTTTTTGTGGTGATCGCGCTGATCGCCGCCATTGCGGTTGGCTCCATTGCCTCCTGGGTGGTGCTGCGGGCCGGGGCCTACAGCAAGCTCCTGCCCCTGACCACCGGCGATTTTGCCTCGGAGGTGGAGGAGATCCGCTACGACCAGATCCCCATGCTGGACAGCGACTCCGCCGCCCGTCTGGGCAGCCGGAAGCTGGGCGAATTGGCGGATATGGTGTCCCAGTTTGAGATCCTGCCCAACTACACTCAGATCAACTACAAGGGCCGTCCCGTCCGGGTCACCAGTCTGGCCTACGGGGACATCATTAAGTGGTTCACCAACCGCTCCAACGGCCTGCCGGCCTACCTCGTCATCGACATGGTGACGCAGGAGGCGGAGGTGGTGCGGCTGGACGAGGGCATGAAGTACACCACGGCGGAGCATTTCGGCCGGAACCTGAACCGCCATCTGCGGTTCCAGTATCCCACCATGATGTTTGACGAGCCGGTGTTTGAGATCGACGAGGAGGGAACGCCCTACTGGGTCTGCCCCCGGATCATCAAGCGGATCGGCCTGTTCGGCGGCACGGACGTAAACGGCGCCGTGCTGGTGAACGCCATCAACGGCGAGAGCCAGTACTATGAGGATGTGCCTACATGGGTAGACCGACTGTACTCATCCGACATCATCATGGAGCAGTACGATTACTATGGTCAGTACCACAACGGCTTTCTGAACGCCTATTTCGGCCAGCGGGACGTGACGCTGACCACGGACGGCTGGAACTATATCGCCATCAATGACGATGTGTATATGTACACCGGCGTGACCTCCGTTACCAGCGACCAGTCCAACATCGGCTTCATCCTCACCAACCAGCGGACCAAGGAGACCCGGTTCTACCCTTGCGCCGGTGCAACGGAGGCCTCTGCCAAAAGCTCTGCCCAGAGTCAGGTTCAGCAGATGCGCTATTCCGCCACCTTCCCGTTGCTGCTGAACATCGCCGACCAGCCCACCTACTTTATGGCTTTGAAGGGCGAGGACGGCCTGGTGAAGATGTACGCCATGGTCAACGTCCAGCAGTACAACATCGTGGAGACGGGGCAGACTGTGGCCCAGTGTGAGGAGAATTAGCGGAAAACGCTGCTGAACAACGGCATCATCGACAGCACGGATGCGGAAGTTCCGGCGGAAGAGCAGGAGCTTTGGGAGAAAAAGGGCACCATTGCGGAGATCCGCAGCGCCGTGATCGAGGGAACCAGCGTGTATTACCTCCGCTTTGAGGGGGAGAGCGCTTTCTCCGTATACGTCAGCGCCGCGCAGGTGCCGGAAGCCCCGCTGCTGAATGGGGGATTCCATCACTGTTTACGGGAAGAGCGGCACGCAGTGGATCACAGCACGGATAATCAAAGTGGAAAACCGGGCCGTTGCCGCCCCGCCGGAGGAACCGAAAGAGGAAACCGGCGCCGGAGAACCGGGGACAGACAGCACGATCGTTTCTGACGAAAACGGCGGCCAGCTCCAGACGGATACTCAGGGAAAGGTATAAGCGGGAAAATGCGGCAGGCACTGTGCCTGCCGCATTTTCCTGTTGTCAGAACTGTCAAATTTCCTGATCAAATTTTTGGCTGAGAACGCTTACTTTTCTCATTGTAAACGTTCACACAGTATGGTATCGTTAGAGCAACAAAACGGGAGGGAGACTGCGTATGCTGGCTTTGGATTTTATCAATGTGGGCAACGGCGATTCCATTCTCATCCGGGAACTGAACGGCGGGCGGCAGACCTTCGCCATGATGGTGGATTTTGGCCATGACTGCCTGATTCGGGACGACCATCCCGGCGAGCTGGATCCCCGTTCCCAGCGGATCTACGCAGGGAATTTCCTGCGGAAGCTGGGCGTGACCCATCTGGATCTGGCGTTGGCCACCCATTTTCACAGGGATCACATCGGCGGTCTTGGCCGGGTGCTGGATGTCGTGACCATCGATCGGTTTTACACCACCTACCTGCCTCCGGAAAATGCCCCGGAGCTGGACCCCTTCCATCCGGATAACAACTTGCCCAAGGCTGCGAGAAGCGCCCTTCTCTGCCTCCAGCTGTATACGCAGGCGCTGCAAAGTCACCCCGGACGAATCGGGCACTTCCGCCTGATTCCGGGAACGGAGACGGTCTCCCTCCAGCTGACGCCGGACCTGAAAATGGATATCCTCTGTGGCGAACCGGCCCTGTACCGGCGGCAGAAGGAGATCTATGACGCGGCCTTCGCCGGGGAGCGGAATGGCTACGATCTGGTGCGCTGGGCGAAGTCCATGAACGTATGCTCCCTGCGCCAGCGGCTGTATTATCATGGAAAGGAAATCGTACTGGGCGGCGACGCCTACGCCCATGTGTGGGAAACGGTAAACCTGACGCCCTGCGATATTTTGAAAGTGCCGCACCATGCTTCCTTTGACTCCACCTCCCGGAAACTGCTGGAAAAGCTTCAACCCAAAACGGCGGTGGTGACGGTAGCGGCCCGGCGGCCCGACGAGCGGCCCCATCCTTATGTGATCTCCCCCTCCTCCGACAGTATGTGGAAAATCTGTACTTCACGGATGCGGTGGATATTCCCGGTCTGGTAGAGCCGCAATTCCACAAAGCCGTCCATCTGGAAGTGGAGTGACAACGTGGCCCTGCCTGCCACACCGATCCTGCCAACGCTCAAAGCGCCGGAACGCAACTTGCGTTCCGGCGCTTTTGCGCGTGAGACCCGGTTTTGGCCAGCTTTCGCATGGAATCATTTCTTCCTGAGTACGATGGCGATAAAATTCAGATACTTTCCGCCGCCGGCTTCCATGGATTTTCGGTCGCCCACCGCATATTCGTTTTCCTGCGCCAGCCAGTCGGCCCAGACCGCCTCGTTGCGCTCCATCTCCTGAACGGCGAGGACTTCTGCGCCGCGGCATCTGCTGACAATGCCGGTCCAGTAATCCACGTCGTGCAGGTAGTCCAGCTGCTCCGGCGTCTATGACAGCAAAAGCTCCGGCGGCAGATGATCATGACAGTCCTTTTTCATGCCGGGAACGGTAACGGAAAGATAGCCGCCGTGCTTGACGAAGGGCAGCAGCTTTTCGTCCAGATACTGCGGATCCCGGCCAAAGTAATTGTAGGAGTCCGTGCTGACCACAGCATCAAAGAATTCCATTTCAAAGGGGAGTGCGGCAGCGTCAGCCTTGACGGGAATGATCCGGCTGCGGTCAATGCCCATGGCGTCGAAGAAAGCGCGGTTCTCCGCCGGGTCGCTCCACAGGTCTGCTGCATAGACGGTAAAGCCATACTCCTTTACAAGAAATGCGCTGGTTAGCCCCTGCCCGCTGCCAAGATCGCAGACCACGGCGTTCTCCGGGATCTTATGGCCGCGCAGCAGCTCCTCCTCCAGCTTGATGGGGGCTTGGCCCCATGATCTTCTGCTGCAAGGCGGGGGTATTGTATTTTTCGCTTTTCACAGAGCGCATGGTTTGATTCTTCTTTCCTTTTGTGTGCGGATCCATAGATCCTCATGATGTTAAAGTGAATGCCTGAAGGATTTCTGCATAGCCGCCGCAGGCAGGCTGACAGAGCGTGATCCGTCCGTCAGAGGGGGGCTTTTACCGGCCCTGCGGCGATGCAGTTATGGTACAGCGCCGCCATTTCCCCGTTTCGGTATTGCTCCAGAGTCAGCATTTTCCGAAAGCTGCTGGCAAAATCATCTGGAGCGCCGTCATTAAAATCTGCTCTTTCGTATCCGTCATCTGGTTTCTCCTTGCAGTAAATGATCGTTTACTACAGTATTGTGAACGACCGTTCACTTGTCGAGAGGGAAATGGTCAGCTCTGCGGCGTTTCCAGCAGGCGCATGACGGACACCTCATAGGCGACCCGCTCCTCCGGGCCGATTTCCGTCATTTTCCGATAGATCCGGCTCTGTACCCGCCCCTCCAGCGAAAGAGGATCGCCGACGGCCAGACCGCTGACCTGCGAGGCGGCCTGCCCCCATGCGATCACCGGCAGGTAGTCCGCCCGGCCATAGCTTCTGGGGACGGCCAGAATCAGGTCGCAGATGCTGCGGCCCAGAGGAGTGCGCCGGTAAACCGGGGGCTTGCACAGCGTCCCGGTGAGGGTGATGCGGTTCACGGCTTCCCCCTCTCCCGGCTCAATGGCCTGCGTGTAGACCGTCAGCACCAGCCGCCGCCCCGTTCCGCCCCGGTTATTGAAAGAGCGCAGCTGCCCCTGATCCGCAGAGGGCAGCCGCCCTCCAGCAGCGGCAGATGTTCCTGCCGCAGCAGGAGAGGCAGCACGTCCGGCGTGCCGGACAGCCGCGGCACTTCCAGCAGCTGGCGGAAAAAGAGCTGGCCGTGGTTTTCGTGGGAACGCTCCGGCTCCCCCAGCGGGCTGCCTTCCAAAATCACTTCATTGTATGTGTGCATCGTCATCTCGTCCACCTCTCGCCTGTGATGCTCCATCCTATGAGTGACAGCCGGGGATTATAACCGGTAATTCATAAATTCTTTACTTGTAACACAGAGGGAATACGGGTAAAATAAGGACACGCATCCCATTGAGATATCGGCATGGAGGACAGCTATGGCAAATCTCTTGGACTATCTGGATTGGCGCGGCGATCTGCCCCTTTCCAGAGATCCCTTCAACGAAGTGGATAATCTGATTCTGGCGGAGCTTTCTTTTGTGGATTTCGGCGGCATCGTTCCCGGACCGGGCGCGGGCGCGGCGGTGCCTTTGGGCGAAGCGGCTGCGGCCTACTTTGCAAAAACTGAGGGCAGACCCATCGATATGGGCGTGCTGGTGCCAAATCAGATCCCGGAGATGCTGCGCCGCATGGCGGCGGCACCCCGGTTCCGGGATATGCAGCTCAGCGGCTTTGTGGATCATCTGGACACGGAGAAGGCGGAGCAGTTCGCGGCGCTGACCATTGTCTGCGGGGATGGGGCCCTGTACCTCTCCTTCCGGGGCAACGGATGACACCCTGGCGGGCTGGAAGGAGGACTTCTATCTCAGCTGCATGCAGGAGGTCCCGGCCCAGAAAAAGGCGGTGGAGTACACGGAGGCCATGGCCCGCCAGTATCCCCGCGTGAAGCTGCGGCTGGGGGGACACTCCAAGGGCGGAAATCTGGCGGTATGGGCAGGCGTGTTCTGCCCGCTGGCGGTGCAGCGGCGGATCCGCTCCGTCTGGTCCAATGACGGCCCCGGCTTTCACGATGAGATCCTCTCCCTGCCGCAGCACGTCCGGCTGGAGGAGCGGATTCACACCATTGTCCCCAGATCCTCCGTAGTGGGGATGCTGCTGGAGCATGAGGAGGACTATACGGTGGTGGACAGCAGCCAGCAGGGGCTGATGCAGCACGACGGGTTTTCGTGGGCAGTGAAAGGCCCCCGGTTTTGTCCGACTCCACAGCGTCACCCGGCAGGCGCAGTTGTGCGATCAGGAGCTGCGGAGCTGGGTGCAGGGCCTGTCGGAGACACAGCGGGAACAGTTTATAGACAGCGCATTTCAGGTGCTGGAGGCTTCCGGCGCCAAGACGCTGACAGACCTGAAGGCTGACAGCTTCAAGGCGGTAGGCGCTATTGTCAGGGCGCTGAAGGATTTGGATAAAGGAAACGCGGGACGCCCTGCTGAAATTTATGAGCATCCTCTTCCGCAGCAATCTCCGTATGACGCTGGAGGGCTTGCAGGAGAAAACTGAACAGAAGCCGCCCCGGTTCTCCAAAGAGACCCGGGGCGGCTTTTGCCTGCGGAAGCAAAAACCCGGTCTCCGACAGGAAACCGGGATCCATGATAAGAAGAAACCTGGCGGCTCAATCCAGTCCCAGCACGGTGCGGCCGCTGTCGCTCCAGTAGCTGTCCAGTGCGGCGTAGGGGATGTGGAACTCCTGAGGGCCGTTTGCGTAGGAGGCCAGCTCATAGGCGGAGAAGATGACGGTCAGTCCGTCGGCGTCAAAGGAGGCGGCGTAGTCGCTGCCCCATTTTTCAATGGTTTCCCGGTAGTTGTCCCAGTAAACGTCGGAGATGGAAAGCCCTTCGTATTCCGGCTCCGAGGCAAACCGTTCCCCGGCCTGCACCTCAATCATGTCCGCCACCGCCAGGGTAAAGGCCTGAGGGTCGGTGGCCAGCTCCGGAATGGTGAGGAAGGTACTGCTGTCCAGATCAAAGTTCCAGCTGAAATACACATCATTGGGGTGCGCGCCGCCCAGATAGCTGTAGTAGTCGGCGGCAATGCTGATAAGAGAGCCGGTGCGGTAGGCCGTATAGGTAAATTCCTCGCAGTAGCTTGTGTTGCTGAACGCGTCGGGGAAGCTTTGATAGAGGACTTTGCGTCCTCCATGCTCTGGGCGGTATCCCCGGATTCCCGCCACTGGTCAAAATTTTCGTTGAAGGTATTGACCCGCGCCATAGCTTCCTCCTGTGCGGGGGTGGCGGGGGTTTCAATCAGCGTGCCGTCGGCGTAGGCCTGTAAATGGGGCAGCTGAAAACTGACGGTCATCAGAAGCGTGCCGTCCTCCGCGTGGACGGTTTCCTCATGGGGATCGGTGGTCACTTCGTAGGTGATCTCCTCCGGGTCTGCCGCGGCAGGCGACTCAGGATCCTCCGGGGTGGGCAGCGTGGTGATGCCGCAGCCGGCAAGAGCGGCTGCGAGACAGAGCGTCAGGATCAGGGAACAATACTTTTTCATAGGGAACTCCTTTCAGGGAATGGTCACAGCATGGCAGGCCCCTGCCGCCAGAGCGTACCGCCTGCGGCGGCGGACAGCGCCGGGTAGGCCAGCGCATAGAGGTCAGCCCCGCGGGCTTCCAGCCGGAACAGCGCCTGGGCTTCCGGGCTGAGCTGACGGACGGCAGCGGGCTTTGTAATCACCGGCAGCTGGGCACGTTTCCGCATTTGATGCAGCAACGTCCGGCCTGTTTCATTGGCGGCCAGAACCCGCAGATAGGGGACATGGGCAGGCACATCGGCGGGGGTCAGCCCCAGATAGGCCCACAGCACCATCCGCCGCAGGCGGGCATAGGCATAGCGCCGGGTTTTGCGGCGTCCAGAATGGCGGAGAGGGAAGAGGCCTCCCGGCTGGCATTGTACAGCCGCTGGCCGATGCCCTCGCGGCCGGTGTCCAGCGCGTCAAAATCCGCCGGGGACATTCCGCGGAGACGGGACAGGATTGCCCGCTCGCAGGCGGATGCAAACACCGGGGCGCGGCCTGCGGCTTCCTCTGCCGCATAGGCGGCCTGCATGGCCGGAACCATGCGGGACAGGGCGTCTGCCCGGCGGCCATCCCCCAGCAGCTGGCGGATGGCGGAGGCGGAATATCCTCCAGCGTCTCCGGCGGCAGCGTCGTGGGCTGCGCCGGTTCGGGAAACGGTGAAGATCTCCGGCTCACTGCTGCTTTGCAGCAGGGCGCGGCAGTACTCAATGCCCAGCGTGTTGTTGGGGCTGGACAGCAGCGCTGCGTCCTCCGCTGCCAGCAGGGCGGAAACGGCCCGCTGCCTTGCGGCGGCGAAGTTGTCCCCTTGGGCAAGCGCAGCTTTCAGAAGCGGGGGGAGGGCAGGACTTTCCAGCGCCTTTGCCGCCCGTAGGAGGGCGGCGCTGTCCCCGCACTCGCTGCCGAAGGCCAGCACATCCAAAAGCCCGGTGCCGGTCAGTACGTCTACGCCGCCCCGCGCAAAGCCCTCGGCAGAGCTGACCGCCCATGGCAGGGGCAGCTCCAGCACCAGATCCGCCCCGCTTCGGACGGCGGCTTCCGCCCGCGCCTGCCGCCGCACCAGAGCAAAATCGCCCCGTTGGACGAAATCACCGCTCATGGCGCAGACGATGGCGGTGTCGGCGCCGTATTGCCGCCGGACGGCCCGCATCAGAAACGCATGGCCATAATGCAGGGGATTATATTCGGTTATGATACCAGCGGTTTTCACATTTGTCACCTCAAAGCGGTTACAAAAAAATGTCAATTCGGTAAAAATGGTGATTGTATCTTGCGGAGAATTTGCTATAATGAAAAAAGCGGTCTTGCGTAAACGCAGGAAGCCTTTTCATTGTATCTTAATTATGAAGGTCTGACAAGACCTTCTCAAAAGAAGAAGGAGAATTGACGATGAACATTCTGGTTATCAACGCAGGCAGTTCCTCTCTGAAGTATCAGCTGCTGAATCCCGAAACCGGCGTGCTGCTGGCCAAGGGCCTCTGCGAGCGTATCGGTATTGACGGCAAGTTCACCTACAAGCCCCAGATCGAGGGCAAGAAGGTGCTGGACGCCGTTGACGTGGCTATGCCCACCCATTCCGAGGCCATTCAGGCTGTGCTGAACGCTCTGGTGGACGCCGACAACGGCGTGATCGGCTCCATGAAGGAGATCGACGCAGTGGGCCACCGCGTGGTCCATGGCGGCGAGAAGTTCGCCAAGTCCGTCCTCATCACCGATGAGGTCATGGCCGCCATTGAGGAGTGCAATCCTCTGGCTCCTCCTCCACAACCCTGCCAACATCATCGGCATCAAGGCCTGCCAGGCCATTATGCCCGGCGTCCCCATGGTCGCCGTGTTCGATACCGCGTTCCATCAGACCATGCCTCCCAAGGCCTATATGTATGCCCTGCCCTATGAGTACTATGAGAACGACAAGGTTCGCCGCTACGGCTTCCACGGCACCTCTCACAAGTATGTCTCCCAGCGGGCTGCCGCTATGCTGGGTAAGAAGCCTGAGGAGCTGAAGCTGATCTCCTGCCATCTGGGCAACGGCTCCTCCGTCACCGCCGTGGACGGCGGCAAGAGCGTGGACACCTCCATGGGCTTCACCCCGCTGGCTGGTCTGCCCATGGGCACCCGTGCAGGCGATCTGGACGCAGGTATCCTTCAGTACCTGATGAACAAGTACAACATGAACATCGACGAGATGCTCAACATCCTCAACAAGAAGTCCGGCGTGCAGGGCGTCTCCGGCGTCTCCTCCGACTTCCGCGATCTGGAGAATGCCCACAAGGAGGGCAACGAGCGGGCCGGCCTGGCTGTGGACATGTTCAACTACGGCGTCAAGAAGCTCATCGGTGCGTATGCCGCCGCCATGGGCGGTGTGGACGCCATCATCTTCACCGCCGGCGTGGGCGAGAACAGCGCTTCCCAGCGTCTGGCCATCGCCTCCGGTCTGGAGTTCATGGGCGTGAAGATGGACGCCGAGGCCAACAACACCCGGGGCAAGGAGGCTGTGATCTCCGCTGCCGATTCCAAGGTCAAGGTCCTGCTCATCCCCACCAACGAGGAGCTGATGATCGCCATGGATACCGCTTCCATCGTGAAGGGCTGATCCTGTATCATAACGGAAACAGAAAAAGGAGGTCTCGCCTGAGACCTCCTTTTTTTCAGCGAAGGAGGAACGCAGGATGCAGCTGAATACCCTGAACATGGTTCATGACTTTTTGAAGCGCTCCGTGCAGCCCGGCGCTTTCTGCATCGACGCAACGGCAGGGAAGGGGCGGGATACCGCCCTGCTGTGCCGTCTCGCCGGGGAGACAGGGCGGGTGCTTGCGTTTGATGTTCAGCCGGAAGCCGTTGCCCAGACAAAGGCGCTGCTGACGGCGGAGCATCTGACGGCGGAGGTGATCCTCGACAGTCACGCAAATATGGAGCGCTACGCGGCGGCCGGGACGGCGGACTGCATCGTGTTCAATTTCGGGCGGCTCCCCGGCGGAGACCCGTCGATATTTACACAGGCGGATTCCTCCGTTGCCGCGCTGGAAGCGGCGCTGCGGCTGCTGAAGCCCGGCGGAGTGATCGCCGTTGCCTTGTATTACGGCGGCGCCAACGGCTACGGGGAGCGGGACGCCGTGCTGTCATGGCTGGAGGGGCTGGACGACCGGCAGTTTTCCGTGCTCTGCTGCGATTGGGCCAACCGGCGGAACGACCCGCCCATGCCCGTTTTTATCTGGAAGGAGCGGTAGGCGGGATTTCGGCGGCGCGGGAAAGCGCTGTTCTGAAAATTCAGCCCGGTGGAAAAACAGACCCATTGCCCGCCGGTGCGCTTTCTGCTATACTGAAAGAAAAGCGGCGTGACCGCTGAAAGGAGTTGCTTATGAAAAGTGTAAAACCGGGCCGTGGGCCATCCATGATGGGCGGTGTCGCCTCCGTTTTTGCAGTTGTGTTTGGCATTATCTGGATGTGCGGGGCAGCGTCGATGGGGGCACCCGGTTTCTTCCTGCTGTTCGGAGTGGCGTTTATCGGCATCGGCGTGGTCAACGCGGTGTACAGCTTCAAAAATGCCGCCGGGGAAAACCGCTATTCCGCCTATGACATTGTGGACAGTGACGAGGAGCCGGACCCGCTGGATGAGCGCTTCGGCAGGCAGCCGGACAACGCGGCACCTCCGCAGGCGGGGGAAACGGGGAAGCTTGCCTACTGCCCCTACTGCGGGGCAAAGCTGGGGGAGGGCTTTTTCCTTCTGCGGGAAGTGCGGGAAAGCGCTGCCTGAACAGGATATTTGAGTGAAATGGAGCGATACCTATGAAAATCGGACTGCAATTTGCCATGCCTGCGGAGCTGCACGCCCCTGCCGGGGCCAAGGACTGGACGCCCTTTGAGACGGTGTCCGGCGTGCCTTTTTTTGAAGTGGAACCGGGGATCATCGCCTGCGCCGGCGGTGTCAGCAAGGTGAATGCCGCCATGGCGGCAGAGATCCTGTGTCTGAAGTACGGTGTGGACATGATCGTCAATGCCGGAGTGGCCGGCTGCCTGACGGAGCTTCCCACCGGCAGCCTGGTGGTGGCGTCAGAATTCGTACAGCACGACGTGGACACCACCGCCGTGGGCGATCCCATTGGGCTGGTGTCCACGGTGAACCGGGTGGAATTCCCCACATGGAAGCCGGAGCATTGCGTGGAAGTCCTGAAAAGGCTGGGATTTTCCGCCGTGACGGGCCGGGTAGCCACCGGCGACTGGTTTGCCGTGAAGGGTGAGCGGGCGGCCTTCATCCGGGATACCTTCCACCCGCTGCTGGCGGAAATGGAGGGCTGCGCCATGGCGCAGGTGTGCCTGCGGAACGGCGTAGGCTTTGCGGCGGTGAAGTCTGTGTCCGACCACCTGTTTTCCGAAAATCAGGCGGCGGAGTATTTTGATTTCGGGCAGGCGCTGGAGAATCTGGGAGCCGTGGTGCTGCCGCTGGCCCGCGCACTGAAAGAGGAGGAACTGTAATGGACAGAATTGCAAGCTTTGCCGTGGATCACAACAAGCTCCTGCCGGGGCTGTACCTCTCCCGGCAGGATGGGGATGTCGTGACGCTGGATCTCCGCTTCAAAAAGCCCAACACGGGGGATCTGCTGACCAACAGCGAGATGCACTCCGTGGAGCATCTGATCGCCACCCTGCTGCGGAACTCGGAACAGAAGGATGCGGTGATCTACTTTGGCCCCATGGGCTGCCAGACGGGCTTCTACTTCCTGTATGACAGCCGCCTGCTGGATCTGGCAGGGGCGGTAGCGCTGGTGCAGGAAGTGTTTGCACAGGCCTCTGTGTTCGAGGGGGAAATGCCCGGCAAGAGCGCCGTGGAGTGCGGCAACTACCGCAATCTGGACGTGGACACCGGCAAGGCTGTCTGCAAGTGGTATGCCGACCTGATCCGGGACTGGACGGTTGAGGGGCTGGCTTACGAATAATCAACGGCGCAGCCCCTTTGAAAACAGCGGCGCAAATACCATTTGCGTGACAACCGTCATCGGAATGTGGTACATTGAAGCCAGCATTTCAGGAGGTGAGCCTATGGCGTCTGTCGGAACCCATATCAAACGGCTTCGGGCGGCGAAGCGCATGACCCAGGAGGAGCTGGCAGAGCAGCTTCACGTCACCCGGCAGGCGGTGTCCGCCTGGGAGACGGGGAAGGCTTTGCCGGATGTGGAGACCCTGGAGCGCATCGCCGCGGCGCTGGGTACAGATGTGACGGAGGTCATCTATGGGGCGAAAAGCGCCCTGGATCTGGCAGCTCTGAAGCGGGAATGGACCCAACGGGGGATTGGCTGGGGGCTTTGGCTGGCGATCATTTACTATCTCCTATTCTGCTGCGGCGTGTGGGGCAGCTGGACCCGTGGCCTTTCCTACCAGTTTTCCAATAAGGATTACCGGGTCATGGAAGAGGTACTGCCGGGAAGCTGGTCCATCGACGTGAATCCGCGAGAAGTCTATAATGGTGCGGAGCCGGTGATCTACGAGGACGACACCGGCTGCCGCATCACAGTGTCGAATATAGACTGGGGTGAGGAGTCTGGAAACTGGAATATCTGGTTCCGGGCGGAGGGTGTCCGTCATTTCTACAATCCCTGGCGAGGCGTACTGGTAACAGGCTGCGGCGGCAGAAATGTGGTGTCCGGATATTACAGCACCGACAAATTCGCAAATCTCACGGTTACTATAGATGGGGAAAGCCATACCGCCGACCTGATCGGAGGCGGCATTTATGACAGAAACGGCCTGTACTTCGGCTATGTCCTTTTTCCGGATACTACCGGACACCCGGCGGAGCTGCCGGAGCAGATGACGCTGACATTGACGGGCCTTCTGCGGCTTTCGGCCCGGTTTGACCGCAGATAGCTGCCCCGCGCCGCAGGCAACGCTGCATTTTTGAAAATTCCCGCATTTTTGCCTTGACATTTGCCGCCGGGTCTGCTATACTATTCACGCAAAACAAAGAGGGCTGATTGCATCCGATCCGCGTTTTGTGATTTTAGGAGGAGGTGCTTTGACCATAGCTAAGCAAGTGCATGAACTGAACGAGGACATTCTCGACAAAGAGGTTCGGCTCATCGGCGCCGAGGGGCAGCAGCTGGGCATCATGAGTTCCCAGGAGGCTCTGAAGATCGCGGATGAGCAGGGCCTGGATCTCGTCAAGATTTCGCCCCAGGCTGTACCACCTGTCTGCAAGCTGATGAACTACGGTAAGTTCCGCTTTGAGCAGAGCAAGAAGGAAAAGGAAGCCCGCAAGAAATCAGCATGTGGTAGAGATCAAGGAGATCCGGATGTCACCGGGCATCGACGTGGGAGACTTCAACACGAAGCTCAAGAACGCCCAGAAGTTCATTGCCGATGGAAACCGGGTGAAGGTTTCCGTCCGCTTCCGCGGCCGTGAAATGGCACATACGGATATCGGCCGGGATCTGCTGAACCAGTTTGCTGAGCAGTGTGCCGAGGTGGCCAACATGGACAAGAGCGCCAAGCTGGAGGGCCGTATGATGTCCATCTTCCTCTCTCCCAGGACGAGCAAGTAAATTACAGATTTCAATACACGGAAGGAGCAACTACAATGCCGAAACTGAAGACTCACAGCGGCGCCAAGAAGCGCTTCAATCTCACCAAGACCGGCAAGGTCAAGCGCGCCAAGGCTTTCAAGAGCCACATCCTCACCAAGAAGGACACCAAGCGCACTCGTCGTCTGCGTGCCGGCGGCTATGCGGATGCCACCAATATGGACGCTGTCCGCAAGATGATCCCCTACAAATAAGTAACGAGACGTTTGAAATAGGAGGCTACTACAAATGGCAAGAGTCAAGGGCGCGATGATGACGCGCAAGAGAAGAAATAAAGTTCTGAAGCTGGCCAAGGGCTACTGGGGTTCCAAGTCCAAGCACTTCAAGATGGCCAACCAGGCCGTCATGAAGTCCCTGACCTACGCTTACACCGGCCGCAAGCTGAAGAAGCGTGACTTCCGCAGCCTGTGGATCACCCGTATCTCCGCAGCCTGCAAGATGAACGGCATGAACTACTCCACCTTCATGCACGGCCTGAAGGTTGCCGGCATCGAGATCAACCGCAAGATGCTCTCTGAGCTGGCTATCTCCAACCCCGCTGCATTCACCAGCTGATCGAGATCGCCAAGAAGGCTTAATTACACAGCTGCACATAAAAACCTCTCCGAATTTTCGGAGAGGTTTTCTTTTGTGATGAGGGAAAAAATAGGGGGAGGCTGTCTTTACAGAAAACAGTAAAAGGGCGCCCATCGGCGCGTCCTCCCGTTCTTATTCCTCAACAGTTTCCTCAGAGGCTTCCGCGTCCTCCGGAACTTCCGGTTCTTCCCAGTCCACCATAGTGCCTACGCAGCGGTTGATGGGCTGGCCCAGCTCGTGGAACTTGGCCTCATAGTCTGTCATGACGCCCACCGGGCCGTTTTCGTGGAGATTCCGGGTGACCTCGGACAGCTCAAAGCCAAACTGGGGCAGCTCCTCCACGGAGAACTCGAACAGGGGCTGGTTGTCAGTCTTGAAGTGGATCTGACCGCCCATTTTCAGCACCTGACGGTACAGCTTCAGGAAGTTGCCGTGAGTCAGGCGGCGCTTGGCATGGCGCTTGCTGGGCCAGGGATCGCAGAAGTTGACGTAGATCCGGTCCACCTCGCCGGGTGCGAAGAACTGGGGGAGCTGGTCGGCGTTGGCGTCCACGAAAAACACATTGGTGAGACCGTCGTTCACACTCCGCTCCATGGCCACCACCATGGCGTCCGGCACCATCTCAATGGCGATGAACAGCACATCCGGCTCCGCGGCCGCTGTCCCCTGCGTGAACCGTCCTTTGCCGCAGCCAAGCTCCACCCGCAGCTCCCGGGCCTGGGGCATCAGCTCCCGCCAGTGGCCCTGATGTGCATAAGGATCCCGGATCAGCTGTGCGGCGCAGCGCTCCATCCGGGGGATCAAATTCTTCTTTTTCTCATCCGCATAGGAAAAACCTCCGAAGGCCGTATTTTTTCATAGTATAGCATAGAAATCGTTTTCTGTAAACGGGCAGGAAAAATATGAGGGGCGGATATCCCGAAGCGCCGCGTGTTTTTCTGTACGCGGAATAGAGTCAAAATGAACCTCTATGGTTTTTGCTGCAAAGACAGACTGCCAATTTCAAAAAATGCACCGGTTTTTTGAAAAAACTCTTGACATTTTCCTATTGCGTGACTATGATTCCAACTAACAACTCAACAGTGCAACACAAACCAATGACGTGAGTAAAGATCACCGTGCGCGTCCAGAGAGTCCGGGGTGCTGAGAGCCGGGCCGAACTGCAGATGGTCATAATGGGTCACAGAGGGCGCAGGGAAAGCGGATCTCCGCGAGTATGCTGCGACGCCGCAGGCGGGCGTTATTCAGCCGGGGATATGTTGGTATCCCGCTAAGCGCACGGCAGTTCTGCCGTGAACCAAGGTGGCACCGCGGTCGATATATACACCGTCCTTGATGGAATTTCCATCGGGGACGGTTTTTTGCGTCCTCATGGAGCAATGCAGCAAAAGGAGGCAATCAAAAATGAGTGAGAAAAAGGGCCGTTTTGGGATGCACGGCGGACAGTATATTCCCGAAACGTTGATGAATGCCGTGCAGGAGCTGGATGCGGCGTATGAACACTACAAGCACGACCCCGGCTTTCAGGCGGAGCTGACCGCCCTGCTGAACGATTACGCAGGCCGCCCCAGCCGCCTGTACTATGCAGGCAAGGTCACGGCGGATCTCGGCGGCGCAAAGGTCTCATCTCAAGCGGGAGGATCTCAACCACACCGGCGCTCACAAGATCAACAACGTACTGGGGCAGGCACTGCTGGCCAAGCGGATGGGCAAGACCCGCCTCATCGCCGAAACCGGCGCAGGACAGCATGGCGTGGCCACCGCCACCGCCGCCGCCCTCATGGGCATGGAGTGCGTGGTTTTCATGGGGGAGGAGGATACCAAGCGGCAGGCGCTGAACGTTTATCGGATGCGGCTGCTGGGCGCGGAGGTAGTGCCGGTCACCAGCGGCACCGGTACGCTGAAGGACGCCTGCTCCGCCGCCTTCCGGGAATGGACCAACCGTATTTCCGATACCCACTACTGCATCGGTTCCGTAATGGGGCCGCATCCCTTCCCTACCATGGTGCGGGATTTTCAGGCGGTGATCTCCAAAGAGATCAAAGAGCAGCTGCTGGAAAAGGAAGGGAAGCTGCCGGATGCCGTCATTGCCTGTGTCGGCGGCGGCTCCAATGCCATCGGCGCGTTCTACCACTTCATCAACGATCCCTCCGTCCGGCTCATCGGCTGTGAGGCGGCAGGGCGGGGGGTGGACACCGCCGAAACGGCGGCCACCATCGCCACCGGGCGGCCGGGTATTTTCCACGGTATGAAGAGCTACTTCTGTCAGGATCAGTTCGGCCAGATCGCGCCGGTGTATTCCATTTCCGCCGGCCTTGATTACCCCGGCATCGGGCCGGAGCACGCCCATCTCCGTGACATCGGACGGGCGGAATACGTCCCCGTCACCGACGCGGAGGCCGTGGACGCCTTTGAGTATCTCAGCCGCATGGAGGGCATTATTCCCGCCATCGAATCCGCCCATGCCGTGGCCTACGCCAGAAAGCTGGCCCCTACCATGGGCAGGGATCAGATCATCGTTGTCAACATTTCCGGCCGGGGCGACAAGGACTGCGCGGCCATCGCCCGGCTCACCGGGGCGTGCTGCGGCGACGTCACCGCCTGTTCCACGGCGGGAGCCATGGATATCTGCAAAAAATGCTGGTCGCCGGAGCTGCTTGAGCAGGCCGGCGTGGAGCGGAAGCTGTTCCCGGCGCTGCTGATGCCCCATCAGCCTGCCGGTACCATCCTGCCGGACAACGACTGCGGCTATCTGCCGGGAACGCCGGTGTTTGCCGGGATCGGCGACGCAGGCGCTACCACGCTGGCCAGCGGCATTGTCCGCCCCGGACAGTACAATATCAATCTGGGGACTTCCGGCTGGGTGGCGTCCGTTTCCGAGGACATTCTCCTGAAAGATGCCGGGGTCTTTCATCTGGCAGCCGCCGAGACGGGACAGTACATCAGCGTCGTGCCGTTCCTGAATGCCGGAAATGTCCACAACTGGGCCTGCCGCACTTATGCGGGCGGCGCTGGAAGGCGTGGCCTTCTCTCTGCGGCAGGGATTGACGGATCTGGATGCGGAAGCCGCTGTGGAAAGCGTCTCCGTCATTGGCGGCGGAAGCCAGTCCGATGCATGGTGCCAGCTCCTTGCGGACGTGCTGGGACGGGAGATCCTGACGCTGGGGGACGGCACTTATCTGCCCGCACTGGCAGTGGCAGCCATCGCCCGGAGGGGATTGGGAGATTGCCGATTACCGTCCGTTCGCCGAGAGCCTTTCCAGCGGAAACTGCGGGCGTATCTTCTGCCCGTCCCCGGCAGCAGCGGCAGTGTATGACGAAGCCTACCGCCGCTACAGCCGGCTGTATCCCGCTCTGCGGGGACAGGAGGGGCTGTGAAATTTGTGATTGTTTTAACGTTAGATATTTAACGGAGTGCATTTTGGCACGCTCAAACCGTTGCGCTGCAACGCTTCTATAGAATGTGGAATATGCAGAATGCTGATTTTACAGCAACCGCTGTCCATTATGCAGTTGAAAACGAGGTCAGGAAGGCAATCCGAAAGATCGACGGCACCATGCCGGAGGATCTCCCAACACCGGAAAAAAGTATTGCCCAACTGGAGAAAGAGCAAATGCAGCGTTTAAAGCAAAAAGCAATAGATGGGCAGCTTATGCTGGATGAGTAATATCTTCCCAAGGTCAGGAAAAGATTGCTTCAACGCAGACAAATGTAAACTCAAATAAGAACTGCTGAAAGGCTCGACACCGCAAGGTGTCGGGCCTTTACCAGTCCATCGCTTGTGAGGTATAAGATGAAAAAAGAAAAATGCAGCTTCAAAGCACGGTACGCCCACAGAATCCTTTTGATGACGGCGCATCGGAGCGACTGTGCCGGATGGGACTGCTCTCAGATGACGGAAACACGGAGATGGCGGCGCTGTCCGCACTGAGCCGTGCCTTTGCCGGACTTATGTCTGATGATCTGTGCGATAGCTGTCAGGACTATTCCAGCGTCCAAACTGAATTGCAGCGGTTATTTGACGCAGCGAATCATGCGGAGCCGAGACAGAGTTTCTTGTTGGTCTGTCTGCAATATGACCGCTTATTCCAGGTGCTGCCTGATCCGATCTGGTGGATCAGTGGAACACTTAGCCTCGCAGGCAATTATGCAGTACTTTATACATGACCGCAGAAGAGAAGAAAGGATAAGGAAAAGAAGCGCCACTCAAATATCCTTTCGGTTCATTATGAGGATCTTCTTTTAAAGTAGCGCACCGAGTGATGAATATACGCAGGATTGACGGTTACGTTGGAAGAAGGGCCTGACGCTGCTAAAGACAGCTGGGGCATTGTGGACTCCATTGAAACGGGTGAGTGACCCCGGCGAAAATCTATTTTTGCCCCTTGACAAGTAACCATTCGGTAACTATAATGAGAGTTACCGAGTGGTTACCTGTCAGGGAGGAATATTATGGCTGGAGATACGAAAGAACGAATTTTGGAAACAGCGCTGGAATTGTTTGCGCAGAACGGCTACCTTGGGACATCTATGAATGATATTGCCCAGCAGTTAGGATTTACAAAAGCCGCCCTGTATAAGCACTATACCAGCAAACAGGAGATTTTGGACAGGATTGTAGAACACATGAATGAGATGGACTATGAACGTGCGGAAAGCTATGAAATGCCGGAAACAGAGCCAGACGGCTTCGCGGAGGCGTATCTGAACACGCCGATTCAAAAGATCCGCGCATACAGCATGGCGCAGTTCGACCATTGGACGAAGGAACCGTTTTCCTCTAATTTCCGTAAAATGCTGACGCTGGAGCAATACCGTGATCCCAAGCTGGCGCAGCTCCATCACGACTACTTGGCGGGTGGGCCTCTGGAGTACATGGCGGCAATTTTTCGTAAGCTGACAGATACTGACGAAGCCGCCATGCAGCTGGCGCTGGAATTCTATGGGCCAATGTACCTGCTCTACAGCGTCTACGACGGTGCGCAGGATAAAGATTCCGTTGCCCCCTTGCTGGATGCGCATATTGAGCAGTTCATTGCCAAGGTCGAATCCCGTTACAGAAAGGACAGGGAGACGATATGAAGGAACATGAAGAGAAAAAACAGTGGGTTTTATGCCCTTGGTGCGGCTCGAAAACGCGGCTGCAAATATTTCGGGAAACTGAGTTGAAAGACTTCCCTTTGTTCTGCCCAAAGTGCAGACACGAAAGCATCATCAACGCAAAGAATTTCACGATTGAGACGAAAGAAGCCAGACGCTAAGACGCAGTGCTGATCGCAAAGCCGATCATGCGCTGCGTCTCACTTTTTTTGAGAGGAATGTTTCTATGAACGCAATTATTTACACCACCAATACCGGCAGCACAGAGCATTATGCTAAGTTGCTGGCGCAGAAAACCGGACTTCCTGTGTATTCCCTTGCAGAAGCGAAGAAGCGGGTCTTTGCCGGAGCGGAGGTTATCTACCTTGGCTGGATCATGGCAGGCTCTGTCAAGGGCTATGCCGAGGCCGCAAAGCGTTACCAGGTACGCGCCGTCTGCGGTGTCGGCATGGGGCAAACCGGGACACAAACGGACAGCGTGCGGAAAAAGTCGGCTGTCCCGGCCGATATTCCGCTGTTCACCCTGCAAGGGAACTTTGATGTGAAAAAGCTGCACGGCATCTACCGACCCATGATGGAGATCATGGTCAAAACGGCGGGCAAAGGCCTTGCCGAAAAGAAAGACCGCACACCGGAGGAGGACGATATGCTGGATATGATGCTCCATGGCGGTGAGCGCGTCAAGGCGGAAAATCTAAGTGCTGTTCTCGATTGGTTCAGCGCGCAGCAATAAGAATAGGAGAAAATGATCATGATGTGTCCGAAATGCGGAAAAGAAATGAGAAAAGGCTATTTGTTCGGCAGCAAGGACGGCGCATTCAGCTTTGCAAACGAAGTGCCGGGCGCCCTGGAAAACGCCAAAAACACGGAGGGATTTGTAAAGCTCACCGGGTTGAAGGTCGGCGGCCGCACAAGCGTGGAAGCCTGCTGCTGTGATGCGTGCAGAACGATCATGATCCAGTATTGAGAGGTGCAGTGAGAATGAAACTCTATTTTGGAAATGCCGTTGCTGCGACGACAACTTTGATGATCCTTGCCCTGCTGGGCTTTATCGGCTGGTCGGTTTTCAACCGTGTAAACATTTCGCGTTGGGGACGGAGAAGTGCCGCAGTGCTGATTTTCTGGACTTGTGGTCTGCTGCTTTGCGGCGGCGCGGGACGGGTTATATAAAACGATTCAGAATGCCATTGACGGAAGCTGCGCACCGGGACTGTTTCCACTGGTCAGCATTCCCACCATCGTCGGCTGTGTCGGTGCGCTGCTGATTATCATTGCCGCCATTGCCACGCCGATTGCCAAAACGCAGCACGCGCGCGAGATATGGTTCTATATGATGTCGGGCGGCGCTGTACTGAAAATCGTGACGATGGAGATTGCACGAATGATTCTCTAAAGGAGATGAAATCCCGTGATTGGTGGAAACGGTGTGCATGGCCCAGTTACGGATATTCAGATTGTCACCGAACAGATGCAGAAAACCAAGCATCGGCTCACGCACATTCTTGCTGAAAACACGGGAAGAACATTTGATGAGGTTGCTGATGCCACCGAGCGGGATAATTACCTATTCGCAGAGGAAGCGTTGGCGTTCGGACTCATTGACAAAATCATTGATAGAAGATAAGGAGAACCACCATGTCAGAAAAGAAGATTACCATTCGTTTGGAGTCTACCGCCCCGGCTGCATGGAGCATTATGTGCTGCACTGCTATCGGGATGACCCGGCATTTGTGCCGGAACTGGACTTTGTAATGGAACTGGACAGCACACTGATCGGACAGGTCATCTATGTGCAGTCAGAGATTGACTGCGACAACGGACAAAAACTGCCCATTAAGGGCGACCTGCCAGTCATGCGTAAGCTGTGCCGTGAGACCGGCAGCGATGTGTGGTTTCCGTTTTACCCGCTCTGCATGGCGTATTGCATTAGTATGCAAGCCTTAGAGGGTAAAATTCGCCTTTGTTAATTTACACCAGAGTTTACACCAGAGTTTACACCAGGTCATTAAAAAGATATAAAAACTTATAATCACTTATAAAACGCGAGGTTCGGAAAACTCTACAGGTGGCTGATTTTTAAGAACTTATGGGAACTTATGAGGACTTATGAGCTGCGTGATTATTTTAACGTTAATTATTTAACGGATATGTAGAAAATTTAACGAAGTGTTTGTGTGATGTGCAGAAAATCCCCGGAATGGGGAAAAGATGCTTGCTTAATTGGGCGTGACCTTATAATAGGAGCAGGTTGAACAGTGCCTGGACGGAGAACAGCTCCGAAGGCGCGGGTACCTCACTATTGAAAATAACAGGAGGAATCTCACATGAAAGTAGCAGTATTTGGCGCCGGCACCATGGGCAGCGGCATTGCTCAGGTTTTCGCGGCGAAGGGCCATACTGCTCTGATGTATGCAAGCTCTGTGGCTTCCGCTCAGAAGCACAAGGATAAGCTGGCTGCTTCTCTGCAAAAACGCGTGGAAGGGCAAGATGACGCAGGAGGCTGTGGACGCTCTGCTGGCTAACATCCTGGTGGAGGAGAAGTCCGCCTGCGCTGATGCCGATCTGATCATCGAGTGCGTCAAGGAAGACATGGCCACCAAGAAGGAGCTGCTCTGCGAGCTGGACGAGCTGTGCAAGCCCGAGGCGATCTTCGCTTCCAACACCTCCTCTCTGTCTATCACTGAGATGGGCCACGGCCTCAAGCACCCCGTGATCGGTATGCACTTCTTCAATCCCGTCCCCAGCATGAAGCTGGTGGAGATTATCCGCGGTGCCAACACCACTCAGGAGACCTTCGATACTTCGTCTACAAGCTGTCTCAGGACATCGGCAAGGATCCCGTTGAGGTTGCCGAGGCTCCCGGCTTTGTGGTCAACAAGATCCTGATCCCCATGATCAACGAGGCCATCGGTCTGGTTGAGACCGGCGTCGCTTCTGTGGAGGACATCGACAAGGCCATGAAGCTGGGCGCCAACCATCCCATGGGCCCCTTCGCTCTGGGCGATTTCATCGGCCTGGACGTGTGTCTGGCCATTATGGACACCCTCTACACCGAGACCGGCGATCCCAAGTATCGTCCCGCTCTGCTGCTGCGCAAGATGGTGCGCGGCGGCCTGCTGGGCAAGCAAGAGCGGCAAGGGCTTCTACGACTACAGCAAGTAAATCATCCCAATGACCGGCTGCCGCTGAAAAGCGGCCCGGTTTTTACAACAGTTTCTTTAAAACGTAAATTTTAAAATATACTGAACCTTCCGACATTTGATACAGTTTTAGCGTTAAAAGTTTGGCAACTATTACAAGGCGCTTTTCCTTGCCTTTCTTTGACGGCTGCGTTATAATTTTCACATAGTAAAGGTGAAGAGTGGGCACTGGAGTTGCAACAGGGGTTGCCGCTGTTGCGATTTCTTTGAGCTTTTGAAAGTGTTAAAAATTGTAACAAAGCGTAATGGCGTTTTTCCCGAAACTATTGTATTGCTTGCTCTGGTGTCCCGGAAGGTCATGAAGTTCTTTAAAATGCTGACGGGAGATTGTAATAACCGAACAAGAAATTGTAGGAGGATCGAATCATGGATTTTCATCTGACAAACGAGCAGCAGATGCTCCGCAAGATGTACCGGGAATTCGCCGAAACCGAGGTCAAGCCTCTGGCTGAGGAGATCGATGAGGAAGAGCGCTTCCCCATGGAGACCGTCGAGAAGATGGCGAAGCTGGGCATGATGGGCATTTACTTCCCCAAGGAGTACGGCGGTGCCGGCGGCGATGTCCTGTCCTATGCCATGTGCGTGGAAGAGCTGGCCAAGGTCTGCGGCACCACTGCTGTTATCGTGTCCGCACATACCTCTCTTTGCTGCGCTCCTATTTTTGAACACGGCACCGAGGAGCAGAAGCGCAAGTATCTGCCCGACCTGCTCAGCGGCAAGAAGATCGGCGCGTTCGGCCTGACCGAGCCCGGTGCCGGCACGGATGCTTCCGGCCAGCAGACCACTGCCGTCTGGAACGAGGGCGACCACTATGTTCTCAACGGCTCCAAGTGCTTCATCACCAACGGCAACGTGGCTGATACTTTCGTGGTGTTCGCCATGACCGATAAGTCCAAGGGCAACCACGGCATCTCCGCTTTTATTGTCGAGAAGAACTTCCCCGGCTTCTCCACCGGCAAGCACGAGAAGAAGATGGGTATCCGCGGCTCTTCCACCTGCGACCTGATCTTTGAGGACTGCATCGTGCCCAAGGAGAACCTGCTGGGAAAGGAAGGCAAGGGCTTCAAGATCGCCATGGGGACGCTGGATGGCGGCCGTATCGGCATCGCTTCTCAGGCTCTGGGTCTGGGCGAAGGCGCCGTGAACGAGGCCGTCAAGTACACGCAGGAGCGCGTTCAGTTCGGTAAGCCGCCTGAGCCAGTTCCAGAACACTCAGTTCCAGCTGGCCGATATGCACACCCGTATGCAGGCTGCTCAGTATCTGGTGTACGCTGCCGCTATGAAGAAGCAACTCCATGAGGATTACTCCATGGACGCTTCCATGGCTAAGCTCTTCGCTGCTGAGGCCGCTTCCGACGTGACCCGCCGCGCTGTTCAGCTCTTCGGCGGTTACGGCTACACCCGTGAGTATCCCGTGGAGCGCATGATGCGCGACGCCAAGATCACCGAGATCTATGAGGGTACTTCCGAAGTCCAGCGTATGGTCATTGCCAGCCACCTGGGCGTGAAATAAGGATGAAGGAGGTAAAGGTTAAAATGAAGATCATTGTTTCTATTAAGCAGGTTCCCGATACCTCCGGCAAGGTTGCGGTCAATCCCGACGGCACGCTGAACCGCGCGTCCATGCAGACCATCACCAACCCCGACGATATGAACGCCCTGGAAGCTGCTCTGGCCATTAAGGACGCCACCGGCTGCAAGGTCATTGTGGTCACCATGGGCCCCCCGCCCGCTGCCGGCATGCTGCGTGAGGCTCTGGCCATGGGCGCTGACGAGGCTTATCTGGTTTCCGCCCGCGAGTTCGGCGGTTCCGATACTTACGCTACCTCTCAGATTCTGGCCGCCGCCATCAACACCATCGGCGTGGAGAAGGACGATGTGGTTATCTGCGGCCGTCAGGCCATCGACGGTGATACCGCTCAGGTGGGCCCCCAGATCGCTGAGAAGCTGCACCTGCCTCAGGTTACTTACGCCGCCGAGATCACCAAGAATGGTGACGAGATCACCGTCAAGCGTATGCTGGAGGACGGCTACATGACCATCAAGGTCCAGACTCCCTGCCTGATGACCTGCATCAAGGAGCTCAACGAGCCCCGCTACATGAGCGTCGGCGGCGTGTTTGAAGCTTATGGCAAGCCCCTGACCACGCTGGGCTATGAGGATCTGAAGGATCATCCCCTGATCGACGCTACCACCATCGGCCTGAAGGGCTCTCCCACCAACATCTTCAAGAGCTTTACGCCTCCTCAGAAGGGTGTTGGCATGATGCTGGAGGGTGCTGTCAAGGATACCTGCGAGAAGCTGGTGGAGATTCTGACCGCTAAGCACATCATCTAAGAAAGGGGATAGAAGAATTATGTCTAATTTCAATAGTGCTGATATCGCTGCTTTCAAGGATGTATGGGTGTTCTGTGAGCAGCGCGAGGGCAAGCTGATGCCCACCGATTTCGAGCTGATCTCCAAGGGCCGCGACCTGGCCGACGAGCTGGGCGTGAACCTGTGCGGCCTGCTGCTGGGCGGCGAGGGCATTGAGTCCGCTGCTAAGGAGCTGGGCGGCTACGGCGCTGACAAGGTGATTGTGTGCGAGAGCCCCCTGCTGGCCACCTACACCACCGACGCCTATGCCAAGGTCATCTGCGATGTGATCGAGGAGCTGAAGCCCGAGGCGTTCCTGATCGGCGCCACCAACATCGGCCGTGACCTCGGCCCCCGCTGCGCAGCCCGTCTGCACACCGGCCTGTGCGCTGACTGCACCCACCTGGACGTGGATGTGCCTAACTACATCCAGTTCCTGCGTGAGAGCTCCACCCTGGACGTTGACTCCATGAAGTGGGATATGGAGGACCGGAACCTGAAGATGACCCGTCCCGCTTTCGGCGGTCACCTGATGGCCACCATCATCTGCCCCCGTTTCCGTCCCTGCATGGCGACGGTGCGTCCCGGCGTTATGAAGAAGAACGCTTTCGACGAGGCCAAGGCCAACGCTGTGGAGATCGTGAAGCCCAACTTCTCCCTGACTGAGGAGGACATCCACACCGAGGTCACCGAGGTGGTGAAGGCCGCCAAGAAGCTGGTTGACCTGATCGGCGCTGATTACATCGTGTCCGTGGGCCGTGGTATCAGCAAGGATGTCGAAAAGGGCATCGCTCTGGCTGAGGAACTGGCTGCCGAGCTGGGCGGCGTTGTGGGCGGCTCCCGTGCCACCATCGACTCCGGCTGGCTGTCTGCCGACCATCAGGTTGGCCAGACCGGTAAGACCGTGCATCCCAAGGTGTACGTCGCTCTGGGCATTTCCGGCGCTATCCAGCACAAGGCTGGTATGCAGGATTCCGAGTGCATCATTGCTGTCAACAAGAACGACACTATGTGCTTCTGGCCGTTCTTTTCCGGGCAGCGGCGGCCCATGGGATCGCTCTGGCGGGAACTGGGCGGGACTGCTGAATCCCGATACGGGTTTTTTACCCAACGTCATGGGAAAAACCGTGGCCCGGGCTTATGGCGCTTCTTTTCCGGGCAGCGGGATATCGGGCCAATCCGCCTGATGGGATATCTCCGGGAACCCGGGAACCCGGTGCTGACGGTGGAGCTTCGCTGCTTTCCGCAGCTGGCGGCCGAAGTGTCCCAATTACCGGCTGTGGAAGCCTTACCGCTGTTGCGCCGGAAATACCCGGAGCTGCGCCCGCAGCTGCTGCCGATCCATACGGCGGCAGGCAGCGGCCTGCTGCTCAGCGTAAAAAGCGACTGGGCGTCGATTGACGAACAGTGTTATCCGGGGATCCGCATTGCACTTGTGAAAACAGAACTTGGCAGCGGATACACCGCTCTGTGGGGCGGAGAGAGGAGTCAGGACTATGTGGAACTGGGTGTGAAGCTGCTGTGCCGGCTGCTGCTGTGCCGGGAGCCGGAGGTGCATTACATCGGCGGCAGCGACACCCTGCCGCCGCCCTTGAGCCGGGAACGGGAAGCGGAACTGCTGGGGCGGCTGGACGAGGAGCCTGCCCGGCAGGAGCTGATCGAGCATAATCTGCGCTTGGTGGTGTACATTGCCCGCCGGTTTGAAAACACCGGCATCAACATCGAGGATCTCATTTCCATCGGGACGATCGGTCTCATCAAGGCCGTGGGGACCTATCGGACGGATAAGAACATCAAGCTGGCCACCTACGCCTCCCGCTGCATCGAAAACGAGATTCTGATGTACCTGCGGAAGAATGCAGGCCGCAAGGCGGAGGTCTCCTTCGACGAGCCGCTGAACACGGACTATGACGGCAACGAGCTGCTCCTCTCCGACGTGCTGGGTACCGAGGCGGATGTGGTCATGCGGCCTCTGGAGGACGATGTGGACCTGTGCCTGCTGGCGTCGGCGCTGGATACCCTTACACCCCGGGAGCGGGAGATCATCACTCTGCGGTTTGGTCGTCATGCCGCCCCCCAACGTCACCGGCCAGCTGCATATGGGCCACGCGCTGGACTGCACGTTGCAGGACATCCTCACCCGCTATTAAGCGGATGCAGGGCTACAAGGCACTGTGGGTCCCCGGCACCGACCACGCCGGTATCGCCACCCAGATCAAGGTGGAGGAGAGCTGCGCGTCAAGGAGGGCAAGACCCGCTATGACCTGGGCCGCGAAAAGTTCCTCGAGCGCGTGTGGAAGTGGAAGGAGGAGTACGGCAGCCGCATCGTGGAGCAGCAGAAGAAGATGGGCGTCTCCTGCGACTGGAGCCGCGCCCGCTTCACCATGGACGAGGGCTGCTCCAAGGCCGTGCGGGAGACCTTCTGCGAGCTGTATGACAAGGGCCTCATCTACAAGGGCAGCCGGATCATCAACTGGTGTCCCCCATTGCGTCACCGCCCTCTCCGACGCCGAGGTGGAATATGTCGACAAGCCCGGCCACCTGTGGTATATCCGCTATCCGCTGGCCGACGGCTCCGGCGACATCGTCGTGGCCACGACCCGCCCGGAGACCATGATGGGCGACACCGGCGTGGCCGTCAACCCGGAGGATGAGAAGTTCAAGCACCTGATCGGCAAGAAGTGCATTCTGCCCATCATGAACCGCGAGATCCCCATTGTGGGCGACGAGTACTGCGAGATCGGCTTCGGTACCGGCGCCGTCAAGATGACCCCGGCCCACGACCCCAACGACTTCGAGGTCGGCCTGCGGCATAACCTGGAGGTCATCCGGGTCATTGCCGACGACGGTAAGATCAACGAAAACGGCGGCCCTTACAACGGTATGGACCGCTATGAGTGCCGCAAGGCCATCGTGAAGGACCTGGAGGAGCAGGGGTATCTCGTCAAGACCGAGCCGTACAACCACAATGTCGGCACCTGCTACCGCTGCCACAATGACGTGGAGCCCCTGATCTCCGCCCAGTGGTTCGTGAAGATGGAGCCTCTGGCCAAGGAGGCCCTGCGGGTGGTGAACGAGGGCGAAGTGAAGTTCGTCCCCGAGCGGTTCTCCAAGACCTACACCAACTGGATGGAAAACTGCCATGACTGGTGCATTTCCCGCCAGCTGTGGTGGGGCCACCAGATCCCCGCGTGGACCTGCGATGACTGCGGCCACATCAACGTGAAGCGGGAGGACCCCACGGCCTGCGAAAAGTGCGGCAGCACCCACCTGACCCGCGAGGAGGACGTGCTGGACACCTGGTTCAGCTCCGCTCTGTGGCCCTTCTCCACCTTGGGTTGGCCGGAGCAGACCGCCGACCTGAACTACTGGTATCCCACCTCCGTCATGGTTACCGGCTACGACATCATTTTCTTCTGGGTGGCCCGGATGATCTTCTCCGGCTGCGAGCAGATGCACAAGATCCCCTTCCACACCGTTTTGATTCATGGCCTTGTGCGGGATGATAAGGGCCGCAAGATGTCCAAGTCTCTGGGCAACGGCATCGACCCCCTGAAGATGGCGGAAAAGTACGGCGCGGACGCTCTGCGCTTCAACCTCATCACCGGCAACTCCCCCGGAAACGATACCCGGTTCTACACGGAAAAGTGCGAGGCCATGCGGAACTTCGCCAATAAGATCTGGAACGCCAGCCGTTTCGTGATGATGAACCTGTCCATCGACCGTTATACCCTGCCCGCTGCCGATAAGCTGGAGCGGGAGGACAAGTGGGTGCTGAGCAAGCTGAACCGTCTGGTGAAGGAAGTCACGGAAAATCTGGACAGCTTCGAGATCGGCGTGGCCTCTGCCAAGGTCTATGACTTCATTTGGGACACCTATTGCGACTGGTATATCGAGTTGACCAAGACCCGCTCAACGGTACGGACGACGCGCCAAGCTCACGGCGCAGAACGTGCTCTGCTACGTTCTGGTGACCCTTTTGAAGCTGCTGCACCCCTTCATGCCCTTCATCACTGAGGAGATCTATCAGGCCCTTCCCAAGTGCGACGGCGCAGAGGACATTCTGATGACCGCCCAGTGGCCGGAGTACAGCCGGAAGCTCTGAGCTTCCCGGCAGAGGAGAACGCTATGGAGGCCGTTATGGACCTGATCCGGGCCATCCGTGCCCGCCGCGCGGAGATGAATGTACCTCCCTCCAAGAAGGCGGAGCTGAGATCGTCACCGATCAGGCGGAGCCTTACAGCAGGGCCTGCACTTCATCCAGCGTCTGGCCTACGCCAGCAAGGTCTCCTTCCCGGAGACTGCTCCGGCGGATGTGACCGGCCAGGTCAGCGTGGTAACCCACGACGCTACCGCCTATCTGCCCCTCAGCGAACTGGTGGACCTGGCGGCAGAGCGGGAGCGCATTGCCAAGGAGCTGGAAAAGGCGAGAACGGTCTGCGGATCACCGAAGGCAAGCTGGCCAATCGAGAAGTTCGTGGCCCATGCGCCTGAAAATGTGGTGAACGCCGAGCGAGAGAAGGTTGCCAAGTATCAGGAGCTGATCGCCAAGCTGGAGGAATCCGCCAAGGCCATGGCGTGATAAAACTCCACCCGCCTGGCAAAGGATGTGAGACTGTCGAAAAGGACGCCAGCAGGGCGTCCTTTTGCAGGAGGTTCTGAACCAGAAAAACCGCGGAAATCCGCCAAATTCCGTCAAAATGCCGGACAATTCGATGACTGCACACGGGGCGTAAAAAGGTCGTACCTCTTGTGCAAAAAGACCCTTGACAGGAGGCGCGGCTCATGGTATCCTATCGAAAGTTTAGAGATTTTTAGAAAAGGAGCGATCCTCGTGACGTTGGTACTGAACAATACGCAGGTATTCCGCAGCGGCGTTTTCTCCCGGAGCAGTGTTTCCATTTCTTTGGGCGATGGTGTTTCCCCCATTGGCGTTGATGCTTCTTCTTTCGTGATTTTACCCGGTTTCGTTGATGTGCATGTGCATCTTCGGGAGCCGGGTTTTTCTTATAAGGAGACCATCCGTAGCGGCTCTCTAGCGGCGGCCCACGGCGGCTATACCGCGGTGTGTGCCATGCCGAACCTGAACCCGGTGCCGGACAGCCTGGAAAACCTCCGACCGGAGCTGGATGCCATCGAAAAGGACGCGGTGGTGCGGGTCCTGCCCTACGGCGCGATTACGCAGGGGGAAAAGGGGGCGACGCTGGCGGATCTGGAAGCCATGGCCCCCTATGTAGTGGCTTTCTCCGATGACGGCAAGGGCGTCCAGAACCCGGACAGGATGCGGGAAGCCATGAAGCGCGCCAAGGCGCTGGGCAAGCTGATTGTGGCGCATTGCGAGGACAACAGCCTGCTGCACGGCGGCTATATCCACGACGGCGCTTACGCCAAAGCTCATGGCCACCGGGGCATCTGCTCCGAGAGCGAGTGGCGGCCTATCCAGCGGGATCTAGAGCTGGTGCGGGAGACCGGCTGCGGCTACCACGTCTGCCATATCTCCACCAAGGAGAGCGTGGCCCTGATCCGCCGGGCCAAGGCGGAGGGGCTGGACGTCACCTGCGAGACGGGCCCGCATTACCTGTTGCTGGACGATTCCATGCTGGAAGAGGACGGCCGCTTCAAAATGAATCCACCCATCCGGGACAAGGCCGACCGGGAAGCCCTGCTGGAAGGGCTGGCGGACGGCACCATCGACATGATCGCAACGGATCATGCCCCTCACAGCGCGGAGGAAAAAGGCCGCGGACTGGAAAAGAGCGCAATGGGCATTGTAGGACTGGAAACGGCGTTTTCTCTGGTGTATACTGGTCTGGTAAAGACCGGCATCATTTCCATGAACCGCCTGATGGAGCTGCTGCATGACAATCCTTGCCGCCGGTTCGGCATCCCGCAGAACACGGGATTTACTGTGTTCGACCTGAATGACACCTATCGGATCGACCCGGCAGACTTTCTCTCTGCTGGCAAGGCAACTCCCTTTACAGGGTGGAAGGTCCAAGGGCGCTGCCTGCTGACATCAGCGGGTGAAACGATTGCGTGGTACGATGCAGACCGTCTGCCGAAAGGAGAAACTCTGTGAAGCAAACAAACTTAACAGTCATTGAAAATAAACGCCTGGCTGATGGCATCTACCGCCTGCGGCTGACCGGGGACACCACCGCCATCACTGCGCCGGGGCAGTTCGTGAATCTGAAGCTCTCAGGTTTTTTCCTTCGCCGCCCTATCTCTGTGTGCGACTGGACCGATGGGGAAGTGACCCTGATTTATAAGGTGCTGGGCCGCGGCACGGAGATGATGACCCGCATGACGCCCGGTACGGAGCTGGATGTACTGACGGGCCTTGGCAACGGCTACGATGTGTCCCGCAGCGGGGAGCACCCCCTGCTGGTAGGCGGCGGCGTGGGGATCCCCCGCTGTACGGCCTTGCCAAGCGGCTGACCGCACAGGCTAAGCGCGTCACCGCGGTGCTGGGCTTTAACCGGGAATCTGAGATCTTCCTGGCAGAGGAGTTTCGGGCGCTGGGGGCGCGAGGTCGTTCATCGCCACCGCCGACGGCAGCGCCGGCCTCCACGGCCTGGTGACGACGGCATGGCCGCCGTATCGGATTATACCTATCTCTACACCTGCGGCCCGGAGCTGATGCTCAAAGCGGTGTACGCTGATTGCACGACCTCCGGCCAGTTCAGCTTTGAGGAGCGGATGGGCTGCGGCTTCGGCGCCTGCATGGGCTGCTCCTGCGAGACGAAATACGGCAATAAGCGCATCTGCAAGGACGGCCCGGTGCTGGAAAAGGAGGAGATCATATGGTGAACACACAAGTGACTCTCTGCGGTATGACGCTGGACAACCCCATTATCCCCGCCAGCGGCACCTTCGGCTTTGGCTATGAGTTCGCGGAGCTGTACGATATCAATATGCTGGGAACCTTCTCTTTCAAGGGTACGACGAGGGAGTCCCGCTTCGGCAACCCACCCCCCGCATCGCGGAGTACGCAGGCGGTATGCTCAACGCGGTGGGCCTGCAAAACCCCGGCGTGGATGCGGTGATTGAAACGGAGCTGCCGAAGCTGAAGCAGGTATTTCACAAGCCGGTGATGGCGAATATCAGCGGCTTTTCCGTGGCGGAATACGCCGAGGTCTGCGAGAAGCTGGACGCACAGACTCAGGTGGGCTGGCTGGAGGTGAATATCTCCTGCCCCAATGTCCACGGCGGCGGAGCCGCCTTCGGCGCAGATCCAAAGGCCGCCGCAGAGGTGACAAAGGCCGTCCGGGCGGTGACGAAAAAGCCCATCATTCTGAAGCTGTCCCCCACGGCGGCCAATATCGCCGCTGTGGCGAGGGCCTGCGAGGATGCGGGGGCGGACGGCGTGAGCCTCATCAACACCCTGCCGGGTATGCGCATCGATCTTGAAGCGCCGCCGTCCGCTGCTGGCCAACACGGACCGGCGGTATGTCCGGTCCGGGGATGTTCCCGCTGGCCGTGCGCATGGTGTATCAGGTGTATGAGGCAGTGCGCATCCCCATCGTGGGCATGGGCGGCGTGACGACGGCGCAGGACGTCTGGAGCTGATGCTCGCGGGCGCGACGGCGGTCGGCGTGGGCGCGGCAAACCTTGTGGAGCCGTATGCCTGCAAGCACATTATCGAAAATCTGCCTGACGTGATGGAACGCTTCGGCATCGACGATCTGAGGGAGATCATAGGAGGAGCACATCATGGGTAAGGACGTTATCATTGCGCTGGATTTTGACAGCCGGGAAAAGACGCTTGCGTTTCTCGACCGCTTTACAGAGGAAGCCGTTTGTGAAGGTCGGCATGGAGCTGTTTTATGCCGAAGGGCCGGACATCGTGCGCCAGATCCACGCGCGCGGCCACAGGATCTTTCTCGACCTCAAGCTGCACGACATCCCGAACACGGTGAAAAAGGCGATGGCCGCGCTCTCGGCGCTGGATGTGGATATCATCAACCTCCACGCTGCCGGCACGAAGGCCATGATGAGTGCCGCGCTCGAGGGACTGACCCGCCCGGACGGCACGCGCCCGCTGCTCATCGCCGTGACGCAGCTGACCTCCACGGATCAGGAGCGTATGGAGCAGGAACTGCTCATCCACGCGCCGATCGACGAGGTCGTGCTGCACTATGCGCGCAATGCGCGCGATGCCGGACTTGACGGCGTGGTCTGCTCCCCGCTGGAGGCGGGCAGCATCCATGCGCGCTGCGGCGCGGACTTTCTGACCGTGACGCCCGGCGTGCGCTTTGCCGACGGGGAGAGCGGCGACCAGAAGCGCGTCACGACGCCGGAGCGCGCCCGGGAGATCGGCTCGGACTACATCGTCGTCGGCCGCCCGATCACGCAGGCGGACGATCCCGTCGCCGCCTATCGCCGGTGCGTGGCCGCGTTCGTCGGCTGAGCGCCGGATCAGAGACTTTTTCAACAGGAGGAACTGCTATGGATATCAAACACGAAGTTGCGCGCAGCCTGCTCTCGATCGAGGCGGTGTTCCTGCGCCCGCAGGAGCCGTTCACCTGGGCCAGCGGCATCAAGAGCCCCATCTACTGCGACAACCGCCTCATCCTGACTGCGCCCGAGGCGCGTGATCTGGTCGAGCGCGCCATCGCCGAGACGGTCAGGCGCGAGTATCCGCAGGTGCAGGTGCTCATGGGCACGGCCACGGCCGGTATCGCCCACGCCGCCATCGCCGCGCATCTGCTGGGCCTGCCCATGGGCTATGTCCGCTCGAGCAGCAAGGATCACGGCCGCCAGAACCGCATCGAGGGCAAGCTCGTCCCGGGGCAGAAGGTCGTGGTCGTCGAGGACCTGATCTCCACCGGCGGCAGCGTGCTCGACGCGGTGGACGCGCTGCGTGAAGCCGGCGCGGAGGTGCTCGGCGTCGTGAGCATCTTCACCTACGGCATGAAAAAGGGCGTGGAGCGGCTCGCCGCAGCGCAGGTCAGAAACGTGAGCCTCACGGATCTGGACACCGTCGCCCGCAGCACGGGTGCACAGGAGGGCTACATCACCGAGGCCGACGTCGCGCGGCTGCTGGCCTTCCGCGAAAACCCCTCCGACGAGAGCTGGATCCGGGCAGAAAGTCAGGTGTGATATGAAGCATCTGATCGACATTATGCAGTTGACCCAGCAGGAGATCATGGAGCTCATCCACACCGCCTGCGCGATCATGGAGCACCCCGAGCAATATGCCCACAAGTGCGACGGGAAGATCCTCGCAACGCTGTTCTTTCGAGCCGTCCACGCGCACGCGCCTGAGCTTCGAGAGCGCGATGCTCTCGCTGGGCGGCAAGGTGCTGGGCGTCGCCTCGGCGGACAGCTCGTCTGCCTCCAAGGGCGAGAGCGTCGCGGACACCGTGCGGGTGGTCAGCTGCTACTGCGACATCATCGCCATGCGCCATCCCAAGGAGGGCGCGCCGCTGGTGGCTTCCATGTACTCTCAGGTCCCGGTGATCAACGCGGGCGACGGCGGCCATAATCACCCCACGCAGACGCTGACCGATCTGATGACCATCTACAAGGAAAAGGGCCGTTTCGACGACCTGACGATCGGCCTGTGCGGCGATCTGAAGTTCGGCCGGACGGTCACTCTCGTGGCCGCCATGAGCCGCTGCACGGGCATCCGCTTCGCGCTCATCTCCCCGGAGGAGCTCAAGCTCCCGCGCTATGTGAAGGAGCAGTATATTAAGTCCAAGAACATTCCCTATACGCAGTCCACGTCTCTCGAGGAGGTGATGCCGGAACTGGACGTGCTGTATATGACCCGCGTGCAGCGCGAGCGCTTTTTCAACGAGGAGGACTACCTGCGTTTGAAGGACAGCTACATCCTCACCCCGGAGAAGCTGGCAAACGCCAAGGAGGATCTGCGAATCCTGCACCCGCTGCCCCGTGTCAATGAGATCGCTGTGGCGGTGGACGAGGACCCCCGGGCCTGCTACTTCAAGCAGGCGCAGAACGGCCGGTATATCCGCATGGCGCTGATCATGAAGCTGCTGGGTATTGCGTGAGAAGAGAAACTGACATGATTATTGATTCGATTCAAAACGGGATCGTCATCGACCACATCACGGCCGGAAAGGCCATGGAGCTCTACCAGATCCTCGGTCTGGACAAGCTCGCCTGCACCGTTGCCATCCTCAAAAATGTCACCAGCGGAAAGCTCGGCCGCAAGGACATCATCAAGATTGACGGCGAGATGGAGCTCGACTGGGACCTGATCGGCTACGTCGATCCGAGCATCACGGTCAACATCATCCATGACGGCAAGCTGGTGGAAAAGCGGGGGCCTGAAGCTGCCGGAGCGGATCCGGGGCGTGCTGAAATGCAAGAATCCCCGCTGCATCACCTCTGTGGAGCAGGAGCTGCCTCAGGAATTCCTACTGACCGATCCGGCCAAGCGTGTTTACCGCTGCATCTACTGCGAGACTGAGGCCGGCAAATAAGACGGCCTGAGGAGAATTATGATGAAAAAAGGCTATTTGATCTTACAGGATGGTCGGGTGTTTGAGGGCGTGCGCTTCGGCGCGGAGACGGATACCGTGGGTGAGCTGGTGTTCACCACGGGTATGTGCGGCTATATTGAGACCCTGACGGACCCCAGCTATGCCGGACAGATCGTCATGCAGACCTACCCCCTCATCGGCAACTACGGCATCATCCGGGAAGATTTTGAGGGTGCCTGCTGCGTCAGGGGCTATGTGGTCCGGGAGTGGTGCGACGCGCCCTCCAATTTCCGCTGCGACTGCGATCTGGATACGTACTTGAAGGAGCAGAGCGTGCCGGGGCTGTACGGCGTAGACACCCGGGAGCTGACCCGCATCATCCGGGAACACGGCGTGATGAATGCCGCAATCTGCGATGAGATCCCCGCCGACCTGACTCCCATCAAGACCTACGCCGTTACCGGTGTGGTGGAGGCCGTTTCCTGCAAGGAGTCCGCTCGCTATCCGGCGGAAGGGGAGGAGCGCTTCCGCGTTTCCCTGCTGGATTACGGCGCCAAGCGCAACATTGTCCGGGAGCTCCAGAAGCGGGGCTGCACCGTGACGGTCCTACCTGCGACCACCTCCGCGGAGGATATTCTGGCGGCGGATCCGGACGGCGTGATGCTGTCCAACGGACCCGGCGACCCGGCGGAAAACGTGTACCAGATCGAGCAGATCCGAACGCTGCTGGGGAAGGTGCCCATGTTCGGGATCTGCCTGGGCCACCAGCTGACGGCTCTGGCGCCGGGCGGCAGCACCTATAAGCTGAAGTACGGCCACCGGGGTGTGAACCAGCCCGTCCGGGATCTGAACGGCGTCCGTACCTACATCACCAGCCAGAACCACGGCTACGCGGTGGACGGCGATACGGTGAAGCTGGGCAAGGTCCGCTTTGTCAACGCCAATGACGGTACGTGCGAGGGCATCGATTATCCCGAGCTGCGGGCCTTTACTGTGCAGTTCCACCCGGAAGCCTGCACTGGCCCCAAGGACACATCCTTCCTCTTTGACCGGTTTGTAGAGTTGATGAAAGGGGGAGAGTCTAATGCCTTTGGATACAAGTATCAAAAAAGTCCTCGTTATCGGCTCCGGCCCCATTGTCATCGGCCAGGCGGCGGAGTTTGACTACGCCGGCGCCCAGGCGTGCCGCGTGCTGCACGACGCGGGGGTGGACGTCGTGCTCGTCAACTCCAACCCCGCGACCATCATGACCGACCAGGCCATGGCGGACGAGATCTATCTGGAGCCTCTGACTACGGAGACCATCAAGCGCATCATCAAGAAGGAAAAGCCCGACAGCCTCCTGGCGGGCCTGGGCGGCCAGACCGGCCTGACCCTGGCCATGCAGCTGGACAAGGAGGGCTTCCTGACCGAGCAGGGGGTCCGCCTGCTGGGAACCGACGCAAAAGCCATCTCCCGGGCCGAGGACCGGGAGCTCTTCAAGGAGGCCATGGCGGAGATCGGCCAGCCGGTGATCGCCTCCGACATCGCCGAGACGGTGGAGGGCGCCCTGGAGGTGGCCGAGCGGATCGGCTATCCGGTGATTGTCCGTCCCCGCCTTTACCCTGGGCGGCGCCGGCGGCGGCGCCGCTGCCAACGAAGCGGAGCTGCGGATCATCGCCCAAACCGGTCTGGACGCTTCTCCCATTACGCAGATCCTGGTGGAGAGGGCCATCTTCGGCTGGAAGGAAATCGAATTCGAGGTCATGCGCGACTCCGCGGGCAACGTCATCACCGTGTGCTCCATGGAGAACATTGACCCCGTGGGCGTCCATACCGGTGATTCCATCGTGGTGGCTCCCACCCAGACCCTGGCGGACAAGGAGTTCCAGATGCTGCGGAAGGCCTCTCTGGACATCATCACTCACCTGGGCATCGTGGGCGGCTGCAACGTGCAGCTGGCTCTGAACCCGGACAGCTTTGAGTATGCGGTTATCGAGGTGAACCCCCGTGTCAGTTCCTCGGCGCTGGCCTCCAAGGCCACCGGTTATCCCATTGCCAAGATCACCACCAAGATCGCGCTGGGCTACACCCTGGACGAGATCAAAAACGACATCACCGGCAAGACCTGCGCCTGCTTTGAGCCGACGCTGGACTACATCGTGGTGAAGATGCCCAAGTGGCCCTTCGATAAGTTTGCCGATGCCAGCCGGAAGCTGGGAACCCAGATGAAGGCCACCGGCGAGGTCATGGCCATTGCCCCCAGCTTTGAGATGGCGCTGATGAAGGCCGTCCGCGGCGCAGAAGTGGGCCTGGACAGCCTGAACCGCAAGAAGGACTGAGGATCGCGCCCCCATCTGGGAGCGGCTCCGCCGGGTGGATGACCACCGGCTGTTCACTATTTTTGAGGCCCTGAAGGGCGGTACGTCCATCGACGAGATCTTCAGCATCACCCGCATTGACCGCTGGTTCCTGGCAAAGCTGAAAAAAATGGCGGACTTTGAAAAGGCTCTGGAAAAGGACGGCCTCACCGTTGAGCATTATGAGACCGGCAAGAAGATGGGCTATCCTGACGAGACCCTCAAGCGGCTGTCCGGCGCGGAAGCCCTGCCCTGTGACAGCAAGACCGCCGTTTACAAGATGGTGGACACCTGCGGCGCGGAGTTTGACGCGGAGACTCCCTATTTCTATTCCTCTTTCGATAAGTTCTGCGAATCCCGGACCTTCCCCCGCAGCGGCAAGCCGGTCATTATGGTGCTTGGCTCCGGCCCCATCCGCATCGGTCAGGGCATCGAGTTCGACTATTCCTCCGTCCACTGCGTCTGGACGCTGAAGGAGCTGGGCTACGAAGTAGTCATTGTCAACAACAACCCTGAGACCGTCTCCACGGACTATGATACCGCCGACCGGCTGTATTTCGAGCCCCTTTTCCCGGAGGACGTCATGCACATCATCGACGTGGAGAAGCCGGTGGGCGTGGTGGTGGCCTTCGGCGGCCAGACGGCCATCAAGCTCACCAAGTTCCTGGACAGCCACGGCGTCCGCATCATGGGCACCAGCGCCGAGTCCATCGACATGGCCGAGGACCGGGAACGGTTCGATGCGCTGCTGGAGCGGTTTTCCATCAAGCGGCCTCAGGGACGGGCCATCACCGGTATGCAGGAGGCGCTGGACGCTGCTCACGAGCTGGGGTATCCCGTGCTGCTGCGCCCCTCCTACGTCATCGGCGGCCAGAATATGGTCATCGCCCATAACGATGAGGACGTGCGCACCTATATGGAGGTCATCCTCTCCGGCAAGATCGAAAACCCGGTGCTGGTGGACCAGTACCTCATGGGCAAGGAGCTGGAGTGGACGTCATCTCCGACGGCACCGACGTGCTGATCCCCGGCATCATGCAGCACATCGAGCGCACCGGTGTCCACTCCGGCGACTCCATCGCTGTCTATCCGCCCTTCTCCATCGGAGATAAGATGCTGAAGGTCATTGTGGACTGCTCGGAAAAGCTGGCCCTGTCTCTGGGAACCCATGGCCTCATCAATATTCAGTATCTGATTTACCAGAACGAGCTGTATGTTATTGAGGTGAACCCCCGGGCCAGCCGTACGGTGCCCTATATCTCCAAGGTCACAGGCGTACCCATGGTGGACCTGGCCACCCGGGTCATGGTGGGTCAGCCTCTGGCCTCTCTGGGCTACGGCACCGGTCTGTACCGCCAGCCGCCTATGTGGCGGTGAAAGTGCCTGTGTTCTCCTTTGAGAAAATCACCGACGCCAATGCTGCTCTCTCCCCGGAAATGAAATCCACCGGCGAGGTGCTGGGCCTGGGCAAAAATATGCAGGAGGCCCTGTTCAAGGGCTGGTTTCCGCCGGCTATAAGGTGGAGAAGGCGACCCGCGGCGGCGTGCTGATCTCCGTCAACCACCGGGATCAGCCGGAAATCGTCAACATCGCCCGGAAGCTGGACGAAATGGGCTACAAGCTCTACGCCACCGACGGCACGGCCAGCGAGATCTCCCGCCTGGGTACCGATGTGGAGATTGTGGGCAAGCTGGGGAAGGACAACCGGGTGTTCCAGCTTCTTGAAAACGGCCGGATCGACTATGTGATCCTCACCGGCTCCACGGAACCTAGCTATATCAAGGACTTCATCCATCTCAACCACCGCTGCGTCCAGCTGGGCATCCCGTGCCTGACCTCTCTGGATACCGCCAACGCCCTGACGGATATTCTGGCCTGCCGGTACAACCAGCGGAACACGGAGCTCATCGACATCTGCCACCTTCGCAGCGAGCGTCAGAAGCTGAAATTCTCCAAGCTGCAGACCTGCGGAAACGATTACATCTTCCTGGAAAACTTCGACGGGGAGATCACCTGCCCGGAGTCCCTGTGCGTCACCTTCTGCGACCGGCACTACGGCATCGGCGCCGACGGAATCGTCCTGATGGAGCATTCCGACATTGCCGACGCGAAGATCCGGATGTTCAACGCCGACGGCAGCGAGGGCGCCATGGCGGGCAACGCGCTGCGGTGCATGGGCAAGTACCTCTATGACAGCGGCATTGCGGCCAAGGAGGATCTGCGGATCGAGACCGGCATCGGCGTCCGGGAGGTGCACGTATACACCACCAACGGCAAGGTGACCTCCGCCTGTGTGGATATGGGGCGGGCTACGCTGGATGCGGCGGCTCTCCGGTTTACCATCCCGGAAAAGACGGTGGTGGATTATCCGGTGTATATCGGCGGACAGTCCTTCAATATCACCTGCGTGGATGTAGGCAACCCCCACTGCGTGGTGTTCTGCCCCCGGGTGGACGATGTGGATGTGGATTTCATCGGTCCCCGGTTTGAACACGCACCCTATTTCCCGGAGCGAATCAACACGGAGTTCATCCGCGTGGTCAATCCCAGCACCATCAAGATGCGGGTCTGGGAGCGGGGCAGCGGGGAGACCATGGCCTGCGGCACCGGTGCCTGCGCCGCCGTGGTGGCGGCCGTGGCCAACGGTATGTGCGAAAAGGGCCGGGATGTGACCGTCCGGGCCGCCGGCGGCGATCTGGTGGTGAACTACACGGACGAGAAGATCACCCTGACCGGCGATGCCAAGCTGGTCTACAAGGCTGCTTGATCTTCCACGATAGGCTGTTCTCCTAAAAATCGCAGGCAACATTCAGAACGGCTTGCACCGCGAAGACGCCTTGAAACTTCAGCATTTCAAAGGACGGCAGCGCAGGGCGAAAACGCCTGCGTGTGGGGAATATGTGATAAACAAAAGGAACCATGCACCGCATGGTTCCTTTTGTTAGCAACTGGCGATCAACGCGGAAATGCTGCGCGGCGGGAAGAAAGATAGTATTCGCGTCGGGCGTAACTAACCGCCAGATGTCGGGAGTTTGCAGCCAAAAATAGTCGGAAAAGAAAAAGCCACTACCATACTTGGGGCACACGGTCAACTTCAAGACCCAGAAGAAATCCTATAAAAATAAGCATAGCCTCCGAGACTTCATTTGCGCTTCGGGTGCTATGCTTATTTTGTACCAAATCAAAGAAAAAGGTCAACAATGACCCGTCCGAATGGGTTGTTTTTTAGAACACCCACGAAGCCATTATTGACCAGAAAACCTTTGAAATTGTCCAGAATATCCGTAACGGCAGACGCAGGCTCACGCCGATGGGCGAGATGCCGGTCTTATCCGGGATGCTGTTCTGCGCCGACTGCGGTGCGAAACTGTACCAAGTCCGAGCCAGAGAGTGGACACACGAGCAAGAGCATTTCGTCTGCGCCACCTATCGTAAGCAGAAAGGAAAATGCACCTCCCACCAGATACGCAATGTACAGGTGGAGCAAATTTTGTTGGTGGAGATAAATCGAATGCTTGCCTTTGTTCGTGAACGGGAATTCGAATTTGCGGAACTGCTCGCCAAGAAAAATGAGCGTGACCTCAACCGACAGTTCCGTGGATGCAGCCGGGAATTGGAGCAAGCCACACAACGCATCACCAAACTGGACAGCATCATCCAACGGCCCATGAGGATGACCTCCGCTTATGAACAGGAGCAGAAAGACCTTCAATCACGGGTCATTGCATTACGTGAGACGCTTTCCAAAGCCAAGGCACAGCGGCTCAATATTGATTTCTTCCTCGCACAGGCAAGAAAGTACACTGAGGCCAAGAAACTGGATGCGGAAATCATCCAAGCCTTGGTAGAACGCATCAATGTGTTCAAGACCGAGAAGGTGCCGGGTACCAGAACGAAAAAGCAGACCATTCTTATTCATTGGAACTTTATTGGAGCAGTCGAACTGCCCCAAGACTTAAAAAATCGGCATAGCCGGATCACTCCAAACTATGCCGATATTTTTCCAAGGTGTAAAATCCCTTAGTGAGCAACCCTTCAGCGGCGTCTCTTTTTGTATGCCGAAGAACTCTTTTATTTTCTGGGCAAGGTTTTTCTGCCGGATATCTTGACATCTGATAAAATTTCTCTTATAATAAATAAGCTGTTTCCGGGTGTAGCGCAGTTGGTAGCGCGCATGGTTCGGGTCCATGAGGCCGTGGGTTCGACTCCCGCCACTCGGACCAAACAAGATAATCCGAACTACATTATCCAAGTAGGTAATGTGTTCGGATTTATCATTTTTATCGAGAATATATTATAGCATGTAGATGGCAAGGGCAGGAGCATCACTGCTCTTGCCTTTTTCTATAAATCAATATATAATTACATAAACTGAATAAAGGAGGCATGTCATATGAAAAAATCATGGTGGAAAGTTCCTTTATATTGTATGGTTGCAAGCTGGATATGCTTTCAACTGGAAATTCGTTTCTTAGGGAGATGGGCAATTGTGACGCTGCCTGATGGGAGCATATCATCGGATAATACCCGGTGGATGCTCATGTCTGCTGGCCTCTTCCTGGCGGTTGTCTGCATTGGCGGATTTTTCTTGTTCCGAAAAATGACACGCAAAGAAATTTTCTTCTCTTCTTCTGCCTTAGTCGCTTTGAATATCGTGTTAGGCATATTTACATACTTGACGCAAAGAATATTTACATCATTCACCATGCTTTGGAGTGCACTTTCGGAATGGGCCAGT
>VOFC01003519.1_pt1 | contig 49228 bp, 58 predicted proteins | sample 5384161 | NCBI WGS metagenome assembly VOFC01 (sample SAMN12384722, study PRJNA508395) | human gut metagenome | isolation source: healthy gut B | host: Homo sapiens | reverse complement strand
GGATAGCTCGCGTAGCCGCCGGTGCCGACGATCAGGTCGGGGTGAAAATCATTTAAGATCGCGTTCGCCTCACGCTCGGCGTGGGCTAGATTTTTGAGCGAGACAAGGTTGTGCTTGATCTCCGCAGGCCTGAACGAGCGGTGGAACGATGAAATGTTCACCGTACGGAACGGATAGTCCGTGTGCGCGATCAAATCGCGCTCCAGTCCGCGCTCCGCGCCGACGAATAAGATCTGCGTGCCCGCGTCCTTTTCCCGCATATAGCCCGCGAGCGCGAGCGCGGGGTTGACGTGTCCTGCCGTGCCGCCGCAGGTAAAGATGACCTTCATAGCCGTTTTCTCCTTCCCGCGTCAGCGCATCTGGCGCGAAACGCTCAGTACGATGCCGACCTCGGCCAGCTGCACGGCGAGCGCCGTGCCGCCGTAGCTGAAAAACGGCAGCGAAATACCCGTGTTCGGGATCAGATTCGTCACGACCGCGATGTTGAGAAACACCTGAAAGGCGATCTGCGTTGTCACGCCGACGGCAAGAAGGCTTCCGAAGCGGTCGCGTGCGTGCAGAGCGATCCAGTAGCCGCGGATGATGAGCAGCGCGAAGATGGCCATGATGAGCGTCGCGCCGATCAGGCCCAGCTCCTCGCAGACGATGGAGAAGATGAAGTCGTTGTGCTCTTCGGGCAGGAACAGAAACTTCTGCCGGCTCTTGCCAAGGCCCAGGCCGAACAATCCGCCCGAGCCGATGGAGAGCAGGCTCTGCCGGATCTGATAGCCCTTATCGCGCATCCACTCTTCGTTGAACGGGTCGAGCCAGATGTCGATTCGGCTCGAGTTGTAGGTGATGATGCCGGTCGCAAAGGCGTAGATCACCAGCAGCACCAGCGCAAAGCCGAGGCCGACCCAGTAGTTGCGGATACCGCCGACATACATCATCACCGCGCCGATGCCGAGCAGCAGCACCATACCGGAAAGATGCGGCTCCTTCGCCATCAGCGCCGCAATCACGCCGAGGATGGCAACATAGGGCACGATGCCGTAGCGCAGCGTGGCCATTTTGTCTTTCTTCTTCGAAATGCTGTCGGCAAAATAGAGGATGATGCCGACTTTGGTGATCTCAGACGGCTGGAACTGGATGGGTCCGAGACGGATCCAGCGCTGCGCGCCGTGCGTCAGTCGGCCCGTGCCGATGCCCGGGATCAGAACGAGCACCAGCAGGATGATGGAAAAGATCAGCAGCATCTTCGCCACCGCGCGATAGCGCTCGTAATTGATCTTGCCGACGACGAACATCGCCGTGACGCCGAGGACCGCGAAAATGCCCTGACGGATGAGGTAGTACGCGGGGTTACCCTCTTCATAGTAGGCCGAGGGGAAACTCGCGGAAAACAGCATGATCAGGCCCACGCCCACGAGCGTAAGCACCAGTAGAAGATACGGAAGGTCCAGCGGTCCGCGGCCCGCTTCGCGCGCCGCCGCCTCGATGGCCTTCGCCCGCTCGCGCTGCTCCTGCCGCAGCAAGCGTTCTTCCTTGGTCATGCAGTCTTCCCCCTTTCATACTGATTGCAAACTCGCGCTCTGCGCGAGTTTGCCTCCATTTTGCAACCAAGCGTCGCAGACTTTCGCGCCCGCAGGCGCGAAATATTTTTAATCATTTTTCGCCGCGACCGGTGCGTGGCGAAAAATACTTCTCGCAGAGCGAGTGTCGAGCCGCCAAAGGCGGTGAGGCACAGAGCGCCGCGCATCCCCTCTCATTTTTGAGAAACGGCTTGCCGTTTCTCAAAAATGAAATCTGTTGAGTACTCCGAACAGCGCCGCCAGACAGCACAGCGCACTCACGCTGGTGAACACAGCGACAAGCTTTACCTCGCTCCAGCCGCAGAGCTCAAAGTGGTGGTGCAGCGGTGCCATTTTGAAAAGGCGCTTGCCGTGCGTGGCTTTGAAGTAGATGACCTGCAAAATGTCGGACAGCGTCTCGCAGATGTAGACAAAGCCGACGGGGATCAGCACAAGCGGCATATCGTAGGCAAAGGCCAGCGCCGCCACTGTGCCGCCGAGAAACAGCGAGCCTGTGTCGCCCATGAAGACCTTGGCGGGGTGGAAATTATAGATGAGGAAGCCGAGAAGTCCCCCGACGAGCGCCGCAGCATAAATGCCGAGCTGCTCATAGCCCTGCCACCAGATGGCGAGCACGGTGAAAAACAGGCCGACCGGCACCGTCACGCTGCCGGCCAAGCCGTCGATGCCGTCCGTGATGTTGACGGCGTTGACCGTGCCGACGATGACAAACGCCGCAAACACCATGTACACCCACCAGCTCATCACGATCTGCGTGTTGAAAAACGGCACGTAGAGGTTCGGCGTCAGCATACCCTCAAAGCGCATCAGGCAGAGGAACGCGACCGCCGCGGCGAGCTGGAGCAGGAATTTCTGGATGGCCGTGAGGCCGAGGTTCTGCTTGTGCTTCACCTTTTCAAAGTCGTCTAAAAAGCCGATGCCGCCGAAGATCAGCGCAAAAAAGAAGATGTAGAGGTGCTCAAAGTCCCCCGCCATCATGCCCTTCCAGCCGCAGATCAGGATAGAGACGAAGATGCCGAGGATGAACATTAAGCCGCCCATCGTCGGCGTGCCGGCCTTTCCGGCGTGCCAGGTGGGGCCGTCCTCGCGGATGCTCTGTCCGGCCTTGAGCTTTCTCAGCTCAGGGACCAGAAATTTTCCCGTGATCGCGGAGACCGCGAAGCTCAGTATGCAGGCAATGATGATCTTCATGTTCGTTTTCCTTCGCCGCGTCGGCGGCGTCCTTCCTTTGTACTTGCGCGAACCTCTCGCGCACGACCTCCCTCTCGTCGAGGTGGTATTTTATCGTTCCGATCTCCTGATAGGTCTCGTGCCCCTTGCCGCAGAGGACGACGACGTCGCTCTCTTTCGCCTCATGGAGCGCAAAACCGATGGCCTCGCGCCGGTTTTCGATGACGGCGAACGGCGTTCTGCTCTCCAAAAGTGCGGGGAGCACATCTCGCAGGATGGTGTAAGGGTCTTCGGTGCGGGGATTGTCGCTCGTGAGGACAACGAAGTCCGAGAGCGCCGCGGCGATGCGGCCCATGCGGGGTCGCTTTGTCCTGTCGCGGTCGCCCCCGCAGCCAAAGAGCGCGATGACGCGCCCGTCGGCAAAGCCGCAGACCGTGGAGAGAATATTTTTGAGCCCGTCGGGCGTGTGCGCATAGTCAATGATGACGGTGAACGGCGCATCAAGCGGTACGACCTCGCACCGGCCCTTGACGCCGACACATTCCGTCAGCGCTTTTGCCGCGTCGGAAAGCGGCACGCCGAGCGCCTGCACGGCGCAGAGCGCCGCGAGCGCGTTATAGAGTGAAAAGCCGCCGGGGATGCCGATCCTCGTCTCCTCGTGGTCGAGGTCGGTGCAGGCGGTAAAGCGCACACAGTCGTTTTCGTAGCGGGCACGCCAGCCGACAAGGTCATTCGTCATGCCCTGCCCGAATGTAATCCGCTCGCTCGTAAAGCGGGCGAGCAAGCGCTCCGTCCACGCGTCGTCGCCGTTGACGCAGGCGATGTCGCACTGGTCGAAAAGCCGCGACTTCGCGTCGCAGTAGGCCTCCATCGTGCCGTGGTAGTCAAGATGATCCTGCGTCAGGTTCGTGAAAACACCGACGCGGAATCGGATTCCTTCTACCCTGCTCTGCATCAGCGCGTGGGACGAGACCTCCATCACGGCATAGGTGCAGCCCGCATCGACCATCTGGGCGAGCAGGTGCTGCACGGTCAGCGCGTCGGGCGTTGTGCGGTCGGTCGGGATGGTCTTGTCACTGATCAAATTCTGATTCGTGCCGATGAGTCCGACCTTCGCGCCCTTCGTGCGCTCCAGCAGCTGTTTGATAAGATACGTCGTGGTCGTTTTGCCGTTTGTGCCGGTCACGCCGACCACGGTGAGTTTTCCCGCCGGAGTACCATACCATACCGCCGCGCAAAGCGCAAGCGCTTTGTGCGCATCCGGCACTAAGATATAGGGAATTTCCGTCTCCGGCGGATGCTCGCACACGGCGCAGGCCGCGCCGCGCGCTTTGGCTTCGGCGATAAACTCGCCGCCGTCCTCCTTCTCCCCCGGCAGGGCGAAGAAGAGGAATCCCTCTTCTACCTTGCGGGAATCGAGCGCAAGGCCTCTGACTATCAGGTCAGGCGGCGCATGCACCGTTTTGTCTTCTAATGCGGAAATAAGCTCAGATAACTGCGTTTGAAAAATTCCTTTCGGAATTGGGTCTTGCTGTCTTTAGTCGCGCACCGAGCTGTCGCTGAACTGGACGCGCACGACCGTACCGGCCTCGACCTCCGTGCCCGCGGCGATGCTCTGCGAGATGGCGCGCACCGTGGACGAGCTTGCGTTCGTCGCGCCGGAAACGCCCATGATGAGCCCCGCGTTCACGATCTTCTGGTTCGCGGTCGCGGCGCTGTCGCCCACGACGTTCGGGACGATGCACTTGTCAGTCGACTTCTCCGCGCCGAGGTAGAGGATGATCTCCGCGCTGTTCGGTACGATCGCGCCGCCTGCGGGCGTCTGGTCGGTGACGGTATCGCCGCTGCCGACGGTGCGGAAGCTGAAGCCGTTCGCGCTCAAGCGCTCGGCCGCCGCGTCCTTGCTGAGGCCGACGACGTTCGGCACAGTCTTATCCGCGCCGACGAGCTCTTCAGCGGTGTAGCTCGGCTCAATGCCGAGATACGGCAGGATCTCGCCCATGACGGAACTCGCCACGGGGGCGACCATGTTACCGCCGGAAACGTAGGTACCGGTCCACTTGCTCGGCTCGTCGAGCGTCAGGAGCATCATCACCTGCGGGTCATCCGCAGGGGGCGAAGCACACGAACGAGACGATGACGCCGCCGCCGACCTTATCGGCCGTGCCGGTCTTGCCGCCGATGCGGTAGCCCGCGACCTGACCGTTCTTGCCCGTGCCGCTTGTGACCTCATACTCCATGATGTCGCGCACAAGCGCGGACGTCTCCCCGGAGACGACCTGACGGATGGGCGTGGAGTCGTGCTTGGAGACGACGTTGCCATCCTGGTCGGTGATCTCTTCGACAAGATAGGGCGTATAGAGGTAGCCGCCGTTGACGCAGGCGCACTGCGCCGCAAGCAGCGCAACGGGCGTGACGTTGAAGTTCTGGCCGAAGGCGTAGCACGCCAGCGCCAGCGTCGAATATTTAATTTCGCTGTTGACGAAGCCGCTGGCCTCGCCCGTGGTGTCGACGCCGGTCTTCTCCGTCAGGCCGAAGTCCAGCATGTACTGGTAAAACTTGTCGTTGCCGATGCGAAGGCCGATGTTGATGAACGCGGGGTTGCAGGAGTTGGCGAACGCCTGCGTCAGGTTTTGCTGGCCGTGACCGGGCGCGCGCTTGGAGCAGTTGATGGTCTCGCCCTCGATCTTTACGCTGCCGCTGCAATAGAAGCCCGTGTTCAGGTCGACAACGTTTTCCTCAAGCGCCATGGCGAGCGTGAGTGTTTTGAACGTGGAGCCCGGCTCGTAGGTGTCGTTGATGGCCTTGCTGCGCCACTGCTTGTTGAGAAGGTCACTCATGTTTTCGAGGACCTGCTCCTCCGTCATGCCGGAGGTCAGAAAGTCGTTGTAGACCGTGCCGGGGGAATTCAAGTCGTAGGTCGGCAGCGACGCCATCGCCAGCACCGCGCCGGTGTTGACGTCCATGACGATGCCCTCGGCGCCCTTGCCGGTGCCGAAGCGCGCCTCGAGCTCCTGCACACCTTTCTCAAGGTAATACTGGATGGTCGTGTCGAGCGTCGTGTGCAGGTCGCAGCCGTTTTCCGCGTCGAAATACTGGTCGTACTGGTAGAGCACGGAGCGGCCGTCGCGGTCGCGCGCGGTGACGACCATGCCGTTCTCGCCGGTCAGCTCGTCGTTGTACGCCGCCTCAAGGCCCATCGCGCCGCCGTTTTCATTGGCAAAGCCGATGACCTGTGAGGCGAGCGTCCCCTTGGGATAGGTCCTCTTGCTCGTCGGACGAATGAAAACGCCCTTCAGGTCGTTTTCATTGATGAATTCCCGCACCTTGTCGGCAAGCTCATCGTCCGCTTTTTTCTTGAGCTCTTCGTACTGCGAGTTCGTTTTCTCCATCTTTTTGAGGATGTCAACGGGGTCAAGGTCCAGAATTTCAGCAAGGCCGCCCGCGATCAGGTTTTGATCCTGATCGTTTTCGATGATCTCCTTCGGAGAGATGAAAATATCCTCCGCCGAGGCGGACATCGCGAGGATCGTGCCGTTTCGATCGTAGATCGTGCCGCGGCTCGCCTCCACCGTGGTGCGCAGCGTTTGCTGGCGCACAGCGACGGACTGGAGCTCGTCATGCTCGGCGATCTGCCAGTGATAGAGTTGGGTGAAGAGCAGCACAAACGTCAGCACGCCGAACACGCCCAGAAGCAGCAGCGTTCTTGTCTGAATGATGCGGTTTGCGCGGCGCGCGGATTCGGGCCGTCTTTTCTGGTTCTGGGGGCGTGGTGCCACAGTCGTTCATCCTCCTTAAAAATGGAAAAGGAGTAAGGAAGCTCCTTACTCCTTATGTATAGCTTCGCTCATTTGAAATATTCCACCACTGCGCATACGCCGTTGCCAAGCGACGTGAGCGCCCGCGACAAAACGTTCTGGCTCTTCTGCTGGTAGACGACCACGCTGTCGGGCTCCGACAGGTCGATGTAGTAGACCTGCGAGGCGCTGGGCTTGGCCATACCGGCTGCGGCCGCCGCCTCCTTGATGGTGGTAAGATCAAAGGTTTTTTCATAACGCGTGAGCAGCGCGACATGCTCGTCCTCGAGCGCAGAGATCTCCTTCTGCACGGAGACGACCTGCGCGGAGATCTCCGTCAGCTGTGCGCGGCACATGATCATCAGCGCGACCATTGCGGCCAGCGCCATAAAGCCGCACAGCGTGCCGAGCGAGACCTTTTCGCGTTGACGGCGGACGGGCGCAGCCTTTTTCTGCACCTTCCGCTGCGGGGGACGCATGAATTCCTCGCGCTGACGCTCGTGCTCACGCTCGTATTCACGCTCGCGGCGCAGCCTGCGCTGGCGCTCTTCGTAGGCGGGATCGTAAGCGAGATTGCCATTGACTCGTCCGCTGTAGCGGCGGTATTTCATGTTCTGCTCTCTGCGGCTGGCCATGGCGATCTCCTTTCTTTTGCGTATTTTCGGCTGTTGTCAGCACTTTTCCGCGACGCGCAGCTTGGCGCTGCGGGCACGGGGATTCTCTGCGAGTTCTTCTTCGCCCGAAACGATGGGCTTTCTTGTGATGAGCTTGACCTTTGGCTTTCGTCCGCACACGCACACCGGAAATTCCGGCGGGCAGATGCAGCCCTGTGCAAGCTCCTGTAATTTCTTCTTGACGATGCGGTCTTCGAGCGAGTGGAACGTGATGACCGCGAGCCGTCCGCCCGGTTTCAGATTTTTCTCCGCCGCGTCGAGCATCGGCGGAAGCTCGCCCAGCTCGTCGTTCACGGCAATGCGGATGGCCTGAAAGCTGCGCTTGGCGGGGTGCTGCTTTTCGCGCAGCGCGCTCGCGGGCATGGCCGAACGGATGATATCGGCGAGCTCAAGCGTCGTTTCGATGGGCTTTTGCTCGCGGTGCTGGCAAATTCTCTTCGCGATGGCGGGCGCATAGCGCTCCTCGCCGTATTCAAAGAGGATGCGGCGCAGCTCTTCATAAGAATAGGTATTCACGACCTCGCGCGCGGTCAGTGCGGCGGATTCGTCCATGCGCATATCGAGCGGCGCGTCCTGCTTGTAGGAAAACCCGCGCTGCGCTTCGTCGAGCTGCGGGGAGGAAACGCCGAGGTCAAAAAGCATCCCGTCCACGCCGCGGACGCCCAGCTCGTGCAGCACGGCGTCGAGCGCGCTGAAATTGCTGTGGACGAGCGTGACCTTGTCCAAATAATCGCCGAGGCGGCGGTTTGCCGCTTCGATCGCGGTCTCGTCACGGTCAAGCGCAATGAGGCGGCCCGTCGTCAGGCGGCGCACGATCTCGAGCGAATGTCCGGCGCGGCCGAGCGTGCCGTCCACATAAATGCCGTCGGGCTTGATGGCGAGCGCGTCGAGGCACTCGTGCAACAGTACCGGCTTATGGCCGTAGTTCTCTTCCATATCAGAATCCCAGCTCTTCCATCACGGCGGCCAGATTCTCGGGATTGAGCTCCTCGGCCTCGATCGCTGCCCAGTTCTCCGCATTCCAGATCTCGGCGCGGTTCGAAACGCCGATCACGACCACGTCTTTTTCAAGGTGGGCGTAGGCTCTGAGCTTCTGCGGCAGCACGATGCGCCCTGCGCGTCGGGCTCGCACTTGGCGGCGTTGGCGAAGAGCGGGCGCATGGCCTTGGTCTTCGTGTAGGGCAGGCTTTCAAACTTTTCGGTGAAGCGCGCCCAGGAGGCGTCGGAATAGATGCTCAGGCAGGAGTCCATGCCCATGGTGACATAAAACGTGTCGCCGAGCTCCTCGCGCAGCTTCGCGGGGATAAAGAGCCGCCCCTTGGCGTCGATGCTGTGCTGATACTGACCCGTCACGGCGGCTGACCCCCTTTTTCTGTGCATTTTCGCATACAGAGGGCACGAAAGCGCGGCCTTTTCTTCCATTTTGGAAAAAGCCGTGCCGCGTCCGATCTGATGCTTATGTGGGAAAGTAAGCCATTTTCATGGTATGATACACCACTTTCCCCCACCTTTGCTTTGAGTATACGAGATTCACATAAAAAATGCAAGCAGAAATTTCCCTGAGATTTCAAGCCTTTTACCGCTTTTTCCTGTGAAAATTCGGCCAGTGCACCGTATTTTTTAAAACGCATGTTCTACTTTGTTTTTTTGGTTAAAAAAGGGCCGCCACAATATCTTGTGGCGGCCCTTTATGCTATGCCCAAATATAGATTATGTCTACCGATCATGTCGGTTTTTGTCACTTTTGACAAAATTTTATCCGTTCTGCGTCTGCTTTTCGGCTGACTGTGCCAGCTCCTCGCGGCGCTTCTGCATCTGCTCGGCAGAGGCGGCGCGGAAGCGCACGCGGGACTGCTTGACCTCCTCGAGCGCCATCTGGATGGCCTCCTCGGTGCGGCGCAGCGCATCCTCGGTGTACTCGTTGGCCACGCGGTACATTTCGCGCGAGCGGTCCTCGGCCTTTTTGATGATCTCGTGGCTCTTTTCGCGGGCGATACCGAGCACCTCGGTCTCGGAGACCTTGTTCTTCGCGTCCTGCTCGGCCCTGCTGCATCATGCGCTCGACGTCGCGCTTGGCGGCCTTGACATAGTCCTCCTTCGCGCGGATGAGCTCCTGCGCGCGGGAAAGCTCCACCGGAAGCTGGGCGCGGATCTCGTCGAGCAGATCGAGCGCCTCGTCGCGGTTCAGAATGCACTTGTCGCTCGTCAGCGGCGCGTTCTTCGCGCCGTCGATCATCTCGTAAAGCATATCCAAAAGATGCTGCACATCATTGTTCGCCATGGTCTTCTCTCCATCCTTTCACAAGCTCCGCCGCGCGCAGCGGCATATATTTTTCAAGGTCTTGTCCGTATTTGATCATCTCGCGCACCATCGTGGAGCTGATGTGCTGAAACTTCGGCTCCGCGACCAGCAGCACCGTTTCGAGCGCGCCGTCCGACACATCGCGATAGATGAGCGAAAGCTGCTGCTCGGCGTCAAAATCCACGCTGTTGCGCACGCCGCGCACGAGAAACTGCGCGTTTTTGCGCAGCGCGTAGTCGGTCAGAAGTCCGCCGCCGAGCTCAGCTTCCACGTTGGGGAACTCCTCGACGCTCGCGCGCATGAGCGCGAGCTTCTGCTCGTCGGTGAACATCGGGTGCGTCTTCGTCCCGTTCGGCACGATGGACACATACACGCGGTCAAAGAGCTTCGATGCGCGCGCGATAATGTCCTGATGCCCGATCGTCACAGGGTCGAACGAGCCGGGAAACACTGCGATTCTCATGCCTCTTCCTCCACCGCGCGGTGATAGATGCTCACCTTGATCTTGCCGTAGCGGTACTCGCGATACAGTCCGTACGGCGCGGGAAGCTCGGGAAGCGTCTGGTTCTGCGGACTTTCCGCGACCATTATACCATGGGGTGATAAAATGTCAAACTGCGCGATCTTTTCCATCGCCTGCTCCAAAAGTCCGCTTTCGTACGGCGGATCGAGGAAGATGATGTCGAACCTCCCGCTCTGCGTGCCGAGCGCGGCGAGCGAATCACCGCAGATGACCTGCGCGTTTTCTTCCAGATGGCACAGCGCGAGATTTTCGCGCACGAGCTTGACCGCGTCTGCACGCTTGTCAACAAAAAGCGCGCTTTTTGCCCCACGCGAGAGCGCCTCGATGCCGAGCTGCCCCGTGCCCGCAAAAAGATCGAGCACGCGCGCATCCTCCACGTCGAACTGGATACAATTAAAAATACTTTCCTTGACCTTGTCGGTCGTCGGGCGGGTCTCCATGCCCTTGAGCTCGCCCAGCCGCCGTCCGCGCGCCGAGCCTGTGATGACTCTCATGTTTATCCCTCCGCAGCGCCCAAAGCGGGCGCAATAAACTCGTTAGTTTCCATAATACGTGAATTTCCGTTTATTTTCAATAGAGTCCTTGACATTTTCCCGCATTTTACGCAAAATATTTTCTCTTGTTATTCTGCACCGCTTCGTATATAATGATATAGTCATATCATATCGACCAGGGAGAAAGGAGTATCTTCCATGATCAGGCTACAAACCGAAAAGGGCGAAGTCAGCATTTCCGACGCTGCCCTGTCTAATATCACCGGCGCCGCGGCCACGAGCTGCTTTGGCGTCAAGGGCATGGCCTACCGCTCGATGACCGACGGGCTCGTCCACCTGCTGCGCCGCGAGGCGATGAGCAAGGGCGTGCGCATCATTCCCCACGAAGAAGGGGACATTTCCATCGAGCTACACATCGTTGTGGAGCACGGCGTGAACATCGCCGCCGTCTGCCGCTCCATCATCAATCAGGTGCGCTATATGGTCAGCGAAAACACCGGCGCAAGCATCCGCAGCATCGACGTTTGCGTCGACAGCATGAATATGTAAAAACCGAGGAGGACATCATCCTATGCACGATACCATCAATGGTGCCATGTTCAAGGAGATGCTGCTCTTCGGCACCGTCTCCATCGCACAGGCACAGCAAGCTATCAATGATTTGAATGTATTCCCGTTCCCGACGGCGACACGGGCACGAACATGAGTCTTACCATCCAGACCGCGGCGCAGGAGCTCAAGAAGATCGAGCCCGCGACGGTCGATCAGGCCGCCTCTGTCACGGCGTCCGCGCTGCTGCGCGGCGCGCGCGGCAACTCCGGCGTCATTCTGTCGCTTCTCTTCCGCGGCATCTCCAAGGAGCTCAAGGCTGCAAGGAGGCCGACGGCGCGGCGTTTGCCGCCGCGCTTCAGGAGGGTGTCGCCGCGGCGTATAACGCCGTGATGAAGCCCGCCGAGGGCACGATCCTGACCGTTTCGCGTCTCGCTGCCGAGCGCGCCGTGAACGCGGCCGAGGAGCACAACAGCGTCGAGTACGTCATCGAGCAGGCCATCGCCCAGGGCGAGATCACGCTCGCGCAGACGACTGACATGAACCCCGTTCTCAAAAAGGCCGGCGTCGTCGACGCGGGCGGCAAGGGCTTCCTGCTGATTCTCGGCGGTATGCTCAGCGCCCTGCGCGGCGAGGAGCGCCCCGAGCTCACCGAAGAGAATGCACAGGAGAAGGCCGATTTTGCCATGCTCAACGAAGAGGACATCACCTTCACGTTCGACACCGTGTTCATCGTCCGCAAGAGCGGACGCAGCATTGAGCCGTTCCGCCGCTTCCTCGACGGCATCGGCGATTCGCTCGTCATCGGCGAGGACGACGAGGCTTTCAAAGTCCACGTTCACACCGACATTCCGGGCGAGGCGCTGACCGAGGCGCAGAAGTACGGCACGCTCGAGCTCGCGAAAATCGAGAACATGCGCACGCAGGCCCAGCAGCTCGCCGCCGGCGGCAAGGCCCAGTCCACCGACGACCTTGAGGCCATCGAGCAGGAGCTCGAAGCCGCCGAGCACGAAAATGCCGGTGAAGCCGAGCCCGAAAAGGACTTTGGCTTCCTCGCGGTCTGCGCGGGTAAGGGCCTTGCGAACGTCTTCACCGACCTTGGCGCCGACGGCGTCATCAGCGGCGGACAAACTATGAATCCCTCGACCGAGAGCATCCTCAAGGAGATCAAAAAGGTCCCCGCGCACACCGTTTTCGTGCTGCCGAACAACAAGAACATCATCATGGCCGCACAGCAGTGCATCGGCCTGACGGAGAAGACCGTCGTGGTCATCCCAACCGCCTCCATCCCGCAGGGCGTGAGCGCGATGATGGCCGTCGATCCCGACATGAGCGACGCAGACGCCATCGCCAAGGCGATGACGGACGCCGCGCAGTGCGTCTCCACCGCGCAGATCACCTACGCCGCGCGCAATTCCGATTTTGACGGCTTCGACATCCACGAGGGCGATTATCTGGCACTTCTGGACGGCAAGCTGCTCGGCACCGACCGCGACGTCTCCGCGCTGCTCGACGGGCTCTCCGACGAGGCAGCGTCCCGCGAAGCGGAGTTCATCACCGTCTTCTACGGCGAGGATGTGAATGAAGAGGACGCGCGCAAGGCGTGCGACGCCTTCACCCGCAAGTGCCCGGATGCCGAGGTCAATCTGATCTGCGGCGGCCAGCCGGTCTATTACTATATCATCTCGATCGAATGACCCAAGCACAGCAAAGCGGAGCAGGATCTCTCCTGCTCCGCTTTTTTCTGCCCGTCAGACGTTCATCTTCCGCCCGAGGAGCTTCATCAAGAGCTCTGCGTGGCGGTATTCGTCTTCGCTCATCGCCGCAAACAGCTTGCTGAGGCACAGGTCCAGCGTCTCCTCTCCCGCGCGGGCGTAATTGTAGCCCGCACAGGCCTCCGCATGGTAGAGGCTGCGCAGCAGCGCGCAGAGGTCGCACGTATCCGGCTGCTCCACGCACACGCGCGGGCAGTATGCCTTGCCGGTGATTAAGTAGATCGCGGCAGCCAGATCGCGCGCGTGGCGCTTCTCGTCCTCGCTCAGCGCGCGGAAGGCTCGCGCCATCTCGCGCCGCGGCGTGCACGAGGAGAGATACGCGTACACCTGCGCGTCGCCAAGTTCCTCGCGCAGAAAGCCCTGCAGCACCTCGACCGATACGCTTGCCTCGCTGCCCATGCAGCAAGGGTCCGTCTCCGCGCCCGGGAGCGTGAGCTCGCTATCCTGTGCGCTCATCTGTGTGTTTGCATTGTCCGCCATCGGGTACGGGTCCTCCCCCGGCGCGACGCGCTTCCACACCTCGCGGCATGCTTCATAGTCGCAGGCGCAGGGCTTTTTTATTTCCGTCATGTTCTTCTTCCCCTTTCCGGAACGGTTCTCGTCTCTATCCTATGCGTGCATTTTTCAGGCGTGCAGAGCCGATATTTCCCTATTTCCCGCATGGAAAAAGAAAATCTTGAAAATCGCACCTCTCTCGTTGATTTTTTCCATTTTTTCTGGTAAACTACATTTGTTTTGTATTTTTGTGCATTTTGTTGCATTTGCAACTTTTCATTCTCCGCCATCCGGTCCATACTAAAGACAAGCAATGGCAGTTTCTGTAAGGAGGTCTTCTTTTCATGCTGGAACTGAAGCACATCACCTATACCGTCTCCACCCCTGAGGGAGAGCAGACGATCTTAAACGACATTTCCATCGACATTCCTGACCGCAAGCTCATCGTCTTCACCGGCCCCAACGGCGGCGGCAAGACGACGCTCGCCAAGGTCATCATGGGCCTTGTCACGCCGACGGGCGGCCAGATCCTCTTCAACGGTCAGGACATCACGCACCTTGGCATCACCGAGCGTGCTCGGCTCGGCATCAGCTACGGCTTTCAGCAGCCGCCGCGCTTCAAGGGCATCACGGTGCGCAACCTTCTGACCATCGCCTCGGGCGATGCAAACCTCAGCAAGGACAAGTGCTGCAAGTACCTCACGCAGGTAGGCCTCTGCGCCAACGACTATCTCGACCGCGAGGTCGACGTCTCCCTCTCCGGCGGCGAGGTCAAGCGCATCGAGATCGCAACGCTCCTTGCCCGCGGCAGCGAGCTGATGATCTTCGACGAGCCTGAGGCCGGCATCGACCTGTGGAGCTTCGCCCGCCTGACTGAGACGTTCGAGCAGCTGCGCCAGCGCGAGCTTGCGACGATGATCATCATCTCGCATCAGGAGCGCATCATCCAGCTCGCCGACGAGATCGTCGTCGTGGGCGGCGGCGAGCTCAAGCACCGCGGCAGCACAGAGGAAATTTTCCCGCTCATCATGGCGGACACGCTGGGCTCCTGCCCGGTGCTGAACAAGTAAGGAGGTAGTACACAATATGATCACTGAAATCGACGCTTCCCTGCTTGAAAAGATCGCCGACCTGACGGGCAAACCCGTCGGCGCGTTCAACATCCGAAAGGACAGCGGCTGCGAGGCGCGCCAGTCCACCGAGCACATCGCCATCGACCCGCAGCCCGAGGGTAAAAGCGGCATCATCATCCGCATCAAGGACGGCACGAAGGGCGAGCAGTGCCACATCCCCGTCATCATCAGCAAGAGCGGCGTGACCGAAATGGTCTACAACGACTTCTACGTCGGCGAAAACTGCGACGTCGACATCGTCGCAGGCTGCGGCATCCACAACTCCGGCTGCAACGAGAGCCGCCACGACGGCATCCACACGTTCTACATTGGCAAAAACTCCCACGTGCGCTATGTGGAAAAGCACTACGGCGAGGGCGACGGCAGCGGCACGCGCGTGATGAACCCCACCACGATCGTCTACCTTGACGAGGGCGCGAGCATCCAGATGGAGACCGTGCAGATCCGCGGCATCGACTCCACCGTGCGCAAGACGAAGATCGTCTGCGGCAAGAACGCCGAGGCCGTCATCACCGAGCGCCTTCTCACCCACGGCAAACAGCACGCCGAGAGCGACATGGAGATCGAGCTCAACGGCGAAGATGCGCGCGGCCGCGTCATCTCCCGCTCTGTTGCGCAGGATGAGTCCAAGCAGATCTTCCACCCCGTGGTCGTGGGCAACAACAAGTGCTTCGGCCACGTGCAGTGCGATTCGATCATCATGGGCAAGGCCACGATCGAATCCATCCCCGCCATCACCGCGAATTCGACCGACGCGCAGCTCATCCACGAGGCTGCCATCGGCAAGATCGCAGGCGACCAGCTCTTAAAGCTCCAGACCCTGGGTCTCACCGAGGAGGAGGCCGAAGACACGATTCTCAAGGGCTTCCTCGCCTGAAAAATTTGATAGGAACCGACGAAAAAGCGCGACGCCCGAGATCGGGCATCGCGCTTTTTCTGTTGCTGTGTTGGTTCAATCGGTGAAATCAGGATAACCGTCTTTGAGAGACTCATCGTAGATCGCACGCTCGCCGCCGATGAATTTGGGACGCGTCCGCGCGGCCAGCACAATGGCCTGACCGATGCGGTTCTGCTTCAAGCGCACGGGAACGGCGACCTTTTTGAGGTGCATGCCGATCAGCGTGCCGCCGATGTCAAGTCCCGCGTCGGCGCGGATCTCCTCGAGCGCCACGGGATGGCGGAACGCTTTGTACGCGGCCGTCGCAAACGAGCTGCCCGCCTTGGGCTGAGGCAGGACGTTGACGATCTCGCCGTTCGGCACAGCCTCGTGCTCCACGATCAGCGCGCGGTTCAAATGCTCGCAGCACTGGGCGGCAAGATACACGCCCATGGGCGAAAATACGCTGGAGAGCCCTCGGAAGATGGCGTCCGCCACCTCCGGCGTCGACCAGCTGCCGACCTGATGGCCGACGACCTCGCTCGTGCTGCAGCCGATGACGACGATCTGTCCGCGGCGCAGATGTGCAATCTCCGCAAGCTCGCGCGCCGCCTCTGCCGCCTCCTGCTCCGCCTGTTCCACCAGACGATGATTTTCTACCTCATGTACGATTCCCGCCATGATCTGACACCTCTTTAGAAATTTATTATGCCAGCTTCTCCGTCACCTTGGCGCGCTCAAGCACCGTGACCAGCAGCACGCCGACCACGAGGCCGACCGCACCCTGGAAGATGTTGCCGGGGATGCTTGCCGCAGCGGCAAGGCCCTTGCCCAGCAGGAGAGAAGCGTAGCCGAAATAGCCGAGCACCATGATGATCTCGCTCACAACGCCGCCGGCGATGCGGGAGGTCGCAGTGCGGCCCATCTTTTCATACATCAGCGCAGCGACCAGCGCCATCACGCCCTTGATGACCAGGGTGCCCGGAGCGTAGTGCGCATAGCCGAGGAAAATGTCTGCCAGCATCGAGCCGATGCCGCCCGCCGCAAAGCCATACCAGGGGCCCAGCAGCCAGCCGGAGAGCAGCACGAAGCAGTCGCCTAAATTCACATAGCCCTGCATCGGAGATGGGATCTGGACGACCATCGTCGCCACGCAGACAAGCGCCGCAAGCAAAGCGGCAAGGACAAGCTTTCTGATCTTTTTATCGTTCATGATCGGGTGCTCCTTTGTTTTGGTTGTTGGCCGTATTATATCCCGTCCTGGTATTATTCATATAGTCAAAACAAAACAAATTATGCAGACCAGATTTGCCCTAAGCTGGAAAAAAAGCGGCGCAGCCAGTGCTGCGCCGCACATTGGGAAGGATTTAGTCCTCCTTGGTCTCCTCGGCTTCGGAAGGCTCCTTGGGTTCCTCCGCAGCGGGCGCTTCCTCTTCCGCGTCCTTCTCGATGGTCACCTCGATGATGGGCTCCTGCGCCTTCTTGGCAGCGGCAGCCTCAGCCTTGGCGGCCTCGTAAGCGGCGAGCTTCTCCTGAGAGGCCTTGATGGCCGCGACGATATCGGCGACCGCTTCGGGCGCGTCACCCTCGAGCGTGGAGACATACCACTCGCCGATGGCGCGGTAGTTCTTGTCCATGCTGCGGCGTTCAGATGCCATCTCATACTCGGTCTTGGCCTTATCGGCAACGGCATTTGCCTTTTCACCGGCAACGGCCGCGACCTGCTGTGCCTTCTCAGTCGCCACGAACGCGACGTCCTGAACCTTCTTGCTGAAGTTATCGAAAAATGCCATAGTACTTTCTCCTTTCAAACCGTGTCCTCGGGTTTGTTATTGACAGTATAAGCTACCGGGGCTTTCATTTCAATGGATAATTTACGACAAAAGTATAAATTTTTTGTGACAGCGTTCACTTTTTCTCGACCCAGCCCTGCGCGCAGCCGACGGCGCGCTTCCAGCCGCGGTACAGCTCCTCACACTCGTACTGCGCCCGCTCGGGGGTGAAGACGCGCTCGCTGCACCGGAGCGTGCTCAGCTCGTCCAAGTCCTTCCACACGCCCGCGGCCAGACCCGCGAGCGATGCCGCACCAAACGCCGTCGTCTCGACCATCGCGGGGCGGTCGACCGGAATGCGCAGAAGATCTGCCTGAAACTGCATCATCAGATCGCTGACGCTCGCGCCGCCGTCCACACGCAGGCGCGAGATCTCGCAGCCCGCGTCCTGCCGCATGGCGGTCATCAGGTCAGTGACCTGATAGGCGATGGATTCGAGCACCGCGCGGGCAAAATGCGCCTTCGTCGTGCCCCGCGTAATGCCGACAACGCAGCCGCGCGCATACATATCCCAATACGGCGCACCGAGGCCCGTGAACGCGGGCACTAAGTAAATGCCGCCGCTGTCGGGAACGGATTCTGCCAGAATGTCGCACTCGTGCGAGGTCGAAATGACTTGCAGCTCGTCGCGCAGCCATTGAATGGCCGAGCCCGCGTTGAAGACGCTGCCCTCGAGCGCGTAGGTCGTCTCGCCGTTTAAGCTCCAGCCCACGGTCGTCACCAGTCCCGCGCGCGAGCGCACCGGCGCGCCGCCGACGTTCATCAGCGTGAAGCAGCCCGTGCCGTAGGTGTTCTTCGCCTGTCCGCGCGTAAAGCAGCCCTGCCCGAACAGCGCCGCCTGCTGGTCACCCGCCGCGCCGCAGATCGGCACGCCCGCGAGCTCTTCGAGCCCTTCGATGCCCTCCGCCACCGTGCCGTAGACCTCGGAGTTGGACACGGGACGCGGCAGAATGTTCATCGGAATGTCCAGCAGCGCGCAGAGCTCTTCATCCCACGAAAGCGTGTGGATGTTGAAGAGCATCGTGCGGCTGGCGTTCGAGTAGTCCGTCACGTGGACCTTGCCGCCCGTCAGCCTCCAGATGAGCCATGTCTCCACCGTACCGAATAAAATTTCGCCGCGCTCGGCCCTTTCCCGCGCGCTGGGGACGTGGTCGAGCAGCCACTTGATCTTCGTCGCGGAAAAGTAGGCGTCGATGTGCAATCCCGTTTTCTCGGCCACAAGCTCGCTCACGCCGCGCTTTTCGCGAAGCGCATCCGCGATGTCCGCCGTGCGGCGGCACTGCCAGACGATAGCGTTGTGGATGGGCTCGCCCGTCGCGCGATCCCAAAGAATCGTCGTCTCGCGCTGGTTCGTGATGCCGATCGCCGCGACCGCGCGGCCAAGGCCCGATTCGCGCAAGGCCTGCGCGGCAACGGCGCGCTCGCTCTCCCAGATCTCGTTCGGGTCGTGCTCGACCCAGCCGGGCTGCGGATAATACTGCCGAAACGGCTGCTGCGCGTGTCCGCCGACACTGCCATCGCGCCCGAACAGAATGGCGCGCGAGCTGGTCGTCCCCTGATCGAGCGCCAAAATATACCGTTGCATGAAGATACCCCCTTGTTCATTTGGACCGTCTTATGCTATACTAATGAATAAGATTATATCATGCAGGAGGGTTTTGCGCCATGGCTATTTGCAGGGAATTTTACTTTCCCTCGTCGGACGGCTCCTCGCGCATTCACGCGGCGGAGTGGACACCCGAGAGCGGTGAGATCATCGGCGTTTTACAGATCGCGCACGGCGTGGCGGAATACGGCATGCGCTACGCGCCGTTTGCCGAATTCATGACCGAGCACGGCTTTGCCGTCGTGGCGAACGACCACCTCGGCCACGGCCTTTCCGCCGAGAAGGACGCCGACACGCTCTATTTCGGCCCGCGCGACGGCTGGAAGCATGTTGTGGACGACATGTACGCCCTGCGCTGCCGCACGAAGGAAAAATATCCCGATGTCCCCTATTTTCTCATGGGCCACTCGATGGGCTCGTTCCTGACGCGCACCTATCTCATCCGCTATCCCGGCACCGTCGACGCCGCCATCATCATGGGCACGGGGCACCAGTCCCCCGCAATCGTCGCGGGCGGGCGCGCCATCGCCAAGGCCGCGGGCAAGCGCCACGGCTTCAAGGCGCACTCTCCGCGCGTGGAGGCGCTGGCTTTCGGTGCTTACAACAAGGCGTTCGCGCCCAACCGCACGGAGGTCGACTGGCTCAGCGCGAGCGACAACAATGTCGACGCCTACATTGCCGACCCCCTCTGCGGTCAGAAGGCGAGCATCGGCCTCTTCTACGAGATGCTCGGCGGCATCCGCTTCATCAGCACGCCGAAAAACATCGCGTCGATGAACCGCAACACGCCCATTCTCTTCATCTCCGGCGACAAGGACCCTGTCGGCGAGATGGGCAAGGGCGTCAGGCGCGCATACGAGGCCTTCCGCCGCGCCGGCGTGCGCGACGTGGAGCTGAAGCTCTACAAGGGCCTGCGGCACGAGATTCTGAACGAAGACTGCCGTGCCGTGGTCTATAACGACCTGTGGAGCTGGATCGAAAAACATTTATGAATAAAGTCAGGAAGGCGAACCGTCAGGCGGTTCGCCTTCTTTTACTTCGGAGCAACGTTCGCGGCGTCAAAGCGTCGATATCGTGCGTCGTGAGCAGGACGCGCGCGGTCAGGATGCCGTCAAGCGTGACGAGGAACACCGCCAGCGCCGCGGCCCACTCTGGAAGCAGTGCGGCATAGCCCTCCAGAACCGGCTGCACATACCGCACGGCGAGCATCGACAATATTCCCCAGCAGATGGAAAACGGCAGGCAGATGCGGCCGTTCACGTCGCATTTGGTCGAAGAATAGTCCCAGAACTGCACTTGAAACAGCCTTTCATAGCCCCAGTGCACGGCGTATTCCATCGCCGTCGCCGCGAGCATACCGAGCAAGATCTGCTCCCACGCGCCGGGGAGCTTTTCCGCCCCCAGCAATAAAATCGTGACCATTGCAAAGCCGTACACCGGACACAGCGGCAGGAACACGAAGCACCGCCGCAGCCGGTGGCTCGAGCTTGTCGCTGCGGCGAAGAGCTTTTCCAAGCAATAGCCCAAAAAGCTGTAAGCAAACCAGTACCAGATATGTTCCATTTCTTCCTCCGCGTCCGTTTTTTTCAGTATGGCCCGCGCAGATGGAAAAATGCGTGCCGCGCGCGTTGCAAAGCGCGGCGAATCATGGTAAAATGACAAAAAATCGACAGGAGAACACAATTATGCCTGATACCTGGGAAGCTCTGGAACACGACTGTAAAAAATGCCGCGAATGCTCGCTGTGGGAGACGCGCACGAACGTCGTCTTCGGCGTCGGCAATCAGAATGCTGAAGTTTTATTCATCGGCGAAGGCCCCGGCGCGAACGAGGATGCGCAGGGCGTGCCATTCGTCGGCAGGGCCGGTCATCTGCTCGACGACATGCTCGAGATCATCGGCCTCAAGCGCGACGATGTGTATATCGCCAACATCGTCAAGTGCCGCCCGCCGGAAAACCGCGACCCGCTCGGCGTGGAGCAGGACGCCTGTATCGGCTATCTTCGCCGTCAGGTCGCGCTGCTGCGGCCCAAGATTATTGTCTGTCTCGGACGCATCGCGGCCATGCGCATCATCAAGCCCGACTTCAAGATCACGCGTGAGCACGGGCAGTGGTTCGAAAAGAACGGCTTTCAGATGATGGCCGTGTATCACCCCGCGGCACTGCTGCGCGATCCGCGCCGCAGGCCCGAGTCGTTTGAGGATTTCAAGGGCTTACAGCAGAAGATCAATGAGCTTTGCGAGCACACCCATGCCGTTTCCTAATGCAAATAGCATACTTTTCGGTGCTGTGCCCTGCCAAATTCCTACATAAATGGTGTTTTTTGGATAAAAATGCTATTGACGGCCATTTTTGTGTGTGCTATATTACTACCATCCTTTTTGAAAGGACTTGGAGCTTGAGTGATGAAGACTGTTGTAAGCAACGTTGCATATCGCTTTTACTATTACTCTTACTTTTACTTTAAGGACAAGGTAAGAGCGATTTGTGATGCCCGTAGCTGAAAGGTCTTTCGAACCAACACTTGAAGGTCACTTCAAAAAGAGTTGAGTCAAGGAACCCGCCGTATGGACCACAAGTCCTTACAGCGGGTTTTATTGTTATCAGCGAGAAATAAAAATTGGAGGAAAAAAAGCATGAACACCAAACGCATCATTTCTCTTGTTGCCTCTCTTGCCCTCGTTCTCAGCCTGAGCGTGGGTCTGACCGGCTGCGGCGACAAGGCCGCACAGGACGACAATCAGGGCAGCACCGACGGCGAAGGCACGAAGTACACTGTCGGCATCTGCCAGCTCGTACAGCACGAGGCGCTCGACGCCGCCACCCAGGGCTTCATCGACGCGCTGAATGAGGCGCTGCCCGGCCAGGTCGAATTCCAGAACAAGAACGCTTCCGGCGACAACGCCAACTGCTCCACCATCGTCAACGGCTTCGTTTCCGACGGCGTTGACCTCATCATGGCGAACGCCACCGGCGCGCTGACCGCCGCCGCTGCCGCCACGAGCGACATCCCCATCCTCGGCACTTCCATCACCGCTTACGGCGTTGCTCTTGATATTGACGACTTCAACGGCACTGTCGGCGGCAACATCTCCGGCACCTCCGACCTCGCTGACCTCGAGGCTCAGGCCAACATGATCACCGAATGGTTCCCCGATGCCACGAAGGTCGGCCTGCTGTTCTGCTCCGCCGAGCCCAACTCCCGCTACCAGATCGGAGAGGTCGCCAAGTGTCTCTCCGACAAGGGCATTGAAACGAAGGAATTTGCCTTTACCGACACCAACGACGTCGCTTCTGTCACGCAGTCCGCTGCCGACTACTCCGACGTTGTCTACGTCCCCACCGATAACACCGCCGCTTCCAACACCGAGGCCATCGCAAACGTTCTCGTTCCCGCGGGCGTGCCTGCTATCTGCGGCGAAGAGGGCATCTGCAAGGGCTGCGGCGTCGCGACCCTCTCCATCAGCTACTATGACCTCGGCGTGACCACCGGTAAGATGGCCGCCAAGATCCTGACCGGCGAGGCCGACATCTCCGAGATGCCCATCGAGTTCACCGAGGCCACCCCGAAGTACAACGCCTCCATGTGCGAGACGCTCGGCATCGAGCCTCTCGAGGGCTACACTGCCATCGAAGAGTAATCTGATCACATCCCCCCGCAGGCAGGGACGGGCTTAGCCCGTTCCTGCCTCAACAAGAGATAGGAGGAGAGAACCCATGAGTTTTCTTTCGTCGCTGATGAACGCCCTGCCCGGCGCTGCCGCACAGGGTCTCGCCTGGGGCATTATGGCCATCGGCGTTTACATCACCTTCCGCATTCTGGATGTGGCGGACCTGACCGTCGACGGCTCGCTGGCAACCGGCGGCGCCGTCTGCGTCATGCTGATCCGCGGCGGCTTCAATCCCTGGATCGCCCTGCTGTGCGCGATGCTCGCCGGTATGCTGGCGGGTCTCGTCACCGGTCTTTTCCACGCGCAGTGCGGTATTCCGGCCATCCTCGCCGGTATCCTGACGCAGCTTGCGCTGTATTCGATCAATCTGCGCATCATGGACAGCAAGGCAAACCAGGCACTCAGCGTTGATAAATATCCGCTGCTGCTTTCGCAGCGCTATGTGCGCGAGCTCTCGATGAACAATCCCCTGCCGCTGCTGCTTCTCTTCACAGCCGCGGTCATCGCCATCCTGTACTGGTTCTTCGGCACGGAGAAGGGCAGCTCGCTGCGCGCGACCGGCGCAAACCCCCACATGGCGCGCGCACAGGGCATCAACACGAACTCGAATATCGTGCTTGGCCTGATGGTCTCGAACGGTCTTGTCGCCCTCTCCGGCGCGCTGCTGGCGCAGTATCAGGGCTCGAGCGACATCAACATGGGCCGCGGCGCCATCGTCATCGGCCTTGCCGCCGTCATCATCGGCGAGGTCATCTTCGGCAAGATCTTCACGAACTTCGGCCTCACGCTGCTGGCCGTTTCCATCGGCGCGATCATCTACTACATCGTGCTCCAGATCGTGCTGCAGCTCGGTCTGAACACCAACGACTTAAAGCTCATCACGGCGCTGATCGTGGCGGTCTTCCTCGCCATCCCCTACTGGAAGAGCAAGATGTTCCGCCGCAAGGTGCAGCCCCAGAGCGCAAAGAACGGAGGCAACGGCCATGCTTGAACTCAAGGAACTTTATAAGACCTTCAACCCCGGCACCATCAACGCCAAGACCGCGCTGAACGGCCTGAGTCTGACGCTGAACGACGGCGACTTCGTCACCGTCATCGGCGGCAACGGCGCGGGCAAGTCCACGATGCTCAACGCCACCGCCGGCACGTTTTTGTCGATTCCGGCAAGGTGCTGATCGACGGCGCAGACGTCACGAACCTGCCCGAGCACAAGCGCGCGGCATTCATCGGCCGCGTGTTCCAGGACCCGATGATGGGCACCGCCCCCTCGATGTGGATCGAAGAGAACCTCGCCCTCGCCGCCCGCCGCGGGCAGCGGCGCGGGCTTTCCTGGGGCGTGACGAAAGAAGAAAAGGAGCAGTACCGCGAGCTGCTCGGCGGTCTCGGCCTCGGCCTTGAGTCCCGCCTGACCACGAAGGTCTCGACGCTCTCCGGCGGCCAGCGCCAGGCGCTCACGCTGCTGATGGCAACGCTCAAGCGCCCCAAGCTGCTGCTGCTCGATGAGCACACCGCGGCACTCGACCCGAAGACCGCCGCCAAGGTCATGGAGCTCACCGACCGCATCGTGCGCGAGGGCCAGCTCACCACGCTGATGATCACGCACAACATGCGCGATGCCATTCAGTACGGCAACCGCCTCATCATGCTGCACGACGGCCACGTCATCCTCGACATTGCGGGCGAGGAGAAGAAGAAGCTGACCGTGCCCGATCTTCTTGAGCAGTTCACGAAGGCCAGCGGCGATGAATTTGCCAACGACCGCGCGATCCTCTCCTAACGTTTTCTCTCCCCTATAAAGCACAAAAAGAGCTTGAACGCTTTGTTCAGGCTCTTTTCTTATCCTTTTTTACGCTTCCCGCAGCACGACCTCGACAATGCCGACATCGTCGGTATCGGGGTAGAAGTTCACCTGCCACGGCTCAGTAAAGCCGGTGTCGACCTCCTCCTGCACAGATCGTACCATGTCGCGGATGCCGTCACGGTCCGCGGTGAAGTACGTGAAGCGCACGGCGATACGGCTGAGCGCGCCCTCGCGCGCCGTCAGGCGCAGAAGGTCAGGCAGCGCCTCGGTGCTCGTCGCGGTGACAATGCCCGCCTGCTCCTCCGCCGTGCGGCGGTAGCCGAGGCGCACGTGCATCTCGTAATAGGCGCGCTCCTGCGTGTCGGTGTAGCTGATGTAGTCAAGAAGATACGCGCCCAGTGCCGTCTCCTCCTGCACCTCCTTACAGGCCTGCTCAGCCATAGCCGCGGCGTCTTCCTCGCTGTAAAAACGCACGATGCCCTCCTTGCTGTGCTCGCCAAGGAGCAGCAGCAATGCATTGACGAGGTCCTGATAGCTGTCGGCGCGCAGGGTGTCCGCGCCCTCGTTTTCCCAGTAGACCTCGCTGTGCGGCGTGGAAACGCTGTAGGAACGCTCAAGCACGACGTTGCCGCCGCAGCCCGAGAGCGTCAGGCAGAGCGCCAGCGAAAGCGGAATAAACTTTTTGCGCACGGCGCTCCCCCCTTCTGGATGAAATGTCTCTTTCTCAGTAGCCGAGCGGCTCGTCGACGAGCACGACCTCGGTCTCGCAGCTGCGGATGGCCTCCCACAGCACGACAAGACCGCGGCAGATGCGCTGCGGGCTCTTGCAGTCGTAGCAGCGGTCGCCGTTCACGGCACACGGCGTCTTCACGCCGAGGCGCTGCGCGTTTTTCGGTGCGGCGATGTTGCGGGCGCGCCAGAGCGCTTCGTCATAGGTTGGCGCGATCTTGTTGCTGCCGACGACGAACCACACCTTCTTGTGGCCATAGAGCGACGAGGACACGCGGTTTCCCGTGCCCGTCGATGTTGATGATCTCGCCCGTCTCGGCAAGGCCGTTTGCCGAGAGGAGATAGTTTTCGCAGGTCGAGGCGTTTTTGAGCACCTCGGCAGCGTTCATGCCGTCGGGCACGTTCCAGTGGCTGAACATCTTGTTGTGCTTGCCGAGGCTTTCAAAAAGCCCCATCTGAGAGAGCGTCATGCTGCCGCCGAACGACACGCTCTCTCCGTCGATCTGCGCGTTCAGATAGTCCGCCGCTTCCTTCGCCGTCGCGAAGGCAGACACCTTGAAGCCGCGCTCTTTGAGATTCTTCTCCACCGTTGTAAGATCCATTCCTGCTTTCTCCTTGTATCCTGATATCCTTAGAGACCCTGCGGGTCGTATTCGCCAAAGCCCTCACCGAGCACCTCGCTCGCGTCGCAGACGATGAAAAAGGCGTCGGGGTCGAGCTCCTTGATATAGCGCTTGATCGAAACCGCTTCCTTCTTGCGGATGGCGCAAAACAGCAGCGGACGCTCCGCGCCCGTGTAGCCGCCCTTGCCGTTCAGGAGCGTCACACCCTTGTCGAGCTTGATCATCTCGCGCATGATCTCTTCATACTTGTTGCTGATGATATAGGCAAGCTTCGCTGTGTTCTGTCCGTAAACGACCAGGTCGAGCACCTTCGTCGTGATATAGAGCGCGAGCGCGCCGTAGAGCGCGTTGTTGAGGCTGTGGAACACCGCGGCGTAGATCAGAATGATCGTCAGGTCGATGCCGAGGCAGATGTTGCCGATTGACAGCCGTTCAACGTGCGACCGCACGATCCACGCGCCGAGCTCCGAGCCGCCCGTCGTCGTCTCCTCGCGGAATAAAAGTCCCGAGGCGATACCGAGCGTCACGCCGCCGTACAGGCACGCAAGCAGCGGGTCCATGGGCGCAAACTCGTGGATGGCCGCGACAACGTCGATCAAAATGGAGCTCAGCGTCATCGTGTAGATGGACTTGCACAAAAATGCGAAGCCGAATTTTTTAAGTCCCACGATAAAAAGCGGCACATTGAGCACGATGACCATCGTACCGACCGGCAGAATGGGTGCAAAAAAGTTAATGATCTGCGAAATACCCGTAAAGCCGCCGACCGTAAAGCCATTCGGTGCATAGAACCAATCGAACGACAAGGCATACAGCACGCAGGCAAGCGTGACAATGATATAGCTTTTCACCTGCTCGCGCAGTTTTTTATTTTTCATAAATTTTCTCCCCTCATATGTTTCTCTCAGGCTTCCGACGTCAAATCAGCGAGAGCTGCTTGTCGTCGCTGTCCTCCGTCTTGAGCAGCGCGCCCGTCGCGGGAATGCTGCGGCCGCGGTAGCGGGCAAGATCGGTGATGCCGGTCTCCTCCGGAAAGCGCACCGTGTCGAGCACGTACTTCTTTTTGAGCGTCAAAAGCGCGACGCCCTGCGTCGTGCGCGTCGTCTTCTCACCAAGAAGCGCCGTGTTGACGATCAGCACGCGCGGCTCTGTCGAATAGACGGCGATCTCGCGGTCTTCCTTGAGATACAGCAGCGCTTTGAGCGGGCTTTTGTCGCTGTAGGCGCCAGTCAGGCGGCGGCGGTTCGAGGTCGTCTTGTAGGCGGACAGCTCGACCTTCGCGGCCTTACCGTTTTCAAAGAAGAAGATCATATAGCCGCTGTAGTCGCCCGGCAGCACCATATAAACGACGCTCTCGCCCTCGTCCATGCCGAGCTTTGCGGGCAGGTAGTCACCCAGTTGGCTCGCCTTGCCGTCGGCAAAGTCGCTCGCGCGCGTCTTGTAGACCTGCGCCTTATCGGTGAAGAACATCAGCTCGGCGGCGTTGGAGCTCTCCACGCTCATGCTGAGCGCGTCGTCCTCCTTGAACTTCTGCTCGCCGGACATGCGCAGCGACTGCGGCGTGATCTTTTTGAAGTACCCGTGCTGCGACAAAAACAGCGTCACGGGATAGTCCTCGATGGCGTCCTCCTCGCTCTCGGCGTCCTCGGCATAGTCGTAGAGGATGCCGGTGCGGCGGGGCTCGGCGTACTTTTTGCGCACGTCCTCAAGCTCGGTGACGATGATCTTGCGGATGCGTGACGGGCGCGCGAGCGTATCCTCGAGGTCTTCGATCTCCGCCTCGAGCGATGCCGTCTCCTCCACGCGCTTTAGGATATATTCGCGGTTGATGTTGCGCAGCTTGATCTCGGCGACATATTCCGCCTGCATCTGGTCGATGCCGAAGCCGATCATCAGGTTCGGCACGACGTCGGCTTCCTTCTCCGTCTCGCGGATGATCTTGATGGCCTTGTCGATATCGAGCAGGATCTTTTTAAGGCCCTTTAAGAGGTGCAGCTTGTCCTGCCGCTTTTTGAGCACGAAGTACACGCGGCGCTTGACGCTCTCGGTGCGCCACGCGCACCACTCGTCTAAAAGCTCGCGCACGCCCATCACGCGCGGCATACCGCCGATCAGGACGTTGAAGTTGCACGACGCCGTATCCTGCAGTGTCGTCGCCTTGAAGAGCTTCTGCATCAGCTTGTCGGGGTCGGCACCGCGCTTTAAGTCGATCGTCAGCTTGAGGCCGGAGAGGTCGGTCTCGTCACGCATGTCGGAAATTTCCTTGACCTTGCCCGCCTTGATGAGCTCGGCGACCTTGTCCATGATGGCCTCGGTCGTGGTGGTGTAGGGGATCTCGTAGATTTCAATGAGATTTTCTTTTTTGTCGTAGCGCCAGCGGGCGCGCACCTTCACGCCGCGGCCGGTGTTGTAGATGTCCTCGATGGCGCGCGGGTCGTACAGCACCTCGCCGCCGGTCGGGAAATCGGGCGCGAGCAGCGTCTCGCTGATGCGCACCTCAGGATTTTTCAAAAAGGCGATCGTCGTGTCGCAGACCTCGCCCAAGTTAAAGCCGCACAGCTGGCTCGCCATGCCGACCGCGATGCCCTGGTTGGCCGAGACTAAAATATTCGGGAACGTTGTTGGCAGCAGCGCCGGCTCCTTCATCGTGTTGTCGTAGTTGTCGACAAAATCGACGGTATCGGAGTCGATGTCGCGGAACAGCTCGGCGCAGATGGCGGAGAGCTTGGCCTCCGTGTAGCGGCTCGCCGCCCACGCCATGTCGCGCGAGTAGACCTTACCGAAGTTGCCCTTGGAGTCGACGAACGGGTGCAGCAGCGCGCCGTAGCCCTTGGAAAGGCGCACCATCGTGTCGTAGATGGCGGCGTCGCCGTGGGGATTTAATCGCATTGTCTGGCCCACGATGTTCGCGCTCTTCGTGCGCGCGCCGGTAAGAAGCCCCATCTTGTACATCGTGTAAAGGAGCTTTCGGTGCGAGGGCTTGAAGCCGTCGATCTCCGGAATGGCGCGCGAAACGATGACGGACATCGCGTAGGGCATGTAGTTCGTTTCCAGCGTCTCGGTGATATTCTGCTCCACCACATCCGCGTGGAGGCCCATGACGTTCGGGTCCGCGCGGCGGTGGGTCTGCTTAGGTGTTTTGTCGCTTTTCTTCATTCGGATACCTCAAAATTGCTCCGGCGGCAATATGGCCGCCGGTCATACTATTTCTAATATATCCTATCACACTTTTTTTTGCTCTGCAACACCGCGGAGGAAGAGAAAATTGCCGCAAAACGCCATTTTTTCGCCAAAGGCGCACAAAACCGGCGCGGCAGCGCATATTGACAAAATCGCGGCGCAGAGCGTACAATGCAGATACCCCAACAGGTATGGAGGTCAAACGATGAAACAGTGTATGGACGCCGACAATCTGCACCGCCGGCTCAAAAAGATCATCGGTCAGGTGCAGGCCATTGACCGCATGGTGGACGAGGACGTCCCTTGCGAGGATATTCTTGCGCAGATCAACGCGGCCAAATCCGCCCTGCACGGCTGCGGCAAGGTCGTGCTCGAGGGGCACATCCAGCATTGCGTGCGCGACGGGATCGAGCACGGCGACGCCGATAAGACGATCGAAAACTTCACGAAGGCGGTCGAGCGCTTTTCGAACATGGGCTGAGCAGGAGATAAACCCTCTCACGCGCCCGTTTTCAGTAGAATTGCACGAAAGAAGAGAAGCAGTTTTGTGCTGCTTCTCTCTTTTTGCGCGCTTTATAACCTATACCCCCATATGTATAATAAGCCCATACCCCCTATGGTACAGAAAGGAGTCACTTCCGTGAAACTGGCAATGGAAAAGCTGGAGCATTTTTTAGAGCTGGGCGCCACAAAAAAAGATATCACACTGCTCGTGATCTCCGGCATCGCGCTGATCGTCAGCATTTTTGATCTCGTCCCCTTGCCGTTCGACGCCTCGTGGGCTGCGATCATCCTCTGCGGCATCCCCATCATTTTAGAGGCCGTCATCGGCCTTGTCACGGCGTTCGACATCAAGGCAGACGTGCTCGTCTCGCTCGCGCTGATCGCGTCGGTCTGCATCGGCGAAGACTTCGCCGCGGGCATCGAAAAGCTCGTCCATCTGACACCGCAGACCGCGCGCGTCATCTTGGGCGGAAAGGAAACGGCCGTCCCCGCCGAGGCCGTCAAGGTCGGCATCGCAATGGGCGGCGTGGGCAGCGACATCGCCGTGGACGCCGCGGATATCGCGCTCGTCGACGACAAAGTCAAGGAGCTGCCGCACCTCATCGCGCTCTCCAAGCGCATGATGCGCACCATCAAGCTCAATATAACATTCTCGCTCACGCTCAACTTCATCGCCATCGTGCTCGCCATCACCGGCACACTGAACCCTGTTGTCGGCGCGCCGGTCCATAACGCAGGCAGCGTGCTTGTCATCACAAACTCGGCCCTGCTGCTAAAATGGAGGCAAACCGCCTCGCAGAGTTTCGCGTCCGCAGACGCGAAATCTGTTTGATCGTAAATTCCGACGACAGGCGCGTCGGAATTTACTCTTTGCGCGGAGCGCGTGTCGCAGCCGCGCCGCGAGCGGCAAGGCACGAAGCGCAGCGAATCCTTTTCAAAAAGAGTGGATTGCAAAATTGCGATCCACCCTTTTTGATTTTCTTTTATTTTCTGCGCCAGACAGAGGGCATTAAGAGGACAAGCAGCGGCATGATCTCAAGACGGCCGAGCAGCATGATGGCGCTCATCGTGAGCTTGCTGATGCCGGAGAGGAAGCCGAAGTTGCACGTCGGTCCCACTGCGCCAAGGCCAGGGCCCACGTTGCTGATGGCCGTGAGCGAGGCGGTGAACGCCGCGGTAAGGTCGATGTTGTCAAGCGACAAAATCAGCGTGCCGAGCAGCAAAATCGCGATATAGGCGAAGAAGAAGACCGAAACGGACGAGACCGTCTCCTCCGTCACGCGATGCCCGTCGAGCGTGATGGGGCGCACCTCACGCGAGTGCATGATGCGCCGCAGATCGCGCCGCAGCGACTTGCACAAAAGCACGATGCGCGAGACCTTGACGCCGCCCGCCGTAGAGCCCGCGCAGCCGCCGAAAAACATCACCAGCACGAGGATACAGCGGCAGAACTGCGGCCAGAGGTCAAAATCCTCCGTGCAGTAGCCGGTCGTTGAAATGAGCGTTGTGACCTGAAAGGCCGCATTCTCGATGGCCGAGCCGATGTCGCGCCCCGTGCGCACGATCAGGTCCGCCGCGATCATCGCCGACGCGCCGACCACGACCAGCGAGTAAACGCGCAACTCCTCGCTCTTGAGCGCCTCGCGGAAGCGGCGTGTCACGCAGAGGTAGAGGAGCGTAAAGTTCACGCTTGCGGCAAACATGAAGAAAATGAGGATCCAGTTGACAAGATGCGACTGATAATACGCGATGCTCGCATCCCGGATGGAAAAGCCGCCGGTAGAGATCGTCGTCAGCGCCGTGGTGATCGCATCGAACAGCGGGAGGCCCGCAATGCGCAGCAGCAGCGCCTCGGCCACGGTGAGCGCGATATAGATGCGGTACAGGATGCGCGCCGTCTCACCCGTGCGGGGGCGGAGCTTTGTGCTGATGGGGCCTGGGGATTCCGCTTTCATCAGGTTCACGCTGCCCTCACTGAGCTTGGGCAGCAGCGCCAGCATGAGAACGAGGATGCCCATGCCGCCCATCCACTGCGTGAGCGCGCGCCAGAATTGGATGCCCTGCGGCAGCGACGCAGGCGACGGGAAGATGGACGCGCCGGTCGTCGTCAGGCCGGAGACGGTCTCGAAAATGGCGTCGATAAAGCTGCAGCTGCCGCTGAAAAAATACGGCAGCGCGCCGAACACGCTCAGCGCGATCCAGCACAGCGCCACGCAGACAAAGCCGTCGCGCGGCTGAAGTCTTGTGTTGTCCGCGCGGATGAGCGAGAGCAGCACGCCCACGCCGCCGCAGATAAGCAGCGCGTACAAAAAGGCCCTCTGGTCAACACCACCGCCGAACACGCTCAGCAGCAGCGGCGGGATCATACAAAGCGCCTCGATACAGAGAATGACGCCCACGATTCTGAGAATAAGATTTTGGTTCATAATGAAACTTCCTTGCCGCAAGCAGCCGGCACATCAGCCGAGAATATCGTTGAGGTCCTGCAAAAAGAGCTTTTTCGCCACCACGATCACGCGGTCGCCCGCATGGATCTGGGAATGGCCGTTCGGGATCTCCATCCGGCCGTTGTGCACGATGGCCGCAACGAGCAGGCCGTTTCGAAAATGCAGGTCGCTGAGCGGCCGGTCGAGAAAGTGCGTGGCACTCGTCGCGGTGAACTCGACGGCCTCGATCGCGCCGCCGAGGATATAGTGCAGGCTCTCCACGGCGCTGCCCTGCGAGTTGGCGAGGCCGCGGACGTAACTTGAGATCTGGCTTGCAATGATGGCCTTGGGCGAGATGACCGTGTCGAGGCCCGTGAGGTTCACGATGTCGAGATACCCCATGCGCGACATCTTCGGCACGACCTTCTTCACGCCGTAGCGCTTGGCCGTGAGCGCCATGAGGAGGTTTTCCTCGTCGCGGTCCGTCACAGCGATGAACGCGTCGCAGTGGAAGATACCCTCGGATTCGAGCAGGTCGTGATTCGTGCCGTCGCCGTGGATGACGGTGACTTTCGGCAGCTTTTCCGCGAGCGTGAGACATTTGGCCTCGTCCTTTTCCACGATCGTCACGTGCGTGCCGATGTCGGTGAGCACCCAGGCAAGGTACTGTGCGATGCGGCTGCCGCCAAGGATGCTCACGCGGCGGATGGGCGCCATGGCCCTGCCCATCGAGCGCAGCACGCGCGTCGTCTCCGCGGGCGTGCCGATGACGTACACGCGGTCGCCCGTCTGCGGGACGAACGAGCCGTTCGGCACGATGACCTCTTCCCCGCGCTTGGCCGCGCACATGAGGATGCTGTTGGGATTTTCGCGGTTGTAGTCGATGAGGGACTTGCCGACAAGGCTGTCGCCCTCTTCGGTCTGAAAGCCGATGAGCTCGACAAGTCCGCGGGCAAACGTCTCCACGCTGAACGCAGACGGCACGCGCAGAATGCGCGAAATTTCCTGCGCGGCGGCATTTTCGGGGTTGATGATCATATCAAGCCCGATCTCGCGGCGCAGGATCGGTGCATCGCGGAAATACTCGGGGTTGCGTACGCGGGCGACCGTGTGCTTCGCGCCGAGCTTTTTCGCCATCAGGCAGCAGATGAGGTTGACCTCGTCGTTTTCCGAAACGGCGATGAGAAGGTCCGCCTCGCGCACGCCCGCCTCCAAAAGGACGCTGGCGCTCGCGCCGTTGCCCTCCACACACATGACGTCGAGCATGGAGTCAACGTGGTCGAGCACGGCGCTGTTGCGGTCGATGACGACCAGATCGTGGTTTTCGCCCGTCATCTGCTCGGCGATGGCGTAGCCGACCTTACCGATACCGACAATGATGATTTTCATTTCTGTGTTTCTCCTAAATTCTCTTCGGCTTCCGCCGTGTGCTGCTTACGCAGCACCATCAAAACGCTGTTGAATTCCGCCCCCATGATCAGCATGACCGAGGCGAGATACAGCCACAAAAGCAATACGATCACCGCGCCGAGCGTGCCGTAAATGACGGAGTAGCGCGCGATGTTTTCAACATAATACGAAAAAAGGAATGACAATACGAGCCACATCACGAGCGAGAACACCGCGCCCGGCCAGATACGGTTCATCCGGTGCGATTCCTGCGCAAGGCCGTACATCATCGCGATGGGGAAGAATACGATGCCGCCGATGATAACAAAGCGCAGGCTCGACCACAGGCGGATAAAGCCGTCGCTCAGCGTGATATAGGCCGACAGGTGGCTCGACACGTAGTTCAGCACCCGCCCGCCGACGACGGACAGTCCGATGGACAAAACGACCATTAAAATCAGGCTCAGCGTATAAAGCAGGAGCTTGAGCTGATAGCGCAAAAACTGCGTGGGCCGGTGCTCGCCGTAGGCCCGACGGACAGAGCCCAGAAGCGAGCTTGCCGCGCGGTAAGGAAAGTAAATGGAAAAAATCAGTGAGAACCACAAAAGCCGTGGGCTTGAATCGCGGCTGACATAGATGAGGTACTGCTCGATGATCTCGATCGCCTCCTGCGGGATGAATGCGCGAATTTCATACAGAAAGCCGCTGATATCCACGGACATGATGCCGACTAAGTTGCTCAAAAAGATCAAAAGCGGGAAAAGCGCAAACAAAAGGTAGTATGTGAGCGCCGCACTGTCGCGGCCGACATGATGATCGAAGTACCGCCTGACCATCAGGTAGATGCCTTTCAAAAAACGGTGCCGGTCAAGATACTGCTGCAAGGGCGATGCTCACCTCCTCAAAATGTCGATTTCTCTTCAATTTATGTAGTATAGCACAGCCCAATTCGAAAGGGAAGCAGAAACGCGTGCCATGACATACTTTTTACAGAAATAAAGCCGGAAAAGGGGTTGACAGCACGGGAAAATGTGCATAATATAGTGCCGTTAAGTTCATACATCGTCCGGTAGGTAAGGCTACCACAAGGATACGGACTGCTGCCGCGGAGTAGTGGAGACACTATGAGAGGGTTTGAACAGGTTGCATCGAAAGCAAGGTGCCATCTAATGCAGTTTCACCGCCTCGTGATGCTAAAGCTTGAACGGTAAGGAAACTTCTCGCCAGGGGCGGGTGTTTCTTGATTGTCGCTCCCATAGCCGCGTCGCCGGACGCAGGATATGGGGGATTTTTTATCGCAAAATTCACCTGAACACTTTGATTTGGCACTATCTTCAGAAAGGAGGAGTCGGTATGGTCGGCTTTGAAGAAATGCGCGACGAACTGCTGGAAAGAATCGAGGATCTGCTCAAGCGAAAACAATATACCGCGCTGCGCGACCTGCTTGCAGACCTGGAGCCCGCGGATATCGCCTCGCTTTTTGAAGATTTGGACGAGGACAGCATTCCCCTTTTGTTCCGGCTCCTACCCAAAGAGCCCGCGGCGGAGGTGTTCGTCGAGCTCGATCCCGACGCGCAGGAGATGCTGATCCGCGGCTTTTCGAACACCGAGCTGAAAGAGGTCCTTGACGAGCTGTATCTCGACGACGCGGTCGACATCGTGGAGGAAATGCCCGCAAACGTCGTCAAGCGCATCTTAAAGCACGCAGACCCCGACACACGCAAGAGCATCAATGAAATTCTCAAATACCCCGACGACAGCGCGGGCGCGCTGATGACGACGGAGTTTGTCGACTTAAAGCGCGATATGACCGTCGAGGACGCCCTCAAGCGCATCCGCCGCACCGGCACGGACAAAGAGACCATCAACGTCTGCTATGTGGTCGATCCCGCGCGCAAGCTGCAGGGCATCGTTTCGCTGCGCACGATCCTCCTCTCCGACGAGGACGATATCATCGAGGAGATCATGGAGACGCACGTCATCTCTGTCTCCACGCTTGAGGACAAAGAGGACGTTGCACAGACCTTCTCGAAGTACAACTTCATCGCCCTTCCGGTCGTCGACAAGGAAGACCGCCTCGTCGGCATCATCACGGTCGACGACGCCATCGATGTCATGGAAGAGGAGACGACCGAGGATATCGAAAAGATGGCGGCCATGCTGCCGACGGACAAGCCCTACCTCAAGACGAGCGTCTGGGATACGTACAAGTCCCGTATCCCCTGGCTGCTGCTTCTGATGGTCTCGGCCACGTTCACCGGCCAGATCATCGCCCGCTTTGAAGACGCGCTCAGCGCGTTCGCCATTCTGACGGCTTATATCCCGATGCTGATGGACACGGGCGGTAACTGCGGCTCACAGGCGAGCGTCACGGTCATCCGTGGTATCTCGCTCGACGAGATCGAATTTTCCGACCTCTTCCGCGTCATCTGGAAGGAGATCCGCGTGGCGGTCTTCTGCGGCGCCACGCTTGCCGCAGCGAATTTCGTCAAGCTCATGCTCGTCGACAAGATGCTCTTCGGCAACCCCATCACCATTACGGTCGCGGCAGTCATCTGCCTGACGCTCGTGGTCACAGTGTTTGCGGCCAAGGTCGTGGGCTGCACGCTGCCGCTGCTCGCCAAGAAGATCGGCTTCGACCCCGCGGTCATGGCCTCGCCGTTCATCACGACGGTCGTGGACGCCATCTCGCTGATGATCTACTTCAACTTTGCCTCGCTTCTTCTCGGAATCTGATAAAAATACGAAAAACTCTTTTCAATCGCGCATGAACTGTGTTATGATGCAAGTTGTATGGCATTGTGCAACAGTAAAGGGCGGCTGTGCCACGCACAGCCGCCTTCTTTTTTTGGAGGAGGATCTTCATGGAAGAAAAACTCAGAGAATATGCAAAGCTGCTCATTGAAGTCGGTCTGAATGTGCAGAAGGGCCAGGCCGTCGTGATCCGCTGCCCGGTCGAGTGCGCGTATTTTGCACGCCTGTGCGCCGCCGCTGCCTATAACGTCGGCTGCTGCGAAGTCGTGATGCGCTGGTCGGATGATTTTCTTGAACGCGAGCGCTTTCTGCGCGCGGATGACTCCGTGTTCGACGTCTTTCCCGCCTGGCAGGCAGAAATGCTCAACGGCTATGCTGACGAGGGCGCAGCATTTCTCAATATCTCCGCCCGTGATCCTGAGGCGCTGCTCGGCGTAGACCCCGACCGCCTGACGCGCGCGAGCCGCAGCGAGACGGCCATCCAGCCTTACGTAAGCGCCGTAATGTCCAATGCCTGCCCCTGGTGCGTCGCATCCGTCCCCATTCCGAGCTGGGCGAAGAAAGTCTTCCCCGCTCTTCCCGAGCAGGAGGCGATGGACAGGCTCTGGGACGCGATCTTCACCTCCGTCCGCATCAGCGGCAAGGGCGACGCCGTCGCGCGCTGGCGCGAGCACGTGGCGCTGCTCAAAAGCCGCATCGCAAAGCTCAACGATCTGCACTTCACCTCGCTCTATTACCAGAACTCCCTCGGCACGAGCCTCAACATCAAGCTTCCCGAGACGCACGTCTGGGCCGGCGGCGACAACACCAGCCGCGCAGGCTTTCCGTTCGTCGCCAATATGCCGACGGAGGAGGTCTTCACCGCCCCGCTCAGAGACGGCATCGACGGCGTCGTTTACGCGGCGCTGCCGCTCGTGCACAACGGCAACATTATCGAAAACTTCCACTTCGTCATCAAGGACGGCAGGATCGTCGAGGCGCACGCCGAAAAGGGCGAGGACATTCTGAAAGCCGCCATCGCCGAGGACGAGGGCGCGTCGTACTTCGGCGAGGTCGCGCTCGTGCCCTACGACAGCCCCATTTCAAACCAGAAGATTCTCTTCTACAACACGCTCTTCGACGAAAACGCGGCCTGCCACCTCGCCTTCGGTGAGGCGTACCCCGAGTGCGTCAAGGGCGGCGAGGCCATGAGCAAGGAAGAGCTCAAGGCCGCGGGCCTGAATGATTCCAACACGCATGTTGACTTCATGGTCGGCACCGCTGACCTTTCCATCATCGGCACGACGAAAGACGGGCGCGAGATTCCCGTGTTCGTCAACGGCAACTTTGCCCTGTAAAAAATGATACTGCGGGCGCTTGCCCGCTCACAAAGGAGAAAAACCATGTCTATGAATTTTAACCGCCTTTCCACCGATGACAAAATTCTCATCATGGAGGGCGCGCAGGTGCTCGGCGACGTCGTCGCGGGTGAAGGCACGGCGTTCTGGTACAACAGTGTTTGCCGCGGCGAGATGCAGAGCGTGCGCATCGGCAAGCGCTGCAACATTCAGGACCTCGCCCTGATCCACAACAAGGTCACGATCGGCGACGATGTGTCCGTCGGCCACAGCGCCATCGTCCACGGCGCGACCATCGGCGACCGCGTGATCGTCGGCATGGGCGCGACGGTGCTCGACGGCGCTGTCATCGGCAACGACTGCATCATCGGCGCGGGCGCTCTTGTCACGGGCAAGATGAACGCGCCCGACGGCTCGATGATCCTCGGCTCCCCGGCCAAGGTCGTGCGCGAGCTGACGGACAAGGAAAAGGAGAGCATTCTGGCCAACGCCGCGCTCTATCTTGAAAAAAGCAAGGAATACCGCGCCCACGCCGCCAAACAGGCGTAAGGCAAGCACAGGAGGAATACTCATATGAAAATCTTAGTCATCAACGGCGCAAACATGAACATGCTCGGCCGCCGCGAGCCGGACATCTACGGCAAGGAGGACTACGCCGCCCTCTGCGCCCGCATCTATGAGCACGCCCAGAGCCGCGGTGTGGCCGTGGAGTGCTTCCAGTCCAACCACGAGGGCGCGATCATCGACGCCATTCAGGAGGCCGACACGATGTTCGACGGCATCGTCATCAACCCCGGCGCTTACACGCATTACAGCTACGCCATCCACGATGCGCTCAAGGCCGTCAGCATCCCCGCCGTCGAGGTCCACATGTCCGACATCCAGAAGCGCGAGGAGTTCCGCCACCTGTCCGTCACCGCCCCCGCCTGCATCGCCCAGATCCGCGGACACGGGTTCGAGAGCTATACTATGGCGATCGATATGCTGGCAAAGCTCAATCCTGAGGAAAAATAAGGTTCCTGCGATAGCAGGAACACAATATTTTCCGCGCACAGCGCGGAGGGATATGCCGCCTGCGGGCGGCAGAGTCAAAGGGGCCGTTCTCTTTCGCAAAAGAGAATGGCCCCTTTGGCCCCCCAAGAGAAAGGCTTTTGATTGGCAGTCTCGGGCTTGAATGACTTTTATGCCTCCGGAATGCAACTGCCTGCGCGCGGCGTTGCCGCGTTTGCCTCTGCTATACGATTTGGCCTACTCCTATTATCCGCTGTTGCGCAGCCGTTGGCGGCTCTGCTGCCTTACGGATGCGGCACACCCCTTGCGGGTGCCGCTCTGTTGATCTTGTAGGAGTGCAGACTAATATCCGTCTACCGCGGCACTCCACAATGCGGCGAGCGCAGCAATGCCGCTATTTCGCACGCAGTCCGCCGCCAAGCAAACGTCACTTGCGCCTCACGATAGTAAGGCGCGGTTGCGAGACGTAACGAATCGCAGAAGATCCATGGCGAAGCCATGTACACCGCACCCGATTGCGCAGCGTGTGCAGCTCTTCAAGCCTCAGACCGGCAATGTCGGGGGTCGAGGGGCCCTCCCCTCGCGTTCTCTTGGGGGTTCAAGGGGGCCATTCTCTCACGTGAGAGAATGGCCCCCTTACTGCGCACTCCCGCACGCTGCGGGAGAACCAAAGACGCAGCCCCTTCGGGCTGCTCCCCCTTCCGCGCCCGCCGGGTGCCCAAAACCGCGCTCGCGCGCTTATCTTGCAAGCGCGGAACCACGTTCCGCTTTAAAAAGCGGCAGGAACGCGCTGCATTCCCACCCCTCCTCCCAGCGGCGCAGGACACCTTCTCCGTCATTTACCTCGAAGGTAAAAACGACCGCATCCTCCGTCTGCGCACTTACGCGGTAGGTAAGCGTCACCGCCGTCATCTGCCATGGGGCGGAGCGCGCCATCGCCGCGCGGCAGGTCTTTGCGGCATCTGGCAGCAATTTCTGCTCGCAGCGGGCAAAATAGGCATCAGCGAGTGTGCGGTAATAGCGGTCGAAGCGCTTCTCGCGCCGGCTCTCCCCTTTTGTCTGCGGCAGCGTCAAGCGGGCGGTCAGGACGGTGATGTCCTCCCACTGCCAGCTTTTTTCCTGGGCAAAATCTTCTCCCAGCGTCAAGCGCGGATGCTCCTTCATGCGCTTCCTCCCCGTTTTTTCATTTGGGGCAGTCTATGCCGCCGCGGCCAAAGCGGTGCGGCGCGAGAAAATGCGGGCGCGGCACTTTACTAATTTCGCACTCTCTGCTAAACTATATGGGATATTTGCAGAAAGGAAGGCGACGGGCATGGACAGCTACGAAGCTCTCGCCGCGGCCTATGACGAGCTGACCGAGGACGTGGAATACGAAAAGCGCGCGGACTTTGTCGAAAAGCTCTTTCTGCGCGCTAAGCGCCCTGTCAGGTCACTGCTCGACCTCGCCTGCGGCACGGGCACAATGACGGAGCTCTTCGCCCGCCGCGGCTACACGGTCACTGGCGTCGACTACTCGCCCGAAATGCTCGCCCAGGCGCAGCAGAAGCTCGCCGCGATCAATCCCGCCGCTGCTTTTGTGCCAGTCGATGCCGCAGCTCAAGTTGTTGGAAAAGGTCGACGCCGCCATTTGCTGCCTGGACAGCATCAACTATCTGACGCGTCCGCGCGACGTGCAGCGCACATTCAACCGCCTGCATGACGCCATCGCCCCCGGCGGGTCGCTGGTGTTCGACATCCACGCCGTCTCAAAAATGGAAAAACTCGACGGCGAGGTGCTGCTCGACGAGCGCGAGGACGTGTTCTGCCTCTGGCGCACGCGCTACCGCAAAAACGTCAAAATGCTCGACTATGAGGTCGACCTCTTCCGCCTCCAGCCGGACGGCGCGTGGGAGCGCGATTTTGAAGAGCACCACCAGCGCGCCTACACGGTCGAAGAATTGACCGCGTGGCTCGAAGAGGCCGGTTTCACGGCCATCCGCACGCATGGCGAGCTCAAGCTGCGCCGCGCGAATGAGCGCGACGGCCGCATTTACTTCAGTTGTATCAGAAAGTGAGGAACCATATATGGAAGCACAGAAGGACTGTCTGGTCCGCGCCATCTCGAAAGATGGCTTTGTCAACGCTGTCGCGGTCTACACGCGCGGTCTGACCGAGCGCGCCCGCCAGATCCACCACACCTCCCCCGTCGCTACCGCGGCGCTTGGCCGCGCGCTCGCGGCCTGTTCGATGATGGGCAACGCACTCAAGGATAACGGCGCAAGCGTCACGATGCAGATCAAGGGCGACGGCCCGCTCGGCACCATCCTGACCGTTTCGGACTCTGAGGGCAATGTGCGCGGCTACGTGCAGAACCCCGCCGTCGATCTCGCCCTGCGCGAGGACGGCAAGCTGGACGTCGGCACCGCCGTCGGCCACAGCGGCACGCTGACGGTCATCAAGGACCTCAACATGCGCGAGCCCTACGTCGGCACGGTCGACCTGCTCGGTGGCGAGATCGCCGAGGACGTGGCCGCCTACTATGTCGAATCCGAGCAGATCCCCTCGGCCTGCGGTCTCGGCGTTCTCATCGACCGCGACCGCAGCGTGCTCACCGCGGGCGGCTATCTCATCCAGCTCCTCCCCGGCGCGGGCGAGGACGTCATCACCAAGGTCGAGGGCGGCATCTACGCAGCTCCCAGCGTGACGAATCTCTTAAAGGAGAATCCTGATCCTGCGGTGCTGCTCAAAACGGTGCTGTCTGATTTTGACATGGAGATCCTCTCCGTCGATCCGATCGAATACCGCTGCTACTGCTCGCGCAAGCGCACGGAGCGCGCACTGCTGTCGCTGGGGTCAAAGGAGCTTGAAAAGATCGTGGACGAGCAGGGCTCTGCTGAACTCACCTGCCAGTTCTGTGACAGGGTGCAGAACTTTACCAAAGAGGATCTGACCGCCATGATCGCCGATCTGAAAAAGCAGGGAAAGTAATGCATTTCCCTTTTCAAAAAATTTTTTGAAAAAATCAAAAATAAGGTTGACACGGCAGGGGTTATTCTGTATAATAACCCTTGTCGTTCGCCGAAGCGATTATTTCGAGTGGGGAGCATAGCTCAGCTGGGAGAGCATCTGCCTTACAAGCAGAGGGTCACAGGTTCGAGCCCTGTTGTTCCCACCATAAATTCGGCCAGGTAGTTCAGCTGGTTAGAACGCCGGCCTGTCACGCCGGAGGTCGAGGGTTCGAACCCCTTCCTGGTCGCCATTCATCAGGCTGCAATAGCGGCTTGATATGCCTCGGTAGCTCAGTTGGTAGAGCAGCGGACTGAAAATCCGCGTGTCGCCAGTTCGATTCTGGCCTGAGGCACCATTTGCGGGCGTAGCTCATCTGGTAGAGCGCCACCTTGCCAAGGTGGAGGTAGCGAGTTCGAGCCTCGTCGCCCGCTCCACAAATGAAAAAGGAGCAAACATTTTGCTCCTTTTTCTATACGGTGACATAGCCAAGTGGTAAGGCAAGGGTCTGCAAAACCCTCATTCCCCAGTTCAAATCTGGGTGTCACCTCCAAATTAGGCAAAAGCTGTGTATAACTTATGTTATACACAGCTTTTGCTCTTTAACAGGGCGAGCACACAAATTTGACCTGCAAACTGTGCAAAATAACGGCACGGGAGAAAATGAAATAATCTATATTCCTATGTTTTATCTCTTGAATGGGGTAACACATGGGAATTTTTGCTTTTAGGAGGAATAAAGCATGAGAATACCATATGGTTTTGAGTTGATCAGCGACGGACACTTGAAGTCAACAAGGATGAAGCGAATATCGTATCAATGATTTTTGATTTCTATATGGCAGGAGCAAGCTTGGGAAAAGTGGTGGATATGCTTCATGCAAAACAGATATCTTCTCCGACCGGAAAGACGAAATGGACCCGCGCTGCGGTAGATCATCTTCTTTCAAACGGCAAATATGTGGCTATTGTCGGCCTGGAGAAATTTTTGGATGTGCAATTTGAGAAGGCTGCTCGCTGTAATATTGGCTACGACAAGAATGGGGCACCGAGGAAAGATACGCGTTATGTGTCTCCTGCTGTGGTTCAGATTTAATTTGTCTTTTACAACTCTGAAAGTTATGCTACAATGACCTTGCGAGGTGATCGTGTGGCAAAGAAACTGAATCTGGTAGATATGTACGGAATTGGAGTTATGCTGGAACACCTTGTAGCTGAGGGTAACATTACCTGCGAGGAACGGGATCGAGTCATATTGCGAATTGCGCGGGAAAACGATATTGCCGAATATATGCTTTCGAATCTTGCCGGTTATGGAAGAAGTAAGCAAGAGGTGTTGGAACGAGCAAAACGGAGGAAAAGCTCGGAATTACAGGGCAGAAAGCAAGATGAGAGCTATATCTCTCTGACCGAGATTGCCCGAGCTCACAGCGAGGATGCTCCAGGATATGTGATACAGAGTTGGCTGAGAAATGGAAATACTTTAGCATTCTTAAACCTCTGGGAACAGGAGAACAATCCGAATTATAGTGAGGTCGGTTATGCAGAACTTTCGAAGAGAAAGAAGAACGCCTCATTTACGTTGACACCAAAGTTATGGATTGACCAAACAAAGGCAATCGGCATCGTTTCCAAGCAGGGAAAAAACGGAGGAACGTTTGCCCATCCGATGATCGCCTGCGAGTTTGCCTCGTGGATTGCCCCGGAATTCAAGATGCAATTACTAAGGTTGTCGCTGGATAAAACAAAATTGCGATGAGCGAATATCGGGCTGGGTTGCAGTTTCATATCGAATTTGCAGGAGAATGTTGAAAGAATTTATTGCAAAATGGATGGAAAAATAAACTGGTTGTTCATAGAACAGAAACCAAGGTTTAGCGGAGTCTCGAACGAGATAAATTCATCAGCCTGACTGATTCGCTAAAGCCAAGGATAGGGGCCTTTGCCGCAGGCAGCCTGCTGCTGGTTCCTGCGCTGGAACCGCTGTTCGCCGTGGCCCCCCTGTCCATTGGGATGGTGGGTGCCATTGTGGGACTGGCGTTTGGCTCTATGCTGATGATCCAGTTGCTAAAATTGATCCGGCGGTAAAGCGCTCGGAAGTTTGCCGGCATGTCCACATTCCTTTTCAACGTAAAAAGCAGGCTGCAATGAATATCGTTCATGGCAGGCTCAAGCCCAAATTTTTTACATAATTTGCGTAGCTGATTTTACACATATGTGGTACAGTAAAATAATAAAGATTTCCCAGAATACAGATAGCTGTTAATGTTATGCACAAAACCTGCCAAGGAAAGGAAAACGTCATGGGAGACAATTATTTCCTGCTGACCAATCTGCTCTCAGAGGATGAACGTAAGGTGATCACCAGCATCGCCTCGCATATTGAGCGGGGGGAGAAGCGCGTGGGCATCCAGCAGATCGCAAGCGAGAATTTTCTGTCCACGACCAGCATCGTAAAGATGTGCAAGCGGCTGGGCTTTGACGGCTACAGCGAGCTCTATTATCACCTCAGCCGCCAGCTTGCCTCTTCGGGGGACCGAAAGGCGGAAAACCTCAAGAGCCTGATCGACAATTACAACGATGCGCTGGTCGAGCGCTTCTGCGCGCTGCTCCGGGAGCGCCGTGGCGGAAAGATGTTCACGACCGGCGAGGGCTTTTCCAACATTGTGGGCGCCTATATCGCCCAGCGGCTGTCTATCTGCGGCTTTATGGTGTTCAACAATGTCCATTTCTACGATTATATGCTCTTCCAGGAGGCGCACCGCGGCGCGGTGAATGACGAGGCGGCGGTCATGTTTGCCGTCAGCCAGAGCGGCGAGACGGAGCCGGTGCTCAACGACGTGCGCCACGCAAAGCAGCACGGGCATAAGATCGTGACCTTTACCCGACGGGGCGATTCTACTCTGGCACAGCTCTCTGACCTTGTATTTGTGCTCGACGGGACAAAGCAGACGCTCGCTGGCAGCCTGCCGAATCCCTTCTTCGGGCACGTCATTCTGGTGTTCGAGGATCTGATGGCGCGCTATTTTGAGCGAAAGGAGAGCGTCTAATCGGTACAATTTTTACTCAACCGGAAATTCTTTCCCTCCGCGGCTGTGCTATACTCAAAATGCGGTACGGTGGAAAATGCCGTTTTCCGCGATCATCGGCTCCGACGGGGTATCCGGCGGAGAAACGCAAACGATACATTATGGAGGAAAGCACAATGAAAAGAAGTCTTGCACTTTTGCTCACGCTGGTCATGAGCCTCGGCCTGCTGGCCGGCTGCGGCAGCAAGGACACCACCGCTGACGAATCCCAGCAGGACGGCGAGAGCGGCGCGAAGCAGATCGAAACGCTGAAGGTCGCGTTCGTTCCGTCCCGCGAGCCGCAGGAGATCATCACTGCCACCGAGCCCCTCAAGCAGATGCTGAAGGACGAGCTTGCCAAGCAGGGCTACGAGGTGGGCGATGTGGAGATCACCGTCGGCACCACGTATGAGGCCGTGGGCGAGGGTCTTGAGGCCGGCACGATCGACGTCGGTCTGATCCCGGGCGGCACCTATGTTCTCTATGACGACGGCGCCGAGGTCATTCTCACCGCTACCCGCGACGGTCTGAGCAAGGATTCCGACAACGCCAAGGACTGGAACGACGGCCAGCCCACCGAGGCTTCCGACAAGCAGGCGGTCTCCTACCGCGCGATCATTATTGCCGGTCCCTCCGATAAGGGTCAGGAGCTGGCTGCCAAGGTCAACGGCGGCGAAGAGCTGACTTGGGAAGACCTGAACAGCGCCAACTGGAGCGTCATGGGCACATCTTCCCCCGCCGGTTACATCTATCCCGCCCTGTGGCTACAGGATCACTATGGCAAGGGCATCTCTGACCTCGCCAGCGCCGTTCAGTCCGATTCCTATGCCAGCGCCTTTGCTCGTCTTGCCTCCGGTCAGGTCGACGTCCTGGTAACCTATGCCGACGCCCGCCGCGATTATGCCGAGCGTTGGAACACCGAGTTCAGCCGCGAGGCTTCCATCTGGGAGGAGACCGGCGTCATCGCTGTCACCGCGCCGATCTACAACGACACCATCTCTGTCAGCAAGAACTCCGAGATCATGGACGCCGAGCTGATCGCAGCTCTGCAGGATGCGTTCATCAACATCGGCAACACCGAAGAAGGCAAGCAGGTCATCGCCATCTACAGCCACAACGGCTACCAGAAGGCACAGGCTTCCGACTATGACAACGAGCGTGCCGCGCAGAAACTCATTCAGGAGCTGACCGCCGCGAACTAAATCAAAACTTTCCCAAACGCGGGGAGGACTTGCACGGTGATACCTTCCGCTGTGCTGTCCTCCCCGCGTTTTATTCAAGAAAAAGAGGAGACCATATGATCATTTTCGACCATGTATCCAAGGTGTATTCCAACGGCACGGTGGGACTTGACGATGTGAACCTGACCATTCAGGACGGCGAGTTCGTCGCCATCATCGGCCGCTCCGGCGCGGGAAAATCGACGCTGCTGCGCGCGGTGAACCGCATGCACCGGATCACCTCCGGCACGCTGACAGTGAACGGAACCGGACGTGAGCACCCTGTCCGGCAAGCGTCTGCGGCAGTTCCGACGGGGGATCGGCATGGTGTTCCAGTCGTTTAATCTCGTGACCCGCACCACCGTCATCAAGAACGTGCTGGCCGCCTGCGTGCCGGACATGCCCTTCTGGCGGGTGCTTCTGGGCGCCTTCCGAAAGGAGGACAAGATCAAGGCGCTCGAATCGCTCGACAAGGTGGCATTCTCGATAAGGCCTACATGCGCGCCGACCAGCTCTCCGGCGGTCAGCAGCAGCGTGTCGCGCTGGCCCGCACACTGACCCAGAACCCCCAGATCATTCTGGCAGACGAGCCGGTGGCCGCGCTCGACCCTGTTACCGCCAAGCAGGTGATGCAGGACTTCGTCCGCATCAATCAGGAGCTGGGCATCTCCATCCTGCTCAACATCCACCATGTGGAGCTGGCGCTGGAATATGCCGACCGCATGATCGGCATCCGCGCCGGCAAGATCGTCTATGACGGCCCGTCTGATAAGGTCGATCAGGCGGTGCTCGATTCCATCTACGGGGAGGATACCGGGACGGAGGCAAGCGTATGAGCCTGTACGACCGCATGTTCAAGCCCCGTATCTACACGCTGCCCAACGGCACGGGGGTGGAGGAAAAGCGCAGCCGCGCGCCGCTGGTCATTGTGATCGTGGCTTTGCTGGCGATTCTTTCCATCCGCATTACGGGCTTTGACCTCTCTGTGTTGGTCACAAAGGGCAGCAAGTTCTTCGACATCCTCAAGGCGATGTTTCCCGAACACCGCCTATCTCGGCAAGATCTGGCAGCCGCTGTGGGACACCATCAAGATGTCCTTCCTCGGTTCGTTCATCGGCGCGGTGCTGGCGATCCCGTTTGCCATCGCCGCCGCCAGCAATATCGTAACGAACCGCGCCGTGGTGTTTCTCGTGCGCCTGTTTTCTGAGTCTGGTGCGGACGCTGCCGACGCTGGTGTGTGCCCTGATCGCCACCTACATTTTCGGCCTCGGCACGATGGCGGGTACCTGTGCCATTGCCGTTTTCACCTTTGCCTATGTGGGCAAGCAGCTCTTTGAGATCATCGAAACGGTGGATATGGGCCCGTATGAGGCGCTGGAGGCGCTCGGCGCGACGCGGCTGCGCGCCTTTACCACCGCGGTGTTTTCCGCAGGTGCTGCCGACATATCTGTCCGTATCGCTGTTCTGCCTGGAGGGCAACGTGCGCTACGCGTCCATCCTGGGCTATGTCGGTGCGGGCGGCCTGGGACTTATCATGAACGAAAAAATCGGCTGGCGCGAATATGACAGTCTGGGCATGATCCTCATCGTGCTCTTTATCACCGTCATGATCATCGAAGGCTTCAGCCACGCGCTGCGCAAGCGCCTGACGTAAGGAGGAAACGGCCATGAACGAAAAAATCATCAAAGCCTACGCCTCCGCGCCGAAGACGTGGCTCTGGAAGCTGCTGGCGGCCTTCATCGTCGCCTGCCTTCTCGCCTGGTCCGGCTCTGCCGTCAAGGTCAGCAATCCCACCGGCAACGGATTGGAGGTTGCGGGGAACATCCTCTCCGGCATCTTCCATCCTTCGACGAAGCTTCTGTTTACCTTCGGCACGGACGGCGTGCCGTATCTGCTGCTGGAGACCTTCTGCATTGCATTTCTCGGTACGATCGTCGGCGCGGTCATTTCGCTGCCGCTGTCGTTCCTGTCGGCCAGCAATCTGGTGCCGAAGGGCGTGGCGCTGGTCGGGCGCGTGCTCATCGCGGCGATCCGCACCATCCCTGCATTCGTCTACGGCCTGATGTTCATCCGTGTGACCGGGCCGGGGCCCTTCGCGGGTCTTCACGATGTCACTCTGCTCCATCGGCATGGTATCCAAGATGTTCATCGAGAGCATTGAGGACTTCGATAAGCGAATTTTGGAGTCTTTGGACGCCGCGGGCTGCACCACCTTCCAGAAGATCCGCTACGGCATTCTGCCGCAGCTGACCGCGGACTTCACCTCCACGATCATCTACCGCTTCGACATGAACCTGCGCGACGCCACGGTGCTGGGCCTGGTGGGCGCGGGCGGTATCGGCGCGCCGCTGATCTTCGCCATGAACGCCTACCGCTGGAACGAGGTCGGCGCGATCCTGCTGGGGCTCATCGTGCTGGTGCTCATCATTGAGTGGATCTCGGCGAGGATCCGCGTCAAGCTTGCTCGGGGGTAAGGTATGGATGAAAAAAAGCTGACGATTTACTTTACCTCCGACCTGCACGGCTACATTTATCCGACCGATTACCGCGGACAGGGGGAAAAGGAGCTGGGGCTGTTCAAGTGCGCCAGCCGCTTCCGCAAGGACGGCAACACCCTCGTCATCGACGGCGGCGATATCCTGCAGGGCTCGCCGCTGGGGGCCTTCTGCCACGATACCATCGGCAGCGCCGCGCGCTTCGCCGACATGATGAACCGCTGCGGCTATGACTATGTGACGCTGGGCAACCATGACTTCAACTACGGGATGCCGTACCTTGACAGCTATCTCGATGCGCTGCAGGCCTGCTGCGTGTGTGAAAACGTGCGCTGGGACGAGGCGGGGGTGCGCTTTCCCGCGCGCATCCACACGCTGGAAAACGGGCTGCGGGTCGGCATCGTCGGCATCGTGACCGACTATGTGAACATCTGGGAAAAGCCGGAGCATCTTGCCGGCATTGCGATCACCGACCCCGTCCCCGCCGTGGCCGCCGCGCTGGAAAGGCTGCGCGACAGGTCGACCTGACGGTCGGCATTTACCACGGCGGCTTCGAGCGCGACCTCGCCACGGGTCGCGTGCTCTCCGCGACCCGCGAAAACGTCGCCTACTGCATCTGTCAGGAGCTGGATCTCGACATTCTGCTGACCGGGCACCAGCATATGTCCGTCCCCGGGCAGACGGTGAGCGGCACGTTCGTCGTGCAGCCGTCCGACAAGGGACAGGAGTTTCTGCGCATGGAGGCTGTCGTGTCCGGCGGCGAAAAGCGCTTTTCCAGCGAAACGGTCCGCGCGCACGGCAAGTGCCGGGCAGACTGGCTCGCGGAGTTTGCCGATCTGGAGCGCGGCGCGCAGGAATGGCTCGATCAGGTGGTGGGCCACCTGAAAACGCCGATGACGCCGGATACGCCGCTGCGCATGGCGGCGGAGGGCACCGCGCTCGCGGACCTCTTCAACACCGTGCAGCTGGCCGCGAGCGGCGCGCAGCTCTCGGTCACGAGCCTTGCCAACGACGCGGCGGGCCTGCCGCAGACCGTGCGCCGCAGGGATATCCTGAACGCCTACCCCTACACCAACACGCTGACGGTGCTGCAGATCACCGGCGCGGTCCTGCGGCAGGCGATGGAGCGCAGCGCGGAGTATTTCACCCGGAACGACGACGGCACCCTGCGGGTGTCGGACTGCTTCCTGGAGCCGAAGGTGGAGCATTACAACTACGACTATTATGCCGGCGTGA
>VOFC01002953.1_pt1 | contig 49274 bp, 83 predicted proteins | sample 5384161 | NCBI WGS metagenome assembly VOFC01 (sample SAMN12384722, study PRJNA508395) | human gut metagenome | isolation source: healthy gut B | host: Homo sapiens | reverse complement strand
TGTAAAAAACGGAAAGACACCGATTGGGGCCGTATCACCATCAATGGAACCGGCCGGTTTCAGTTGTAAATGTCCCTCGCTTTTGTGGGACGTCAAAACCAACCGGGCGAAAGGCAAGTCCAGGAGGCCCGTACACTCAATCGGAGCTTGACAATATCAAGGCGCAAATCACCAGGCACTACCAGTACATCTGCGACCACGACAGTTTGTTACAGCCAAGAAAGTCTATAACCGCTATGTCGGTTTCTCAGAGGAATGCCACACCCTTATGAACCTTTTCAGGAACAGCTGGAATCGTATAAAAAAGAAAATCGGCATAGAAAAGCCGAAAGCACCTACTGCGGTCTGGTTGCCGATTACAAAAGAATCTCCTGCTTTTCATGAAAAGCAAGAAAATACGGAGGATATTGTCATCGAAGAACTTGAGAAATCATTCATCGAGGATTACTACAACTGGATGCTCGGTACATGCGCTTTGGCAAACTCCACTGTCTTCGGGCGTGTCAATACCTTGAAGTGGCTGATGTATATCGCGCAGGAAAAAGGCTGGATACGGGTTCATCCGTTCGCATCATTCAGTGTATGCCCGAATACAAGAAGGCGTTCTTTCCTTTCGAAGAGGAACTGCAAAAATAATCCATATAGAACCGAGATACAAACGCCAGCGTGCCATGCGCGACATGTTCCTGTTCATGTGTTTCACCGGTCTTTCCTACGCAGACCTGAGAAACTATAACCTACGATAATATCCATACCGACTCCGACGGCGGTACATGGCTGATGGGCAACCGTATAAAAACGGGAGTGGCGTATGTCGTAAAATTGTTGCCCATTGCCATCGAGCTGATTGAAAAATACCGGGGTACGGATGAAAGAAAGACTCCCCCGAATATGTCTTTCCGGTAGGCGAATACAATGCCATGCGGCTCAGTCTTGGAATCATAGGCAGGAAATGCAACTGCCGGGTAGAGGTCACCCCGCACATCGGACGCCACACGTTTGCCGTTTTGGCCATACTCAAGGGGATCTTTTGCGCTGGAAACTCTTCAGAAAGTGTTTGGGCGCCAGGAGTCCATCACGCCCGTCCTGCGCATCCATTCACTTGTCCGGCGCAGGCAGGGCAATCTTTTTCTGGAAGTCGCCCATCTGTACGCCCAGCGTTAACTGACCAGCTTTCTCAACTCCTAATACGCGCTTGTTTCAATAATTGTCAGTTCCATACTAAAATTCTTTTTAAGATTCTGAATATGCCGACAAAAGTAACGCACATCCTATATCCTTTCAAACAGATAATATCAAGAGTCTTCCGTTGGCGTGCATTGGCGTATCAACGTTAAAGAAAAAGGTCCTTCACACCATCCATGCGGCAACGGAACTTCCATTCCCTTACTTGTTTTCCATAAATTTATAGGATTAATTTCTGGTGCATGATGATAATAGTCATTATTCTGTCTGCTTTTTTGATCCGGTGAAAATCCGGGACAGTACCGTTGCTGTGAATCCAAAAAAACGGACATCGAATTTTTGCCACTGGTGTAATACCGGGAAGGCACGATGACCGGGACGAGTCAAAGACCTGCCATGACCGGAATGAGATTTACACCTGCGGGATATACAGGTCGTAACCAAATAAGGAATAGCTCATCGGCCATTCAATATTTGAAGACAGATATATTCCCGTTCGTGTAAGTCCGCACGAACGGGATTTTTTGTGTTTGTTAATAATATTTTTACATTAAAATGAGTGACCTATGAAAAGAAAAATTACACTTTCTGGCGGGTGCTTTTTATTGACGGCAACTGCCCTGTTTACCGGCTGTAGCTCGGACGATGACTTTTTGATGGAACCGGTTGATTCCGGAACTGCAAACCCGAGCTGTAACGAATCCGGACGGAACCTTGACTATCACTTTGACGATTTCGATTCCGGCATGTTGGCAGGACCTACCTCGGCAGGAGAAAACCTCTATTCGTACCAAGGCTATCCTCAAGTAACTACCATTTACGACAATACCCGGAAGAGTATCTCTTCCTCTCAATGTTTAATACAGTAGGTGGAAGCACAGAGTATTCCAGCGGCGGCATCGCACTTTCCAACTGGAACATCCGCTCCAATCAGTCGGGGAAATACCGGAGACTGGTGGTATTCTTATTCAAACCAATGTTCTGTCTATAACACTGCGGTGGGAAGCGGAAGGACAGAATAAGGAAGCCGGGCACAGCGGGTTCCAACTTCGGTGTCGTTTACGGATATGTGGATGATTACAATCAGGCATGGATGGCTAAACCAGAATTTTATTTCAATGTTCCCCGGAAGTTGGTCGGTCTGTGGATCTGCAACACCTCATATACACTTATGGTGTCATTACTTATGGTAATCAGTTCGGTTCTACGGGGGTAGCGACCTCTGAAAGAGATGAAAGGGTATTTCCAAGTGAATCTGGAATGTTATGATGCGAATGGCGGTCTGATCCGCACTTACAAACGCCTTTTAGCCGATTATCGTGACGGCCAACAACAGGTTGATCCTATCACGACATGGGATTATTGGGAAATCAATGCCGAAGAGGTGCAAAGTGTGAAATTCAACTTCGAGGGTTCGGATTCGGGAGCATACGGTTTGAATACTCCGGCTTATATCTGTATTGATGATATCACCATACAATAAAAAAGAATACAAGGATATCCCTTCTGTCGGGGGTATCCCTGTTATTTTTCTAAAATCCACACATCATGCATCGTTTTTACTATTTTATTATTTCGGCCTGTATGCTGTTCACCTCCTGCAACAAGGATGAAGTCATTACCGAAGAAGTAGGAGGACAACCTATAATAGAACTTGACAGCGAGACCGGTATTTACACGGTCAAGGTCGATCACGAATTGACTATCGCCCCGACATACCAGAATGTTGAAGATGCTCTTTTTGCTTGGACGATAGACGGTACGCTGGTTTCTTCGGGTCCGTCTCTTCAACGTACATGGAATGAATGCGGGGATTTTTACGTCAAACTAAGAGTAGACAATGCGGAAGGCTATGCCGAAGAGGAACTGAAAGTAGAAGTGAAAGAACTTACCCCTCCGGTCATTTCACTGGCACTACCTTCGCAGGGGCTAAAAAGTCGTCCGGAATACCGATTACACATTTACTCCCGATATTCAGCATTCGGATGTCGAAGGGTTCAAAATCGAATGGGTACGGGAAGGAAAAATCGTTTCCACCGAGAATACTTATACTTTCAATGAAAAAAGAAACTCGGTGTTTATACGGTGACAATCAACGCTTCCAATATAGATGGGACAACAACGAAGGACATAAGCGTAGAGGTCGTGGAAACGATGCCCTACGTTGTCAAATTCCAGACCCCGTCTTACCTGCAAACATCCACGGACAGGTACACTTTCGCCGACCGACCTGTTTTCCTGCGCCCGTTGTTGGAGTATTTCGACAATCCCCGTTTTGAGTGGAGTGTGGACGGTCAGGTCATGGAAGGGGAAGTGGAACGCATGTTCAAGTTCACGCCGTCCGCACCCGGAGAATACACCGTCTCCTGTACTGTGTCGGAAGACACACCGACGGAAAAAAATAAGCAGGAATATCGACAAAGGGAAAACGGCTGTCACTGCCACCGTAAAAAGTCGTTTGTGTGGACAAAAAGGAACAAGACGGCTTCCGGGCTTCGGGAAGTTCCAAGCTCTGGAATAAAGTCTATGAATATACCCCAGCTCCCGGCCAATTTATCAACGAGACGAGCACGATAGGCGGTATGACCGGCAACGAAACATCCCCTGAAGCGGCTGTCGCATGGGCAACACAGCGTTTGAAAGACAAACTGCACGTCTCTTTAGGTTCTTTCGGGGGTTATATCATCGTCGGCTTCGACCACAGTATTCCCAATTCGGGTAACCAATATGATTTCTGTGTTCAGGGGAACGCCTTTGACGGCAGTTCCGAACCGGGTATCGTATGGGTCATGCAAGATATAAACGGAAACGGATTGCCGGATGACGAGTGGTACGAACTGAAAGGATCTGAAGCAGGCAAGGAAGAAACAATACAGAATTTTGAAGTGACCTATTACCGTCCGGAAGGCAAAAAAATGGATGTCCAATGGATCAGTTCCGACGGTAGAAACGGCTGGGTAGACTATCTGTCCGCTTATCATACACAAGACTATTATTATCCGGCTTGGATTTCGGAAAACAGTTATACCCTGACAGGCACTTGTTTGGCCGCCCGCAACACCCAAGATTCACAAACCGGTTATTGGGATAATCAGAGTTATGACTGGGGGTACGTGGATAATTTCGGAAACGACCAGATAGAAGGCGGCAGTACGGTGGATGGAAGCGGACAAAGGAACGGTTTCAAAATTTCCAATGCCATCCATGCCGACGGCACGGAAGCCAATCTGCAATATATCGACTTTATCAAAGTACAATGCGGCGTTCTGGCCAAAAAGCGGCTGGCTGGGCGAAGTTTCAACGGAAGTTTTTTCTTTTTGAGGATCTAACCAAATAAAAAATAAAAAATTACAAGTATGAAAATTTACTTTCTTACCATGCTCCTATCCTTGTTCTTTTGGGTGCATGTGACAAAAATGATGAAATTGTACCTGAAGATGCAGATGAGAATTTCATCACGTCGGTCGTGATGACCGTGGACGGAAATCGTACACGGCCGACATTGCGGACAATACAGTAACAATAACCGTTCCCTATACGGTATCGCTGAACAACGCCGAAGTGGAATTCAAGTACACAACTTCTGCAACAATCATACCTGATCCTGAAACGGTAACGGACTGGGATAACGAACGAACCTTCCGGGTGACATCCTATAACGGAGATGCCCGCGAATATACCTATAAGGTCGTGAAAAAGCGAGATAGAATCTGACGGAGATGTGGAGTTGAAGACCACCGAGGAGGTAGCTTCTTTTGCCGCAACCAAAACAACCGTTGTCAAAGGGAACCTGATTATCGGCTCTGATGCGGAAGAGGCAGAAAAAAAAAATCACTGACATATCTGCATTGGCATCTTTGAAAGAGGTTACTGGCAACATTGTCATTCGTAACAGTTACAACGGTGCAGACTTGACAGGGTTGGATAATATCGTTTCTGCCGGAGGTTTGCAGGTAGGTTCGACCGATGTCGCCTCGAAAGCTACGGAACTTCACATGATTTCCATGAAAGCTCTGGAAACGCTCTCTGGAGACATATCGGTATATAACGACCAAGTGACGTATGTCCTATTCGAGAAACTGGCAACTATTGAAGGAAGTGTAATGTTCAATGCGCCGTCGTTACAGAGTTTTGAGTTTCCGGTTCTGACCACTGTAGGTCAGGATCTGAATATCCAGGGACTCAATGAAGAAAACACAGGCAGCCGGAACAATCGCTTCTTTAGAATTATCGGAACTGACAAGTGTCGGAGGTGTCTTGTCCGTGAACAATCTTGCCAAACTGACTTCCATGAGCTTCCTTAAGCTGAAAGAGACCGGTGGCCTTGATTTCCACACCGTCCCCGTGATGTTGGAAACCATTAATCTACCGGAAGTCGAGACAGTAAACGGAAGTATTATTATGGAAGCCAACATGGAAACTCCTCCTACCGGTAGTTTTGTTCCCCAACGAAATGACGTGCTTCAGGCTTTCGGTGGAATGGACAAACTGACAACGGTGAAGGGGCAGATAAAGATAAAAAATTTCACGGCTCTCAAGCAGCTTCCTGACTGGAGTAAAATCACCACACTTGGAAGCATCACGCTGGATTATCTTGAAGACGTGAGCGGAACACTGATGTTGCCGAACGCCCGATTTGAAACCTTCGGAGAAACAGCTCCCCAGATTGAAATTATAAACAAGGTGCAGCTCTCCAAAAATTGAAACAGCCGAAGATTTGTCAAATGTAAATTTTGTCATCACCAGTCTCACGAATAATAAGTTCCCTGAAATCACGTTCAAGAATATCAAAGACTTCACTTGTAAGCCAACCACTAACAATCCCGATTATACCATATCGACAATTCAACATGTACATGGAAATCTGTATGTGACAGGCCAAATGCGAAGCAAGGCAAAATTCCCTGACTTGGAAATCGTAGACGGATATGGATACATCCAAATACCCTTGTTTGCTTCAATCACAATGTCAGCCTTGAAAGAAGTGGGAGGACAGCTTCATTTGTCTGGAAATTTTACCGACTGTAACTTGCCCTTACTATCCAAAGTTTGTTGCTCAGCTTCTCCTGTATATTATAAAGAGGGAGAAGGTTCTTTAGCAATATCTTTACAAAGTAAATCGCTGGATATTCCGGAATTGCTTCACGTAGGAGGTGAAGGGTTGTTCGTTAATAAAGCAACAGGCATTACTTGTGATAAATTACAGACTGTAGATGGTACGCTACAGATAAAAAGTGCGACTTCTCTTTCTCAGGAAACATTTTCCATGAAGAAATTGGAGACCTTGCATGGAGTTGTTTTTGACGGTTTGACGAAATTTACCGACTACACTTTCTTCGGCAAGTTTATAGAAAACGGAATGATTACGGGGAAAGTTGGAGCGTGACGAAATGTGGGTATAACCCAACCTTCCAAAATATGAAGGACAAACAATATACGCAGCAGGATTAAACCTTATACCTAACCAGAGTACCCGTAATGATTCGGGTACTCTTTTTATCCGAATGACAATGAGCAGAACAATACAACGGATTTGCCTTTTTTTTTTTCTGCCTGCCAGTTTTCGGCAGTTGCATGAAATGGGATTACGGAGAGATGGAAGATTTCTCTGTATCGGCCTCTGGTCTTTTCATTACCAACGAGGGGAATTTCCAGTACAGCAATGCCACGCTTTCCTACTACGATCCCGCCACGTGCGAAGTGGAGAATGAAGTGTTTTACCGTGCCAACGGGTTCAAGTTGGGCGATGTGGCCCAGTCTATGGTTATCCGGGACGGTATAGGCTGGATCGTGGTGAACAACTCGCATGTGATTTTCGCCATCGACATCAATACTTTCAAGGAAGTGGGCCGTATCACAGGTTTCACCTCACCCCGGTATATCCATTTTCTGTCGGATGAGAAAGCCTATGTGACGCAGATATGGGACTACCGTATCTTCATCATCAACCCCAAGACATACGAGATTACCGGCTATATCGAATGTCCAGACATGGACATGGAATCGGGTTCCACCGAACAAATGGTACAATACGGCAAGTACGTCTATGTGAACTGCTGGTCGTACCAGAACCGCATCCTGAAAATCGACACGGAGACGGACAAGGTCGTGGACGAACTGACCATCGGCATACAACCTACTTCGCTGGTCATGGACAAATACAACAAGATGTGGACCATCACGGATGGCGGTTACGAGGGCAGCCCATACGGCTACGAGGCACCGTCTCTCTATCGTATAGACACCGAGACTTTCACCGTAGAGAAACAGTTCAAGTTTAAGCTGGGCGACTGGCCTTCGGAAGTCCAGCTCAACGGTACACGGGATACACTTTACTGGATCAACAACGATATTTGGCGAATGCCGGTGGAAGCCGACCGTGTTCCCGTCCGGCCTTTTCTGGAGTTTCGGGACACCAAATACTACGGCCTTACGGTCAATCCCAACAACGGGGAGGTATATGTGGCCGACGCTATTGATTACCAGCAACAAGGTGTCGTATATCGCTATTCGCCGCAAGGCAAGCTGATCGATGAATTTTACGTGGGAATCATTCCGGGGGCTTTCTGCTGGAAATAACGAGGAAGGAGGACAAAAATGAAAAGACATCTTATTCTATTGTTCGTGGGGGTAAGCCTGCCCTTTCTGCTTGCCGCCCAGCAGAAAAAAAATTCCGTCAGCATTACCAAAAGGGTACTACGTATTCCGGAGGTTACGGTAGTAGGCAAACGCCCGATGAAGGATATAGGCGTGCAACGAACCCGTTTCGATTCCATCGCCATGAAAGAGAACATCGCCTTGTCTATGGCCGATGTGCTGACATTCAACTCATCCGTTTTTGTCAAGAACTACGGACGCGCCACGTTATCCACCGTGGCTTTCCGGGGTACCTCTCCCTCGCATACCCAAGTGACGTGGAATGGTATGCGCATTAACAACCCGATGCTGGGCATGACGGATTTTTCCACCATCCCTTCTTACTTTATCGATGATGCCTCGCTGCTGCACGGAACGTCATCGGTAAACGAAACGGGCGGCGGCTTGGGTGGTCTGGTCAGGCTCTCCACTTCTCCGGCCAACCATGAAGGGTTCGGGTTGCAGTACGTGCAGGGAGTGGGGTCGTTCAGCACGTTCGACGAGTTTCTCCGCCTGACCTACGGTGACAAACACTGGCAGTCCTCCACCCGTGTGGTATATTCCTCTTCCCCAACGACTACAAATACCGAAACCGGGACAAGACGGAAAACATCTATGACGAGGACAAAAACATCATCGGTTCCTATTACCCGACGGAACGCAACCGCAGCGGGGCTTATAAGGATCTGCACATTTTGCAGGAAATTTATTATAACACGGGCGAAGGTGACAAGTTCGGGCTAAACGCCTGGTATATCAATTCCAACCGGGAACTGGCGATGCTCACCTCGGACTACGGGAACAGCATGGACTTCGAGAACCGCCAAAGGGAGCAGACGTTTCGCGGCGTCCTCTCGTGGGATCGCGTGCGGGAGAAATGGAAGGTCGGTGTAAAAGGCGGCTATATACACACATGGATGGCCTATGATTACAAGCGGGACAAGGGAAACGGCGAAATGGCTTCGATGACCCGCTCACGCAGTAAGATTAACACGTTCTACGGAAGTGCGGACGGGGATTATGCTCCTTCAGAGAAATGGCTGTTCACGGCCGGTGTTTCCGTACACCAGCATTTGGTGGAAAGCGCGGACAAAAAATATCATCTCGCAGGAAGGTAACAAGGCTGTTGTCGGGTATGACAAGGGACGTGTCGAGTTTTCCGGTTCCGTTTCTGCGAAATGGCGGCCTGTCGATCGTTTTGCCGCCTCGCTTGTCCTTCGCGAGGATATGTTCGGTACGGAATGGGCCCCGGTTATCCCGGCTTTCTTCATCGACGGGGTACTGTCGAAAAAAGGCAATATCGTGGCGAAAGCATCCATCTCCCGGAACTACCGTTTTCCCACGCTGAACGACCTCTATTTTCTGCCGGGCGGTAATCCCGACCTGAAAAAGCGAGCACGGCTTCACATACGACGTGGGGTTGTCGTTCTCGGTGGGGAAAAGAAAATGTATATGCTTTGAGCGGTGGTATCAACTGGTTCGATTCGCACATCGACGACTGGATCATCTGGCTGCCCACAACCAAGGGATTCTTCTCCCCCAGAAACCTCAAAAAGGTACATGCTTACGGGGGCAGAGACCAACGCCCACCTTGATATAATGCTCGGAAAGGACTGGAAACGGGATATGAACGGAACTTTCTCGTGGACTCCCTCGATCAACGCGAGCGAACCTATGAGTCCGGCAGACCATTCCGTCGGCAAACAGTTGCCATACGTACCGGAGTTTTCCGCAACGGTGACCGGACGTCTGTCATGGCGGACATGGAGCCTGCTTTACAAATGGTGTTATTACAGCCAGCGTTATACCATGTCGAGTAATGACTATACCCTGACGGGCTATCTGCCCCTTACTTCATGAATAACGTGACACTGGAAAACAGCTCTCTTTCCGATGGGCCGATCTGTCGCTAAAGGGCAGCATCAACAACCTGTTCGATGAAGAATACCTTTCCGTATTGTCCCGTCCCATGCCGGGCATCAATTTCGAGATATTCATCGGCATAACACCCAAGTTCGGAAAAAACAAAAATAGTAAACGATAATGCATCAATATGAACGCATTAAAGAATTTAAGCCTGATTTTGTTGCTTTCTCTGGCATTTACAGGCTGCCACAACAAAAGCTCAAAAATCAATGATTTCAACCTGCTGCTTTATGCTCCCGAATATGCCTCCGGCTTCGACATCAAAGGGGCGGACGGGAAGGAAAGCGTACTGATAACCGTCAGGAATCCCTGGCAGGGAGCAGACAGCGTAACCACATGGCTGTTTATCGTCCGCAACGGTGAAGAGGTTCCCGAAGGGTTTGCAGGACAGGTACTCAAAGGAGACGCCAAACGTATCGTGGCGATGTCTTCCACTCATATCGCCATGCTTGACGCAATCGGTGAAGTCCGGTGTATAACCGGCGTTTCGGGAATCGACTACATTTCCAACCCCGACATCCAAGCTCGCCGCGACAGTATTGGTGACATCGGCTATGAAGGAACATCAACTACGAGTTGCTGCTCTCGCTCGATCCCGACCTCGTTCTGCTCTATGGGGTGAACGGCGCAAGCGCAATGGAAAGCAAACTCGAAGAACTCGACATACCGTTCATGTATGTCGGCGATTATCTCGAAGAGTCGCCTCTCGGTAAGGCTGAATGGATGGTAGTGCTTTCTGAAGTCACAGGAAAACGTGAGAAGGGTGAAAAAGCCTTTGCCGCAATCCCGGTCAGATACAACGCCTTGAAAAAGAAAGTGGCCGACAGTACCCTCGGCACTCCTTCGGTTATGCTTAATGTCCCTTATGGAGACTCGTGGTTCATGCCTTCAACCCAAAGTTATGTCGCCCGCTTGATTGCCGATGCAGGCGGTCGCTATATCTACCAGAAGAACACGGGAAACGCTTCTATCCCCATTGACTTAGAAGAAGCATATCTGCTCGCGTCGGATGCGGACATGTGGCTGAACGTGGGAATGGCGAACTCCCTTGACGACTTGAAGGCATCATGTCCGAAATTCACCGATACCCGATGTTTCAAAAATGGAGAGGTGTATAACAACAACGCCCGTACCAACACAGCCGGGGGTAACGACTATTACGAGTCTGCCGTCGTGAATCCCGACATCGTGCTCCGTGACCTCGTGAAGATATTCCATCCCGAACTGGTGCAGGAAGAGTGTGTGTATTACAAGCAACTGAAATAGATGCGTTCCCGTTCGACTATATTATTCTCCATATTGATTACGCTCACGGTCAGTCTTTTTTTACTGGACTTGGCCGTGGGAGCTGTCAACATTCCGATCCGCGATGTATGGGCAGCGCTGACCGGGGGAAATTGTCCCCCTGCCACGAAAAAAATCGTACTCAACATACGCCTCATAAAAGCTATAGTGGCACTGTTGGCCGGGGCTGCCTTGTCGGTCAGCGGTCTTCAGATGCAGACCCTCTTCCGTAATCCTCTTGCCGGTCCCTATGTCCTTGGCATCGGTTCCGGTGCAAGTCTCGGTGTGGCACTCGTGGTACTTGCTGGGATCGGTTCATCAATAGGCATTGCCGGAGCTGCATGGGTGGGTGCGGCTGTCGTATTGCTCGTGATAACTGCCGTCGGACAGCGAATAAAAGACATCATGGTAATCCTGATTCTGGGCATGATGTTCTCATCGGGCGTAGGTGCTGTCGTGCAGATATTGCAGTACCTCAGCAAAGAGGAATCGCTGAAAGCCTTTGTCATTTGGACGATGGGGGCTTTGGGTGACGTCACCTCCGGACAACTTCTGATTCTTGTTCCATCGGTGTTTGCCGGACTGCTGTTGGCTGTACTGACCATCAAACCGCTTAACCTCCTGCTGTTCGGAGAAGAGTATGCCATAACGATGGGACTGAATATTCAGCGTTCACGCGGCCTATTGTTTCTCTCGACAACGCTGCTCGCCGGAACGATAACCGCTTTTTGCGGTCCGATAGGTTTCATAGGTCTCGCTATGCCTCATGTCACAAGAATGCTTTTCCAAAATAGCGATCATCGTGTCCTTCTACCCGGAACAATTCTTTCAGGAGCATCGATATTGCTTCTTTGCGACGTCATTTCCAAAATATTCACCTTGCCGATCAACGCCATTACAGCTCTATTGGGAATCCCAATCGTCGTATGGGTGGTTTTACGCAACAAATCCATCACCGCATGATAGAATTACAGCATTTTTCCATAGGTTACAAAGAAAAACTCGTTGCTCCACGAGGTAAATGCCACGATAAAAAAGGCCAACTGACAGCCCTTATCGGAAGAAACGGAACGGGGAAATCAACGCTGCTCCGCGCCATAGCCGGTCTGAACCGGTGTTATTCCGGAAAAATCATTCTCGACGGGCACGACATCGCCTGCATGAAAACCGAAGATATGGCAAAAACGCTGGCTGTCGTCACGACCGAGCGCACGCGCATCGCCAACCTGCGGTGCAAGGATGTCGTAGCCATAGGCCGTGCTCCTTATACCAACTGGATAGGCAGGATGCAAGAGACGGATAAGGAGATAGTCATGCAATCGCTCATCTCGGTGGGAATGGAGGCTTATGCAAACCGCACGATGGATAAAATGTCGGATGGCGAATGCCAGCGTGTGATGATTGCTCGTGCATTGGCACAGGATACTCCTATCATTCTCCTTGATGAACCGACTTCCTTTCTTGACATGCCTAATCGCTACGAACTTGTGGCGTTGCTTCGTAGGCTTGTCCACGACGAGAAAAAATGTATCATGTTCTCGACACATGAACTTGACATCGCGTTGTCCATGTGCGATTCGATAGCATTGTTAGATACCCCGAATTTAAGTTGCTTGACCGCGTCTGAAATGCAGAAAAGCGGATACATTGACAGACTTTTCCAAAATGAAAACATCCGTTTCGACTCCTTATGCGGTACAATGATTTTGAAACAATGAGTATATACACTGTAGAAAATTTTACTTCAGACATCACTGTTGAAGGATACATCGCCGAATTCCGTGACGAACCACATTTTCTTGAACTTTGCAAACAATGTACCAATTACGGTAAAAGTTGGGGGTGTCCTCCATTTGATTTTTGATACGGAATCGTTTCTCCGACAATACAAGTATGCACATCTTATGGCAACGAAGATAATCCCTGAAGACAAAGATATTCCGATTGAATATACACAAACACTCATTTTACCGGAACGAATACGAATCGAGAGCGAATTATTGGATATGGAACGGAAATATGGAGGGCGTTCATTTGCCTATATAGGTAAATGTCTTCACTGCTCAGATAACGAGTGTACGCGTAACTGCGGCACACCATGCCGACACCCGGAAAAAAGTGCGTCCGTCACTCGAAGCCTTCGGATTTGACATAGCCAAAACGCTTTCTGAACTTTTTAACATCGAACTTCTTTGGGGAAAGGATGGCAAATTACCTGAATATCTTGTTCTCGTAAGCGGATTTTTTCATAATGAATACGAACTTTGCAACATAGCATACTAATGATTCGGACATGAAACAAACAGACAAACTAACCACATTCGGTTCAATCTGTTTTGTGATTTCAAATGAATTATAGTTAGATATGTAAAAAGCGACGCCGGAGCTTGAAATAAGTAACGGTTTATCGGTGTATCCTCCGTTAAACCGTCCTGTTTTCGTTAAACGAAAACACAACTTGCTGTCCGCAGGAGCGGACCATGTTTCTCCAATAATTATTGTGTATCAGACCATTGTGTGGCTATTTTCCTGTGGTTTGTGGGGCTTTTCCATCAGATATTTGCCGGCTGTTCTCCCCATTAAAGGATAGATATATCTCCATGACCATGCGACTTACGCCCATAATTCGGGGATAAGGAGGCGAATATACGGAAAATCTGCCTTATACCATTCAAGCAACAGCCCTTGAATCCGCCGTATTTCAATTCTCTTTTTCCCATATAACGATTTTCCCATTTTTTATTTATCCGTCAGTAGCTCCACCTTGCCGGGTTCAGGTGCGAAGCTACGGCCGGGGCCCCTAAAATATGCAAGGCCGCTCCGCGCCCTACGGGTTTTGGCGAAAATTTTTCAATCCGTCCAGCCGGGCGGTTGAAAATTTTTCGCCAAAAGCCTTGCACATTTTCTCCCCGTCCGTATCTGCCCCCTGAAACGAGCAAGGTGAGGCCACCGACAAGGCATAAAAAAAAAGTCAATGTTATGAAAAAAAGAGAACTGAAATACGGCAGGATTGGAACGAGGCTTCGGCTCCGCTCCAACCGGCATTAAAAATTGGGTGAAGTGGTCGCTGGTCGGTTTCGTGGTCTATGTGGCGGTGCGTTTTCGTGTGTGCCTTTTGGGGTGGTATTCTGCCCATGTTGGCAGTTTTGGCGGTGGTGGTTTTCCTCATCCGTGCCGTGTGGTGCATCCTTTGCGTGCTCGCTCTTTTCATCCTTGCGCTTTGCGTGATACTCTGACAGAATATGAATCATTTTAAAATCAAATCATTATGAACAAAGTACATTTATTGGGAGCCAACAGAAGTTACGACAGAGACGTTCAGACCGTTTCAGTCAACCAAGTGGTAGTATTGGATAGCTATGACAGCTATGTTGTGTATGAAGTAACCCGTGACAAGTGGGGAATAACCTATCATCTTGTCAATTTGCAGACATACGAGTTTCATACATCCGACCTTATCCGGCCGTTATCGGAAAAATTCGGAATAGGAATCTATTACGATGATGCGAACCCCAAGTTTTTAGATCCGTTGGAAACAGCCGCTTTACTCACCAAGGCAAAAAGAGAAGAAAGCCGAAGAAGAAAAGAAAGAAGGAAACAAGAGAGAATACGGACGTATCGCCAAAATCGGTGCGGAAGCGTTTGCGCCCCCTTAGTCCCGACGGATGCAAAGGCGGTCATTATCGGCACGTTACGGGTAAACGAGTGCGACAGCTATACGGACTATTATGACTACAGTATAGCAAGAACCGTCATTTTAGGCTTTTCCAAACATACACGCAACCTCTTTTCAGAAATGCGCAAGCATGCCGCCAATTTTGAGGAACAGCCTATTTGGCGGAATATAACGCAGATTACGAACACCGGGAAAATTACAGCATGGGAGACGGTATGTATCTGGGCAGGAACAAGTACAGCGGTTGGACGGTTGAGAAAAAGAGCCTATCCACGACCTTGAAAAATTCATAGAACGGTATGCGCACACCGCAGGGGATGAAGCCAACCTTTTGTATGAAAGCACCGCAGACGGACAGCGATACGGCAGAACAATCCACAGCAACCGCAGACTTTTCAACCCTCAGTCTTGAAATCGTGGAATACAGCGAGAAGGCGATTGCCGTATTCGGTGACACCAGGCCGATAAAGGACATTCTGAAAGACCTGAACGGTCTGTTCCGTGCGAACCTCACCTATAAGGGCGAAAGGCGTGCAGGGTGGATATATTCCAAGAAGCAGGAAACGAAAGTAAGGGAAGCACTCGCCACGTGCATCCGTGTATGACAGCATGAACGGCAGGGCTGGAACAATCCGCCCGCCTATCAACGAACCCATAAAAAGTAACGACATGAGAACGGAAACAAGAACATACACCCTCTATCGGATAACCGAGTTATCCGAGGAAGCCAAAGAAAAGCACACACCGAATGGTTGTACAACCGATATTTTTACGGTTGGACACACGAGAACCGTCAGACCCTTAATACCTTTTTGCGAACGCTTCGGCATTGTGTGCCGTAATTGGAGATATGACGCATGCAATTACAGCTATGACTACCGCAGCAGGCAGGAAGACTGCATAGACAGGCTAAACGGTTGGCGGTTGGCGGCCTATCTGATGAACAACCATTGGAACGACCTATACACGCCAAAATATTTTTGGAAAGGGACGAAAGGACGAAAAAGCAGGATATTTGTAGATGCCTGTTGTCCCCTTTACGGGCTATTATATAGATAACTGTATTCTTGATCCGATTTATCAGTTCTTGAAATCCCCCACCGAAAATATCACGTTTGACTGCCTTATGAACGAATGTCTCGACAGTTTTTTCCGTGCTTGTCGGGATGATATGGAAAGCACCCGGACTTTGGAACACTTCACGGAAGAAAGCAACGCCAACGGTTGGGAATACCTTTCAGACGGAAAACCATTCAATTAATTATCAACATTTAAAAACTTATCATTATGAAGACGAACAAGAAAAGTACAGACGAACAGCGTACAGAAATCAGAGAAAGAAAATGCAGTAAAGGTGACCGCTTTTGGCAATCATCCCGAAACCGATGAAGTTACTCACATCGCAGAACATGCCCACGGCTACCGAAGTGACGGAAACACCCGAAGCAGCAACAGCCGTACCCGAAATGGCAACCATTCCCACCGTTACGGAAGAAGCATCGCAGCAGGCCACTTTCAAGACACCGCTTGCAACGGCCACAGCCGAAACAGACCTTGATATCACTACCATACACCCAAGCACGGACAACCACCGCAAGACGTTCAATGACGCATCATTGCAGGAACTTGCGGAAAGCATTCGGGAAGTAGGAATCCTGCAGGCCATTGCAGTACGCCCACGCACGGAAGGCAGTTATGAAATTATATACGGTGAACGCCGTTACCGTGCCTCATTGCTTGCAGGAGCAAAGACCATAAAAGGCAACCATATATAACAATGTGACGGACGATGAAGCGGAAGACATGTCGTTAAGCGAGAACTTGCAGCGTGAGCAGGTACGCCCCACTGAAGAAGCAAAAGCGTTCAAGCGGTTGCTTGAAAAGGGCAGATATGACATGTATTCACTGACCGCCCGTTTCGGACGGAGCGAGAAATATATCTATACCCGATTGAAACTGAACGAACTCTATGCGCCTGTCGGTGAACTGTTGGACAATGAAACAATCACTGTCAGCATAGCCGAGGAGATAAGCACCTATGAACCCGATATACAAAAGGACGTGTACGAGAAGCACCTCAAAGAGGGGAACGGTGAGGATTGGACGGGATATACATTGAACCTCTTCAAAAGGTACTTTGAAAAATACTATACCACCGACCTTGGGCAATACAAGTTCGACAAGACGGAATGCAATACATGCGTACACAACGCAGCCAATTACAACCTTTTTGCCGAGCATAACGGGTGCGGACACTGCACCAACCGCAAATGTCTGGAGGCCAAGAACGCAGCCCATGTGGCAAAAGAGACGGAGAAACTTTTGAAATCCGATCCGAAGCTGGTTGTCGCACGCCCCTACTACGGAAGCCGTAACGATATGGCACTACAGAAATTGGACAGAAAAGGGCATGAAATCAAGGAACTTGACTACAACGTATCGGCAAGGGAATTCCCCAAAGCACCCGAAGCACCGAAGAAAGAGCAGTTCACCCAAACGAAAGAGTACGAACAGGCGGTGCAGACATTTGAGCGCAGAAACGAGGAATACGCCCGAAAGGTGGAAGAACTCAACCGCATGAAGGAGGAAGGCAGGATAAAGGCCTATGTAAAGGTAGGGCAGACAGAACCCGAACTCTGCTACGTGGAGATAAACAGAAAGGAAACCGCTCCCGTCACTATCGGGACATTGCAGGAAAGGGACAAGCGTTTCAAACAGCTTTCCATCGAAAAGACCGTTGCCGATACGAAAAAGATTGTCCGGGAGAACGACTATCCCGAAAGCCCGTTCACGCAGTACGAAGACGGTATGGTTTATTTTGCCATGCTTGCCCAACTTCAAAGGAGACATTTCCCGCTTTTCGGCATCAAGGACCAGCCTTTCGCATTGGACGAGAAACAGCGGATGAAAATCGTTGCCAAACTGACGGACACACAAAAAAGACGGTAATCAAACGGGACTTCATCAGCCACTTTCCCTTTGTGAGAACGGCCACGGAGACAACAACGCATCAAGCTGCTGAGGGACTTCGCAAACATGCACTTCCCCGACCAATACGGACTTGTCAAAGCCACCCACGAGGAAGAATATCAGAAACGGCATGAACGTTTGGAGGAAAGGATAAAGGAAATGAAGAAAGCGGAAAAGAAAGCTGCCAGGGAAGCCGAAAAACAGCAGACGACAGAAAAGACGGAAAAGAAGACCACCGCCCCGAAAACAGAGAAGCCCGAAAGCGGAAAAGCCGCCTGACACCAAGCGGAAAGCATGTGCCGGAAACAATATCCGGCACATCTTTTACCGCCCCAAGAGAACAGAGGGCAGGGCCGGACGACCCCACCCACACCGCCACCGTAAAACCTTTTAAAATATTTGCGAATGAAATATATAAGAATGTTCCCGGACGTGGAGTATTCCACCGACAGGGATTTTTTTCTTGAGAATCAGATTGTCTGCATTGTAAGCAGGGAGGGCACGAAGTTTTGCAGTCTGATAGAGAACCGTTTGTTCATGCGTTCCGTCAGCCGTCATATCAGTAAGCGGATGCAAATGCATATCATGTGTGAAATCCACGAGGACATCCGCCGCTTTCGTTATGGCGGCGAGCCCGTGGAATGACCTGCCACACCCCACACCTGAATACTTCCTCTCAAAAAAGTCGGGCAATCCCTATGCGGTTGCCCGGCTTTTTTCTATTTTTTGCAGGGTTGAATCAAAAAAGAAGGTTATAAGATTAAAGAATTTGAATGATAACATATTAGAATAGCTTTTAGCTGTTTATTCCCGGACACGAAACGACCAATTTTAATGCAGGAGAATAAACGAGCGGAGTCCTTGTCATACACAATGGCACGGACTTAACTCGTCTCCTGCGAGGCGCTTGGTCGTGCCTGTGTTCGGACTTGTTAAGTTCCGTGCTTTTTTTCGGCACTTGACAGCAATTACGGACAAGGTATTAATAAAAAAACTCATAAAATATGTATGACAGGAATGTTGCCGTCATCGGCTGTACCATTGAAAAGACAAGCATACGACCAATTCAGGGAAGACAATATCCGTATGGAACTCTACCGGATTATCCTTTCACTTTATAATGAAGGTTATCGCACATTCACCTGCAATCCGCATTCCTATATCGGATTATTAGGTGCGGATACGATAGTCATGCTACGTGAAGCGGGCAAATGCCCGGAGATAATCCTTTCAGTAGCCATACCGGAAACCGCTTTTCCGGCAGATACCGACAAAGGTGTATTGCGCCTTATATGATGACCTGATAAAGAAGGCGGACAATAAAAAAATACTTCCGAAAAAAGAGTTTTTTGGCAATGCGCTTGTCGGCGGTCATATCATCTGTTATTACGATGACTTTTCCACAGAAATGCAGCAGATATACGCATCCGGTACTCCTTATACCAATATCCGTCAAAGTGATATAGGCGGCTAGACTTTATCGCAGTTTACAACAGCTTTTCCAGCCGTGCAATCCGTTTTTCGGTGGACGGGTGCGTACTCATGATATATTCGGTGAAAGTCGGACGCTCACCGTAAACGTCTTCCGTCCTTTTCAACCGGCGGAGGAAAGAAAGCAATCCTTCGCCGCAACCATATTTCACTGCATAGGCATCACAACGGTACTCGGCATATTTATTGATATTCACGTCAGTTATCCGGCTGATGCCGTATATAATCCGGTGAAGCAGTTTGTAAACGGCCCACCATAACTTCGCTATGAGTTCACCCACAAGGCCCAAAGCCGGAACCAATGCAAACACCATGCTGCCAATTATCCCGAATATCAGAGCCGGAATAAGAAATATACCATAAAGGCAGCGGTAACCGAACGACTCCATCGAGAATAAAAGCACCTGATAGACGAAGTCGTAATGGGAGATATGCCCCACTTCATGGCTGATGATGCCCTTCAGCTCCTCATCCGAAGCGGAGGCGAGTACTCCGCCCGTCAGCCCTATCGTATTGAAACCGAATGCGGCGGCATTTACCCGAGCGTCATTGTTACGATAAAGTTTCAGCTTCCGGTTCATACCCATTTCTGAAAGCAACCGTTCCACCCTCATGCGATCGGAACTGTTCATAGGACGGTATCCTTCTTTTCTGCGTAGCACCCACACATTTAGCGGAGAAATGGAATAAAGGATGAATAACAGCAAAAGATAATACGGTAACGTATTGACTAAATACGGAATCACCCCCTCATCAAACAGCCCCGGTATATATGCCGGCCATATATGGCGCAAGATTGAAAGTAGCAATGCGTAAAACACCGTAATAAAGACAAAATTCACTATCGTGACATAAGCCAGCAGCAACAGCTTGCTGATGATACGGAATATTCTGAGTGTTGTTTTCATGCGTATATGATTGAACTATTAACTTCCGGCTAAATATAAAAACAAATTTTGTGCAATCCGGAACAATTACTTATTCATTTGTTTTCATTAAGCAAATTTCATAAAACAAAGACGATAGGTTTCCCCACCGTCTTTCTTGATAGATAATGGTAGCAGTTATTCCTTTGCCGTAGTGCTTTCTAAATCGAACGTCACCGTCATTTCTCTTTCCCTGCCAAAATTATCCCGGACAAAGAATTTCAGTTCCGAACGTCTGGCGCTTGTCGAACGGTAAAAGAGGGTGAATATCTGCCTAACCGGATTTTCCGTATCCAGTCCCGGCACCTCTGCCAGCGGCCTCACTTCCCGGTTCACAAGTTTTACGCCTTCACTGTCGGACACTTCTCCCTTGCCTTCCATCTGGATGTAACCGATTTCATACTCCGCCTTTTCATAGTCCCCTTCACGGTCAAGATAAAAGCGTATCTCCACCGTTTCACCCGTTTCGATCTGTTCTTGCAGATACCATGACGAGAGGCTGAAATCATAATCCTGCCGGATGTCTATAGCATCGTTGCAGGAACCGAAGGCCAGCACCGCAAAGAGTGCGCCTATACATATATATAGTACATTTTTCATTTTTAGTTTCTCCTTTCTCTTTTCATTAGTTAATGATAAGGCGAACGCCCAGTCCTACCTGGGTATGGAAATTACCCGCATCGGTTCCGAACAGGGCCCTTTCCTTGACTTGCAGCAGGAAGATGATCCGGTCTGTCAGATAGACATCGAAAGCCGCCGTCAGTCCGCCGCCATAAATAAAGCAGTCACCGTTTGTCACCGCCGCTCCGTCAGGAAGCAGGGAGGTTCCCCAGTTGACTGTCTCGAAGCCGCCCAAAACGGAAAGTCCGATACGGAAACAGACGTTCCGGCCCTTGTCCGACAATACGGGAATAAAGTAGCCGAGTTCCCCCGTGAACTGCGCTTTGGGTATTGCCTTATTTTCGTAGGTGTACTCCTTTATCTGATAATCCAGACCATACAGCCAGTAGGTACGGTTACGGTTGGAATGTGTAAAGGCCAGCGAGGTGAAGTAGTGGCGTTCACCGCCACTCTTCCATGAAAGGAAATGATTCACCCCGCCCGTCGTAAACTGTATGCCCGTCTGCCCCGGCAAGTCACGCTGCGCATGTGCTTCACCCGCAAGGAGCGACAGTACAGCAGCTGTCAATATGAATAATATTCTTTGCATATACATTATATTATATAGGTTATTATTTCAGATGCAGTTCACTGATTGGTTTTGCCGCCACAAGGTCTGTATTCTCTATGCGGAACGACTGGTGACGGGCACCGCCCTTTTCGTAAACCTCCACTACCAGCAGTTTGTCATCCGGCAGGGTGAGCTTGGGCAGCACGAATATACCCCGCACCGTGGCTTTCCCATCCACCGTTACCAGGCGGTTGTATGTCCTTACAGGTTCTATGAAGTTCTCCTGCATGGCCGTGCGCTTGGCCACCTTCTTGTCGACCACTTTGAAACGGATATAGTCAATGTCGAACGATATGTCCGAAGTATTGCGCAGGGAAGTATGCAGGTATAGCAGGTCATTGTTGATATAGATTCCTTTGAGCAGGGTCTGTATACCGTACTTCTTGCAGCCGATATGCCTGATGTCCCTTTTGTTCTTCTTATACAGCGTGTACATGATACGGTTCACCACCAGCGGGGTCTCCCCGCCGAGTTCCTTCAGCTTCACGAACATGCGGTCGCCCGCAATCCCGCCTTCGGGATTGTCCCGGAGCCAGTCTTCCATCTCGATGGAAAGCCAGGCCGGTTCGTCCTTATAAACCACATTAAAAGAATAGAAACAACCGTCGGCAGTGATGACGGAGAAGTTCGTTTCCCCTTCAAAACCTTTCACCGCCGCCTTGATGCGTACCACATTTTCCGCTCCCGTGGCCTTGTCCGCTATGATGTCGAACGAACCCAAATCCACATATTTCACTTCGGAAGGGAAAAGGATATGTACGGTTTTCTGAAAAGTCACCTCAATCTTATGCGGTGAGATAATCTGGTTGGTGGGGAAAATCTTTGTTTCCACCGGTTCCTGCGCCTTTACCGACAATACGGTTAAAAGCATGACTATTGATAGAATAAATCTTGTCTTCATCTGATTACTGCTTTTTGGATATTAATAAAAGTTGATAATTAGCTTTCACGGCCACCTTCACCTCACGCATCTTTGTGGCCAGATATTGTGATCCGCCGCCAAGCACGCCCCTTGTCACGTCCATGACGAGTTGTTGCGAGGCACTGCGTGCGAACGAGATGCTTGTTCCGAAACTGCCTCCGATATTGGCGGCGGCTTCTTTCATGGCGGTACGTTCTGCGGTATTCGGAACGAAAAGTCCGGCCTGCCCGTCCATATCGTAAGCCGTTAGTTCCACCGGCAGGATATTGCCGCCACTCTCTATGGAGTTTACTGTGACTGCCATCCGCTGCCCCTCGATACGCACCGTGCCATATAGCGGAGTATTGGCAGGCACAGGCACGCAGCCCACTTGCAGCGGTTCCAGCAGCCGGAACTTCAGTCATGCTCCGGTGGTCACTGTCTGGTCTTCAGCCACGCAGGCACGTATCGTATTGGCTCCGGTAAGCTGTCCGCCGCCCACGGCAGTGGCAAAACCGTAATTGCGGGGTATCGTGTCGGGTGCCGGAGGTGCGGCCAGTGACGAAACCACACTTTCCGTGGCACGTCCGGCGGCTATAGCGGCAGGGTTGCCGGACGGACCGCCCGTAACGCCCGCAGGCTGTATGTTCTTTCACCTGTCCACCCGCCTGACCGGGAAAATAGCGTGCCGCCATCTCATACGACTTTTCCATCAGTTCCAGCGGATCTTGTCCCTTCCGTTCCCGTTCCAGCTTTTCATTAAGCTCCTTCACCTGCCGTTCCAGATCGCTTACCCTGGGATTGTCTTTCGGTTCCTGATAGAACGAGGTGATCTGCCTTGAAATCTGCCGCTGTTTTTCTCTGGACTCCCGGATAGCATCCGCTTTCGGTACATCTTCTTCCGGTTTCAGCCCGTCCGTTGTGTCCGGTGTCAGATAGCCCCCGGCCACATCCTGCAAGGTTCTTACCTTCTCCTGCCTGCGTTTTTTCATTTCTTCCAGTTCGTAAGCCTTCTGTTTGTCGGCCATCGTCTCCGGTGCGATAGCGTCGGGTATCGTCGTATTGATGCCTGCCGTCCCTTCCACCGTTTCCGTTGTGTCCGGCTTGAAGATAAACCAGATGAACCCGGCGCAAAGCAGGGACAGAACAGCCGCCACGCCATAGAATTTCAGCTTGTCGGCAGCCTTGCGGCTTAACTTCTTCTCCTTTTCGGATGCAGGTTCCGCTTTCTGCATTTCTTTATTCTTTTCTTCTTTCTTATCGGATTGTGTCATTGGATACATTGTTTTTTAATGGTTGGATACTGTCCGTCTGGGGAAGCGCAATCCTTTGGAGATGCTGTACCTCAATCGGAAATTTGTCTGTCCCGCAGAAACCGCCCACGATGTAGGCAAGGTCGATGGCGGCGAAGAGTCCGAGCAGGTAAAGGATGATAATCCTTTGCTGCCGGTAGCTCAGCCGTTGCCACCGCCTGCGGAGTTTTATTATATATCGGTCTTTCTCCGTTCTGAACGAGTGGAAGACCTTTTTTATACTGTTATCTTTCATACTGTCCGATGTCCCTGTTTTCGATGATGGTAAAACTCTCTATCAGAAAGCCCTGCGGATTGTTGTCACTCCGGGTGACGTTCCTCAGACGGCAGGTGGTGACAAGCGACCTTTCGGTAACGCTGCTCGAACGGATGATGTGCTGCCGGCTATAGGTCTTCATCTCGTATGGATAACTGTTGAAGTTCCCCTGTATGCTGTCCACCGTCAGCGTCTGCGAGATGTTTCCCGCGATCATCCGGTTGAAGTAGCCTTTCTCCTGCAAGTTCCGGTAGTAACCGATGGCGCTTTCATCCGAAAGGTAAAGGGCACGCTGGATGTTGCTTTCAATGGCGCTCTTGTCCGGTGACAGGGAGAAGAACAGTTCGTGGAAACGTCTGATATGTTCCCTCGCTTCCACGGGGCGGTTCTGCTGCATGTCCTGCGAAAGTGCCAGCATCAGTGATTTTCCGCTGTCCAACACATAGATTTTCTGCCGTTGCGCCTCGGCAAACTCGTATGCCTTTCAGGTGGCGAAGACTGTTACCAGTGCGCATACTCCCAGAAATACCATTCCGAACAGCCGTAGCTGCCGGAACGATGTCTCGATATTTTTTAATGATTTGAATTCCATGTCTTCTTTCTGTTTTTTTAAGTGATACGTTTAGAACATTTTCTTGATGCGTCCGGCTACCGATCCGCCGACTGCTCCGCCGACTGCCGCCGCACCGTTTCCGGCCATTTTCCCGGCACCGCCCACCTTCTGCCCGTAAGCTCCCGCACCGCCTGCCTGGATAATCCACGAGGACACGGTGGGAACGCAGAAGTAACCGATGATACCTATAATCATAAAGATGCAATAAACGCTGTTCGATGCGTCCGGTATGAATGTCGGGTCCTGCATCTGCTTGATGTCCTGCTGCAACATCAGAATCTGTATGCGTGAGAGGATAGCCCCGAACAGGTCACCCACGGGTAGCCATAAGTAAATACAGATATAGCGGGACAGCCAGGTGGTCAGCGTGCTCTGGAATCCGTCATAGACGGCCAGCGCGAAGGAGACAGGTCCCAGGATGGACAGTACGATCAGGAAGAAGGTCCTCAGCGTGTCTATCAGCAGCGAGGCTGCCTGAAAGAAGAGTTCCAGCAGTTCCCGGAACCATTGCCGCACCTTTTCCCCCATGTCATACACCGCCTTCTGCCCGTACATGTTTATCATCGTGTCCATGTCCCCCAGCGACCAGCCAAGCTCGTCTATCTTCTTGTCAAATTCCTCATCACTCACAAGGAAAGCCTTTGCCGGGTCACGGAGCATCGCTTCCCGTTCCAGTTCGTCCTTCTCTTCCTGATACTTCTTCATGTCGAAAGTCTGCTGTTCCACCAGTGAGGAAGTGGCACTGCATACGGGGGAAAGAATCCCGTTGATTGTCCCCAGCACCATAGTAGGAAAGAACATGATGCAAAGGCCCAGCACAAATGGTCTGAAGAGTGGGAACACATCTATCTCTTCCGCCCTTGAAAGGGACTGCCATACCCGGTAGGCCACGTAGAACAGGGCACCGATACCGGCCACTCCCTTTGCCACGCTTGCCATATCCTCGCACAGCGGCATCATCTCATCGTAAAGCGAACGCAGCAACTCATGCAGGTTCGTCCAGTCTATTGATAGTAATACCATAGTCTATCTGTTTTTTAAGGATGAATGATTACCAGTAACGCTGGTCGTGTGTCCCGTACAGGGCAAGTACCCGCTGGGAATCCCCCTTTCTTCTTGCTGCGCAGGTACGATATGCCGATGTTCTTTCGGGTATAGTACCATGTCAGGTTCTTGTATTCCAGCACCTCGCCATATATCCGGTTGATGATGTCCAGCCGTTCCTTGTCCGTCATCGAGAGTCCGGTTGCCGTGGTCACTTCCTTCAAGTCCAGCAGCAGGTTGCTGCTTTCTTCAAGCAGCCGGTTATACCCGAAAGCAATGGCCGAGAGTTCTTCCACGGTGAAGTTCGGGTCGCCCATCATCGTATTGAAATTAGTCACGTAAATATCACTGATGTCACCTACGAGCAGGATAGTCTGTTGTACCTTGCGTGCCCCTTTTACGAGATCGTGTACGGATTTCAAAGCGTCGTAGTAGGCTTTTCCCTGCTCATAAATCTTTACGGTCTCCTGAAAGTTACTCCACATGTTCTGTGCTGTTGTGGAAGTCTGCACGATTTCATTGGCCGAGTTCACGATGCTTTGGGCAAGGTTCGTAGGGTCTATCACCGCCCATTGTGCCTTGCTTGTTACCGAAAGGGACAACAGTGCCATAAACAGAATTATCATTCTCTTCTTCATGCGCTATCTCCTTTCTTTGGTGAGTAAATACCGGCTGTCGTCATCACGGGCGAACAGTCCGTAACAGCCGAACAGCAATACCTCGCTTCCGCTGAAATACCCGATATATCCGGCATCCTTATTTCCGTGAAGGAACAGATCGTCACCCCCGCGCAGCGGAATGTTGATTTCGGTATAACTTATTTCTCCGGCGAACAGCGTAGCCTTGTAACCCTTGAAGCCGTCCGTCACGCGGTTGGATTTACGGATGGTCAGCGTCGAGCCACCTTCCTTGTTCATTCAGTGACCGCAGATGCGGTCGTGTTCCAGTTCCTTCTTCATTTCCCCGATCAGGTTCAGCAGATCCAGATTGGTCAGGGTCGCATCTCCGAGTGCTTCCCTGCATTGGCTTAATAAATCTTTCTTACTCATTGTCTGTCTATAGATTAATATGGTTACTTGTTTTCCTGCCGTTTGCTTTCGGCAAGTTGTTTGATAGCCAGCTCGATGTTTCCGCCCAGCTTTTCCGTAAGGCGGATAAGTTCCAGTTTCTCAGTCTCTTCGGTGGTGTAGCAAAGGTACTCTTCAGCCGAAACTTCTGTCGCATATACCGCACTTTGCGTACCGCCAAGCCCAATCCAGACCTCTTTATAAAGCCGGTTCGCTGCATTGGCAAGATTGATAGAAAGTATCTGGCTGCGTTCCTTGTCCGTCAGGCCGAGCAGGTTCTGTATCTGGTCGAATTTGTTCTGATACTTCCGCTGATCGAGCAATATTTTGCAGTCACTGTTGTTGATAATCGTCTCTTTCACAACGGGGGAAGAGATAATATCATCCACTTCCTGCGTCACTACAACCGCCTCTCCGTAAAACTTTCTGACTGTTTTAAAAAGATAACGGATGTAGTTTGCCATACCTTCCTTGGCGATTGCCTTCCAAGCTTCCTCAATTAATATCATCTTGCGGATACCCTGCAAGCGTCTCATTTTATTAATGAAAGTCTCCATGATAATGATAGTCACCACCGGAAAAAGGACGGGATTATCCTTCACGACATCCAACTCAAATACAATAAACCGCTTGTTCAGTAAATCCAGTTCCTTGTCCGAGTTCAGCAGATACCCGTATTCGCCGTTCTTGTAATAGGGTTCCAGCACGTTCAGAAAACCGTCCACGTCAAAGTCCTTCTCGCCGCACGTTCTTGTCTGCCAGCACCTTGCGGTAGTCTTCCTTACAAAATCATAGAACGAGTTGAAATTCGGCTTTATCTTCCGGTTCTTCTTTATCTTTTCGATATACAGGCTGACCGCATTCGAGAGCGCCACCTCTTCCGAGCGGCGGGGCGGTTCGTCCTCCCTTTTCCATAGGGTGAGTATCAGCGTCTTGATGCTGTCCCGCTTCTCGATGTCATACTGGTAATCCTCCGTGAAAAACGGATTGAAAGAAATCGGATCATTTTCCTTGTATGTAAAATAAATCCCGTCATCCCCTCCGGTCTTCTGATGTATCAGGTCACAGAGTCCCTTGTACGAATTACCGGTGTCCACCAGCAGGATATGCGTGCCCTGTTCCCAGTACTGCCTCACAAGATGGTTGGTGAAGAAAGCTCTTTCCGCTGCCGCTGGGGCCAAGTATGAACTTGTTCCGGTTGGTCACCACCCCTTTTTTCATGGGCAAATCGGATATGTCGAGGAAGACGGGCTTTCCCGTCAGCCTGTCCACCATGCGCAGCCGAAGGGAGAGAGCGAGTTCCGGTAGCAGGTTTCAGCCGTAAAGAAACATAGCGCCTGTTCGGTGAACGTGTAAAACGTCTCTTCCGAAGGGAAGTCCGCTTCGTTTCCCGGTATGCCCGCCCAGTAAAGGCCGGCAGGTCGGTGGTATTATGGCGGGGTGTGCATTCCATCAGCGCCAGTGCGCTGCCCACGTCGTTCTTCACCCTGCGGAGTTCATTCCCGTTTTCCGCCCATGCGATGATGTTGCAATGGCAGCGCACCGACTGCAATCCATTGGTGTGCGCTTCGTTCAGGTATTCGTCCAGCCACTCCTTGTTTATCTGGTTGCTCCGGCTGTAGCGGGAAAGCGACTGCATGTTCTTCGCCGTCTTCTCTCAAAACGGGAAAGGTTCTCGCTGCTGTCGTCTATGAATATCCACTGATTGTAGATATGGTCGCAGGGAAGCATTACGCCCACGGGGGCGGCATAGCTCAAACGGCAGTCCGAACGGTCTGTCGAGAGGCGTTCGTACCGCCCGTCCGTCCTTACCTTTCCCGGAAGGTCATCGAGGTCGGAAAGTGTATGCAGGCAGAGCCGCTTGTCACCGATACGCATTTCGTCCGGATTCAATTGCATGTCCTGCAACATGCTCGTTCCGTCTGCCGAGAGCGTAAGGTACCGTTCGATAATACCCGGTTCGTTTTCCGTTCCCGTAATCTCTTCCGTGGTCAGCCGTTCCAGCCTGACAAGGCCGCTGTCATTGACGATACTTTCGAACTGTCCCACCGCTTCCATGAAACGCTCCACCGTTTCCTTGTCCCTGATTTCCTTCGGCACCAGAAAACCACGGCACAGCGTGTTCCAGTTGCTTTGCTGCCGGGAGCGCTCTTTGGTGGTCTTGGTGAGGAACAGGTAGCAGGTGTGGTGCAGGTAGGGACGTTCGTTGAAGTGGCGTTCAAAACTGCGGGAGAGAAAGCTGAGTTCGTCCCGGCGGATGTCCGGCTCGTATTTCTCCGTGATGAAAATATCCTGTTTGTGCAGGATTGAATAGTTCGGCAACACCTTGATTGCCTTCGCTCATGTGGCGTGCATCGCCTCATATTCTGCGGATGATACCGAAAATACTTCCGGCAGTGTGACCCGGAAAGCGACCGTGATGTCGGCGTCCTTGCTGACGATGCAGCCGTGTTCCACCGCCATGATGGGGAATTTGCTTTCCAGTGTGGATGTTGTCAATGTACTTCTCATGATTTACGATTGTTGTTTGTTGATCAGACGTGTGATACGTTTTCGTGAGAGGATTCTCCGGGGATGCTGCCGGGCCGCGAACAGCTTCATCAGCCCGTGGCTGCCGTATTTACGGTTCAGCGTGAAAGGTCAGCCATACTAGCACGGTAGCTGCTGACACCCCGAAACCGATGCAGATTCACTGTCCGACGCCCGCCATATACATGATGACGAACATCACAAATACGGCAAGCAGTCCGGTGGCGAAAATAAACAGGTACTGTGCCCGAAGCCCCTTGAACTCCACCTCACGGCCCACGCCTTTATTTATTTCAAAATCAGCCATAAGTTATTGTCTTTTCTATGTTTTTAGAGGAAGAATGACCTCAGAATGGTGGCGGCGACTATCAGAAAGATACAGGCTCCGAACCACGAACTGGCAGTTTTACTCGTGTCGGGGTCGCCCGAACTGAACTTCTGATATACCTTGATTCCGCCAACGAGGCCGATTACAGCACCGATTGCATAAATCAGTTTTGTGCCGGGATCAAAATATCCGGTCACGAGTTGTGTCGCTTCGGTGATACCTGCCTGCCCGTTTCCTTGTGCCATTGCCGCACCCGCCGCCGCCAGTACGGCCAGCATCATAATCAATCTTTTCTGTTTCATTGAATTCCGTGATTTTTAAGTGATTAAAAAGCCACGGGCTACCCCCTTTCACTATCCCCATAGGCAGCCGTGGCCGTTTATGGTTTACTGATTCAGGGGGTAAGTTCCGGCCGGAAATCAGCCGGAGTCATAATATGCCATTTGCATTGTTACATGATTTGGTGGTGAAACATTCTTGTTAATTCTCTCTTGACAACAGGATGTGAATCATCCCGAATCGTAATAGCCTTTTGTTCTCATTGTCTTTATCGGTTTATTTCAGATATTCCCCGCACTTGAATCCCTTGCGGGGTGTATAGTCTTCAAAGGAAGAGGATTTGAACAGCCACATCCGGTTCGCCCATCGGGCAAGGTCACGCTCGTAACGGGTAGGTGTCCGTTCATTTCCATAATCCCGGAAAGGGAATGACAAAGGGAGTAATTCCCAGTTCCCTGAGTACATTTAACCGAACAGGTCCTGCTCAACAGTCGAATTGAATCCTATCAGTACGTAGCAGGTTATCTTGTAGGGTTTCACGTATTTTACCATCTCTTTCAGGCGTTCTGTCAAATCAAGCTGCGGCAAGTCCCACGCGATATGGATGTTCTGCTTCATCCTGAGCCTGTTCAGGTGCCAGGCCTGTTCCTCGTCCATAATCCTTACGTCCACGCCGTGCAGCTTCACGGGCTGCCCGCTTTCATCAGATAGCTCACCGCACTCCTTCACTGCGGATTCGCAAAGAAGTTGTTGTCCAGTACCTCAATCCATTTCCCTTTCGGGTTCAGTTCCACCGGCTCCACGGCCTGAATGTATCCTTCCTTCTCACGGACGAGGCAGAAAGGGCATTTACGGATGCAGCCCCTTGAAAAGAACTGGAGCGAAAAAGGGTATTCGGGGTAAATGGAATAGTCCATCATCCGGCTGTTTTCCACAGCTTCGGGAAGCCTGCCCGGAATATCATATCCGGTTCCGCCCTTTATCACTTCCCTTGCATCCAGTAGCCGGTAATCATAGTCAGGTGTGAAGGTGAACACCTTGCTTGCCAGCACCTTGTCATAACGCCTCGCCGGTTCCGCTCATTCTACTTGACAACCTTTTGCCTTGTTGTAAGCCGAAAGGCGCATCAATGCAAAATTGGGGAAGTTATGTCCGTCCACATCTACCAGTCCTATGTTCATACAAATAAAATTTAATGGTGAATAGTTCCTGTTGTCTTACCGGGTGAATGCCGCAAGCGGTCTGTCATCCCGAATCGTAATGGCCTTTTGTCATTGCCGCTGTCGTTTTATGGATAAGTTAATGGAATGACTGTCTCTCCGGGAGTCGGTACGTTTCCCGTCATAAGAGGGAAGCCGCCGTTTGTCAACTTGAATCGAAATACGTCATAAACATGGATGATACGTTTTGTTGTTGGTATTCTGCCGGATCTCTCTCCTTACAATGATACGGGCTATCAACCCGTATCGAAATAACCTCTTACCATTGTTACCTCCTTTTTTAATTGGTTAGTCACTGTCCGGAGTAGCCCCGCCCATTTGCTCGGCTTCATCCAGAAATTTGCTGATACGGCTGTCGCTGCCATTGATACTTTCCAGTATCGAACGTTCAATCTGCGTATCCCTGATATGGTGGATCGCCCTTAAAAGGGACAATCGTCTGTCTGTCGGAATCTCCCTGCCGTTGCAGAGGTCGATGATTAAATCAAGCTCTTCCGGCCCTATGCCGGTTATACCCGTCCGGATAATCTTCGCGGACACAGTTCAGATCTTCCAGTTCTTCGTTCAGTTCGTCGGTATCCACTCCGTCACCGTTTCCTCTCTGTCCCTTATTATCCTTAAGCCTGCCGGAACTGTCGGCCTCAGAAGCCCGCCACTCTTCCACACGCTTGTCCCGGAACAAATCCGGGATGCGCTCAGGCGGCACTTGTACAGCCTTCTGGCGGTGTGTGTCCTCGTTTCTGCCAGCAAAAGTAGAGGCATTTTCTTTACCTGCAATAGTTCCGGAACCGGTGACGTTCATTGGCGGCTGTTGGCGTGTACCATAGCTTTTTGTAACGACAAGGCTGTCCGTTTCAGGCCGTTTTTGGGGCAGCATTTTCCATGTTCCTGCCTTTTGTCTTTTTTCCTTAACTTCATCCTTTTTTTTGCCCTTCATTTCCACTTTTTTTACAGTTGGGTGGTTCCTTTCCTCAGCTTCCGGTACTGCCACTGCCGGAACTTCTTTCTTTTTCCGTTTTCCCTTTCGAGCGCCTGCGCCCTTTTTTCTGTTCTTCTTTCACCGGGTCGAACCATCCGGCAACGCCCCGCAGAGCTTTTGCCATGCGGCGGCGTGCCTTTCCGAAACATATCTCGCCAAGCCGCCCCCTGAACAGGAACTTGTCCATGAACAGATAGGCGAACAGCAGCCAGAACAGAACGATTCCGGCTTCATAGTAACCTGATTGTATATTCATACCCTAAAATATTTTGTTATAACTCTTTTGTAAATAGGTCTTCACCTCATCCGCATGTTTTTCGAAATGCTCTTTCAATACATTATCTATGTAGTTGCCTACCGTCAACTGCCGTTTTCCGGCAATGCCTACGATGACTGATATTTTCTGGTGCAGTTCCTTGTCTATATATACCCCCTGTCTGCCTTCACATTTATAAGGGGTGAGGAACTTACGGATAAAGTCGGCCAATGCGGTGCGAATTGTTTTCGGTGACGGTTTATCCGTAGCCAATTCCGAACAGCCGATATCATCCGCACCGGAAATATCCCTTACTGTTCCATTCACATTGTTATCCGCTTTTCCTTTCTTCATCGGATAAAGCGGTTGCTCTATTTCTGCCACTCTCTCCGGTAATGGAAGGGGCCGGAGATGAAAAAAAGAGGCTCCGAAGGACCCCTGCCATCAGGCTGCGCAGGTAGGCTTCGTCCACCGGATTTTGTCCGCTTGTTTTCTTTGCCATGACTATTCGGTTTTAAGTACAGATATGATTTCATCCATAAACGTATCGAAGCCGCACTCTTTGGTGAATGCCGCATCGGGAGAAAACAGCGTACTCCGGTAAACGGGGCCGCCCATAGCGGACAAGTCCTTGGTAAAGTTACTGCGCACGGGAATACGTGTTTTGAGACAATCCAGCCCTAACAGGGAGAATCCCTTGCTGGTAGATGTCATACAATGTCGTGCGTTCTCTTCGATCCACCATGTTCCAGAACAGACACAAGCCTTTTCAGAGAAGACAAGCCGGTCCTTATCAGGCGGTCATTGACAGTCGTGGCAAAGTTCAGCGTGCTTTCCAGCACAAGGCGGTCTGCCTTTATCGGTACGAACAGATAATCGAGTGCACTGATTGTGGCGATAACCCCGTCGCTACCCATAGTTCCGGGCAGGTCAAACAGCACCACGTCATAATGCGTATCCGTTTTGTCTTCAAATGCACTTCAGTCCGCCATGCAGTCTGCCGGGTTACTGCCGATAACCGGATAAGCCCTCTTGTCCAGCCGTTCCGACTGTTCAACAAGCAGACTCTGATAAACGGGAACAGTCTTTACCACTTCCATATCCCGCTTTTTCTGTTTGATGATTGAGTGCTGCGGATAGTCACAATCCACCACAGCTACATTCAGTCCTTTCACATAATGCAGTCACGATGCCACATAAATGGTGAATGTTGATTTACCCACGCCACCTTTCTGGGTAGCGAACGAAACGAATAATGTTCCCTTTCTCTTTTCCATTGTTACCTAATTTAAGTGAATAATTTGATTTATTGATAGTTTAGCGGATAGACACCTATCCGTTCATTCATTTCATTATCAGTTTAGCTATGTAGCTACTTAGCTATGAAGCTATTTGTCTATTTAGCTACATACTTACATAGCTATCCAATTATATAGCTATTTATCTATTCAGCCATGTAGCCACATAGCTATCCGGTTGTTTATCTAAGTATTTAGCTAATAGTCTATTTACTTCTCCATTTATCCGAATATTCACTTGCTTGTCTATACATCTTTATATATGTATGGCCGTATAAGCGGATAGATAGCCTTATGAACGCTTATCTGAAAACTTATTTAATCAAATGACTATCCAGACAAAAAGCTATTCGGATAGAAAACCGTCCGCATAGTTATCTTGATAACCATCTTTTTATCTATCCGGATAAGTGGCTAAATAACTATCCGGCTACAAATAAACCTCAAAAAAGCAGCATCATGAAGTATCCCCGGTTCCAAAGTCATTCATTGGCGGGTGTTGGCGTGATACGCCATGATGCACGGACAGAAAAAACTATCTACCTTTGTCGCCGGGAGAGCGCAGCCCGTTCTCGGCAGAGAACGTAAGACAAACCTTTAGACCTATAATCCGGCACGGCCGGATTTTAATATGCGTCAGCATATAGCGAGGTGTACTTTCAGCGGTTGAAAATATTTCTAACCGCTGAAAGTCTCGCCCCGAAAGGTCTTTCGGGGATGTCAGTTCTTCTAAGTCGAACTTCCTAAATTATTCATGTTATGAAAGATGAAACAAGAATCCGTGGCGCCGCAGGGCGCAAGGTGCTGGCGGACCCGCGCACGCACCGTTATTATCTCTGTCTAAATGACAGGGAGGACGAAAAGTTTATCTCCATGTTCGAGCAATCCGGCATGAAGAACAAAGCTGAATTTATCTTTGCTCGCATCTTCGGTTGAGAGTTCAAGGTAGTGAAGATTGATAAGGAAGCACAGGAGTATTATGCCCAATTGACTGCTTTCTATCAGCAGTTCCGAAGGATAGGAAACAACTACAACCAATGTGTAAAGACCATCCATACCATTTATGGGGAAAAGAAATCACTTGCCTTCCTTTATAAACTGGCCGAAGAAACCCGCAAGCTGGAGGAACTCTGCAAACAGATTATCGAGCTGACAAAACGGTACGAGAAAGAGTATCTCACTAAAAGGAATAATATTATGGTACCGAATATCACATCGGGTAGTTCGTTCTACGGAGTGATTGCCTACAATAAAATAAAGGTGGATGACGGTACGGCAAAGGTATTGTGACATCCGAAAATAGCGGCGGACACTTCGGGGGAATGTTCCAATTGAAAACTGCGTGCAGGCTTTCGAACCTTACATTGCACTCAATTCACACGTCCGGAAACCGGTTATCCACATCTCCCTGAACCCGTCCCCGAAAGACATCCTTTCGGAAGAACAAATGACCGGTACTGGCTCAGGAGTTTATGGAAAACTTCGGTTACGGGAACCAGCCTTATATAGTCTGGCTGCACGAAGACATAGACCGCAAGCACATGCACATCGTTTCGGTACGCATCAATGAAAACGGAGAAAAGATAGACCATAACCGGGAAGCTATCCGGGCACAGAATATCTGCCGTGAAATGGAAGTGAAGTACGGGCTTCATCCCACATTCGGAGAGCACAGTCAGCGGGAATTGTTATCCTTGCAAAAAGTGGATTATCCGAAAGGTGACGTGAAAGCACAGGTGAAGCATACCGCCCGAACCTTGCTGGAATGTTACAACTGTCACTCGCTTGCCGAATATGGCACTCTTCTGAACCTGTATAACGTAACCGTTTATGAAGTCAGGGGAAGTGTGGACGGAAAGGAATACCACGGTATCATGTACGGAGCTTTGGATGATAACGGACAGCAGGTAGGCACCCCTTTCAAATCCAGTAAGTTCGGTAAGGCATTCGGTTATGAAGCACTGCAAAAGAAGTTTGCCGCTTCTACTGAAAAGGTGAAGAGGAACAGCCTTGCCGAAAGGACAAGACAGGAAGTCACTAAAGCCATGCAGGACATCGGCACGAAAGAGGATTTCGCCCGCAGGCTAAAAGAGGCGGATATAGAGACGGTTTACCGTATCAATCCCGAAGAACGTCTGTACGGCATCACCTTCATAGACCATACCTGCCGGACAGTGCTTAACGGTTCACGCCTGGGCAAGGCCTTTTCGGCCAATGTGTTCAATGAGCTGTTCAACAACCCGGATGCAGACCGTGAACGGCTGATACCGCCAACCCGGAACAGGAAGCATCCCAGCAGGATGGAGATACGGAACGAGAGGAAAGACAAGAGAGGGAAGAACGGCAGGAACAGCAGCACCGCCGGCAGCCGGAAACTTCCGAAAGTCTGATTAACACGTCCGCACTGGGTGCCATTGACATTTTCTCTGTGCTCATGGAAGACGACCATACTCACGAGTATATATCGACCCGTCCTTTCTCTTCGGACGAAGGAAAAAGAGAAAAAGCGCAGGCGCAAATTATAATATAATAATGTATAGAACAAAAGTCTAATTTCAAAATTACGATTATGCAGAATGAAGATGATTTAAGAGGTCTTGCCAAAGTCACGGACTTTATGCGGGCCATCAGTTTTTTATTTATGGCAATACACATCTATTGGTTTTGTTACGGCTGGCTGCACGAAATGGGCTGAACGCTTGGTATAGTGGATAGGATACTGTCCAACTTCCAGCGCACCACCGGACTGTTCTCGTCTTTGCTTTATACCAAGCTGTTTTGTGTCCTTTTCCTCGGTCTGTCCTGCATGGGCAACCAGGGGGTGAAGAAGCATGAAATCACATGAAGGAAAATAATTATTGCGGCCATAGCGGGTGCCATACTCTTTTTCCTGAACTGGTGGTTACTGTCCATTGACGCATCATCCGGTGTATACGCCATACTTTATACCGCGACATTGGCCGGTGGCTTCTTTCTGCCTGTTGGCATCAGGTTTATGGATTAGCCGTCTGTTGAAGAACAATTTGCTGGAGGACGTTTTCAATACCGAGAACGAATCGTTCATGCAGGAAACTCCAGTTATGGAAAACGAATATTCCATCAACCTACCGACCAAGTTCTGGTACAGGGGAAAGGAATGGAAAGGCTGGATAAACGTGGTGAATCCTTTCAGGGCCAGCATGATTTTAGGTACACCGGGTAGCGGAAAATCGTATGCCGTGGTCAATAATTACATAAAGCAGGCAATAGAGAAGTCCTATGCTCTTTATATATACGACTTTAAGTTTGACGATTTATCGGTTATAGCTTACAATCATCTGATCAAGTATCGGCTACCGCTACAAGATACCGCCCAAGTTCTATGTGATAAACTTCGACAACCCACGCAAGAGCCATCGCTGTAACCCGCTGGCACCGGAACTGATGACGGATATTTCGGACGCTTACGAATCCAGCTATACAATCATGCTTAACTTGAATAAAAGTTGGGTGCAAAAAGCAGGGGGACTTTTTCGTGGAATCTCCGATTGTATTGTTTACGGCCATAATTTGGTTCTTAAAAATCTATGAAGGCGGCAAGTTTTGTACGTTCCCTCATGCAATCGAATTGCTTAATAAAAGGTATGAAGACGTCTTTACCATTCTGACAAGTTATCCCGATTTGGAGAACTATCTCAGCCCGTTCATTGACGCATGGAAAGGCGGTGCCAGCGAGCAGCTCCAGGGCCAGATAGCAAGCGCCAAAATCCCGTTATCCAGACTGATAAGTCCGCAACTCTACTGGATAATGTCCGGCAGTGACTTTACGTTGGATATTAATAATCCAAAAGAGCCGAAAATGTTATGTGTGGGCAACAACCCGACAGAATTTCAATCTACGGAGCAGCATTGGGGCTCTATAACTCCCGTATTGTTAAACTGATAAATAAGAAGAAGCAACTCAAAAGTTGTGTGATTATTGACGAGTTACCCACGATTTTCTTTAAAGGTTTGGACAATCTGATTGCCACGGCACGAAGCAACAAGGTGGCGGTTGTATTGGGCTTTCAGGACTTCAGCCAGTTGAAACGTGACTACGGTGACAAGAGGCCGCCGTTATCATGTCAACTGTGGGCAATGTATTCAGTGGTCAGGTAGTAGGTGAAACGGCCAAAACATTGTCGGAAAGGTTCGGGAAAATCCTGCAAAAGCGGGAGTCTATGAGTATCAACCGTAACGATACGTCCACTTCCATCAACACGCAACTGGACAGTCTGATACCTGCATCCAAAATCAGTACACTCAGTCAAGGTATGTTTGTCGGTGCCGTAGCCGACAACTTCGGTGAGACAATAGAACAGAAGATTTTTCATGCGCAAATAGTAGTGGATAATGATGCAGTCCAAAAGGAAACCGCGGCCTACCAGTCCATACCCGAAATCAGCAGCTTTCTGGACGAGAACGGCAACGATACAATGGAACAGCAGATACAAGCCAACTACCGGCAAATCAAACAGGATATTGTGGAACTTGTGGAGAACGAACTAATCCGCATAGCGGTAATTGTTTTAAATGTCACAATTTGACACTGTAAATCGAATCCCTTCATTGTTATAATATTGATAATAAAAGCAAATACCCTGTATGATTATATCGAATTCACGTTAATGTAGCTAAATAAATTGCTTGGCAAATAAATTACATTATTAATTATTGGAGATGATTAACAGGAATTTAGTATCTTTTGCACCCAATGTAGAACGATAAATTGTGATTTTCATGAAGACAACGTCATATTATATAAAAGCACGGTTTTTTCCGACATTACTTACCGTTATTCCATTGTTAATATTGGTCAATGTAATAATAGCACCTGTTTATCATAATAGCTTAAGTCAAATTTTTGACATTCTCCCCATAATAACAAATTTGGGGCTCTCTGGAGCTTTGATTTTTCTGATGGTGCAGGTCAATCGACTGGTCTCAAAAGAAGTTTTTCAACGTTTTTACTTTAAAGATGAAATTAATATGCCTACTACTAATCATCTGCTTTGGTCAAACTCTAAAATAGATAACCAAACCAAAGCCATGATTAGAAGAAAAAATACAAACTCATTACAGTATAACGCTAATGGATGAAGAAAGTGAAACCTTGAATGAATTAACTTGTAGAAAACAAGTTGTAACTGCCGTTTCACAAATTAGAAACTCTCTGCGTGAGAACAAATTACTATTGCAACATAATATTGAGTACGGATTTTTTAGAAATTTTTTTTAGGAGGGAGTTTAATTGCTATTGTCTTTTCAATAGCGATTCTAATTTATGGTAATATTCAACATGATACAACCCTTGTCACGACAGGGACATTGTTAACAATATATATTTAACACCTATTTTATTGAGTAAGATTCTTATTAATCGTTATGGGAACTATTACTCAAAAATACTATATGAACAATTTTTATCAATATAACTATGGCAACAAGTACAAAAGTGGTATTTTGGGATGTCCAACATGGACATGCAACATATATTAAATCACCTAATGACAGACATATTGTTGTGGATTTAGGGATTGGGGATTATTCAGAAAGAACTCATGTTTTAGTCCATTACAGCATATAAGATATGAATACGGCGTAACTCAATTAAATTACGTCATCATAACTCATCCTCATTTAGACCATATAGATGATATATTAAATTTTGATGCATTAAGCCCCCAAATTTTGCTGAGACCATATATTTCAAAAGAAATGTTGATGGCAGGATGTCGAGACCAAGATAAACCGAAATTGGAAAAATATTGGGAAATTCATAATAGATATAATCAACCCATTAGTACAAGTAATGATCCTAATAATCTTGAAAATTATGGAGGATTAATTATCAGGAGTTTTGTGCCAAATTATATAGGAACAAATCTTAATAATTATAGCATAGTTGTTGTTTTAGAATATGCAGGGATTAAAATTGTTATTCAGGCGATAATGAGAAAAAGTAGTCTTGATGAATTAATGGAAAGAAAAGATTTCAAGGATGCAGTTTCTAATGCATATATACTTTTATCTCCGCATCACGGACGAGAATCAGGCTATAATAGTGATTTTGTTTCATTGGTAAACCCAAGTTTAACAATTATTTCTGACAGGAAATATTGTGATACAAGTGCTAATAAAAGATATTCGCAAAAATAGTTCAGGATGGGAAGTGTATAAAAATGGTACATCATCAATCGGAAATGCCTCACGACTAATTCAGATGGAGAAGTGTATGTTGAATTTGGTTATGATAATAATCAAAACGCTTTCTATCGGTAAACATATAAATAATTAAAATTAGACATCAAAGAGAGCCTATGTACTTTCCATATGTATTCGCCTCAAATTCATTTTTTTAAAAAATCAACAGAGTAATTGTTGTTGGAAACATATATGTGAACTATTCTTGTTGTACAGTGAAATGTTATATTACCAGCTAAATTTTGTGTTATTGTATTATAACCACAGTAATAATTCAAGTGTTTGCTTGGGCATTCGCCAATAATTATTATATCTGGGTCTAACACTTCTAATAAATCACATGGAACTTTACCACTATCCCTGCCATGATGAGGAGCAAACAAGATATTCACTTTTGATAAGTTTAAATCATCTTGAATATTTTCCATAAATTCCGTTTCTAAATCTCCCATCCAAAGCATTTTAACACCGTTGTTCAAAGAATAAGAGATAATTGGAGATATATTATTGGGACTTCCTCCATCTTTGGCTATTTCCAAAGCCTCTATAAAATATGGATTTGTGCGTATTGGCCAATGAATATTAATTCCCGAAGATCCTCGTTCTTCATCACTTTTATTCATCCATTTTCGAGAACATCCTTTCTTTATATAAAAAGCTTTGTCCGAATCCCTCAATTCGCAATACTTCTTGAAATCATCGCTTTCATCTTCTTTTTGTAGCTTCATTCTCTACGCAATAAAAATTTACTATAGATTTTCGTTGGTTGAAATACTCAAACCTTTAATATGATCTTCATCTGGATGGGTTGAAATAAATCTTGTGATGTTTTTATCTGTTGATTTTGAAATTATTTCATCCATAATAGTTTTCTTGTTTTCGTCAGATAAGAAGCAGTCAATAACCGTAAAATTATCGGAATTATGTTGTATATAAAACATATCTCCATTTCCAACAGAAAGCGATTTTACTATGCTCATAAATAATATTGTTTCTACATTAATGTCGGGCAAAGATACACTTTTTAATGTATTGAAAAATAAGAGACTGATTTAAATAGCATGACTTTGATATAATTCAAAATAATCTAATCTGTTCGTCATTGATAAATTGTAAGTCAATGACGGGTTTCTTCCTAAAAAACAATATTCTGCAATTGCGGTCAATGCGCTAATAATGAAATTATTAATAAACGATACCTTGAGTATTAATTGTGTGTAATATCTTTTAGTTTATTATTAACCGTCCTATCAGAGCCCTTTTCCAAAGAAGACTTATGAACTGGGGATTTTCTTCAATCATATATTTATCTTGTTGTATTGCAAATTCTTTGCCGAAAGTTCGCTTATATCGAATTCACGTTATTTATAAATTTTGTTGATGCTATAATAATTCATAACGTCATTCCTCGCCAATTCCCGCCATTCATTTTCATCAGTCTTAAAAACGTAATATCTTATGAATTAAACCTCTACATTCGCACCGACGGGCTAAAGTTTACCCGGTATTGATTAATTATTGTATCACTTAAATTATTGATTTTATGGCTAAGAAAAAGCAAGAACAACAAGAACAGAGTCAGGACGAGCATGTAATGGCCATCCTTGACAAGCGAACGAACAAGACCGCAGTCGTTTCCAAAATGAACGAACAGGACGGCAGTCTCGAAATCGTACCGCCCGACAAGAAGAACAGCAACAGTTTTCTCAAACTGGACCGTACCTCACCGCTGGAACTCTTCTTCACCAATTTCAAGAACCAGTACGACAATCCCACGAGTTTCAGTTTTTCCTCGTACCTCTCGTCCTTTTGGAAAAGACACTGAACGCCGTAGTCCAGATCCGAAAAGGGGAAGATCCCGGAGTGGAAGGTAAAAAGCTGGTAGAGAACAGCGAACTTAACGATGAAGGACGTATCGCCAAACTTGCCCGACGATATAAGTTCGACGAACACCAGCTTCCGTGGAAAGAACTTGCCGCATTGGGAGTTGACAAGCAACTCCTGTTCGATAACCATTGCATGGGTGAAATGCTGAAAGGAAGGATTACCTCTATGGCTTTTCCTCTAAGGAAGTGAACGGTGAAAAGAAGGATATGGGGGAAGCCTGTTTCCTCTGTGTCAAGGGGGAGGACGGCAAGGTGCAACTGAAAACTTTAAGCAGGCTTGACAAACCGCAATATGACCTGCCTGCCTATAAGGGAGTATTCACGGACGAGGAAAAACAGTCGCTCAAAGACACCGGAACTTTGGGATGCTGTCAAGGAGATGAAGGACACCCATACGGGAACGGTCTGCAAATGTTATGTATCCTTCCATGAACCGAGCAACCGTATCATCACCATGCCGGTGGACGCCATCAAGATACCCGATTATATCTACGGGAAAAGGCTGGACGACAAACAGAAGCAAATACTCGCTTCCGGCGGACAGCTTTCCATCAACGACATACAGCGCAAAAACGACACGCTGCTTTCCGGTGTCGCTTTCGTCGATCCGAGAATAATGGACATCGCATTCAAGCAGGCCGGGGAACAGCTGAAAGTGAACGACACCATCATGGGTGCCAGAATCACCCCCGAACAGAAAAAGATGCTGCAGAACCATGAAATGGTGTTCATCGAGAATATGCGCTACAAAGGCAGGGTATTTTCCGATGATGTACGTTTTAGCAACAAGAGCAATCAACTGCTGATAGGACGTAACGCCCGTGAATACAAACCCACTATTGATAGTAAGAAAAATGACAAGAAAAAGGAGGTGAAACAGCAGGCACCCCGCCATGTGGCGTCTGTAAAGGCGCAGCCGAAAAAGCCTGTCCGTCATGTAGTAGAAAAATTATCCATGTTTACATCAGATATATACCCGGTTTTCTTTTTATGGCAGCCGGGTATATGTTTAAATATCCGATTAACATTTTAAAGCGATAACAAATGATTATACAAGATAAAAATACCGCAACCGGAGAATTGTCCTATTTTGAGACGACTCTCCTTCTTTATTTAAAGGAAAGCCATCCGCATATTGCCGGTGACAAAGAACTTGTCCAGATGCGGGCCGACGAGGCGGCAGGCAGCTACGAACGTGCCATACGTGACGGCTTATCCGTTACGCAGGCTTTGGAACTGGCCGACACCGTTCTTTATCAGGACTTGCGCTTTTCCAGATTCGATACGGTTTTCGAGGTCGTGTCGGAGTGGTTTCCCGAAGTACGGCCCGAAAAATGGACTGGTTTCTGCCTGAAAGTATTGCCGCCCGCAGAAACAGTATTCAGCAAATATCCCATAGATGACCGGTTTGAATCATCCCCGTCCTATCATACACTTACCGTTGAACTTACAGGTTTCATACAATCTTATATAGAACAATATGGCATATAACAGACGACAACATCTAGCGGACAACATAGCCGCACTTGAACTGATATTCATGCGTCCGGAGTTCTGTCTCACGGAAGAGGGACGCAAGGTTTTGAATGGTTATTCGGGTTTCGGGGGACTGAAGTGCATCCTGAATCCAGCGGAAAAAGACACGGACATTGAAAAATGAGCGACAGACAGGGAGCTGTTTCCCCAAGTCCGACTGCTGCATGAACTTTTGCGTGAGTATTCCAAAGACGAGAAAGAATACAAGGCATACGTCCAAAGCCTCAAAAACTCCGCTCTCACAGCCTTTTACACACCGGAACCGGTGGTAACGGCCATGCAGGAATCCTTGCAGGTACCGGGAATCCATCCGGGACGTTTTCTTGACCCTTCTGCCGGAACGGGCATGTTTATCAGCGGCTTAAAGGGTGTTCCCGAAGTCCATTGCTTCGAGAAAGACAAGCTCACGGGAAAAATCCTCTCAGCCCTCTATCCGGAAAGCAGAGTGACCATAGACGGTTTCCAGTCCATACAGCCCTATTATAACAACTACTTCGATATGGTTTCATCCAATATCCCGTTTGGAAATACCAGAGTTTATGACCGGGATTTTGACCGGAGCGAAGATGTCGTGCGTAAATCCTCACTTGCCGCCGTACACAACTATTTCTTTCTCAAAGGCATGGATACGCTGCGGGAAGGCGGCATACTGGCCTATATTACGACTTCGGGCATCATGGACTCGCTACAGAACCGTCCCGTCAGGGAGTGGCTGGTAAATCATGCCAATCTTGTTTCAGCCATCCGTCTGCCGGATAACCTGTTTGTTGATGCAGGTACGGAAGTGAGCAGTGACCTGATCGTATTACAGAAGAATACCCGAAAATCGGAACTTACCGAAAAGGAACGGAACTTTATTGAGACCCGCCTTATATCAGACAGTATCCATATAAACAACAGCTATGCCGGTTTGGACCACATCGTCCATACTTCCGTATCCATGGGTAAAAACATGTACGGACAACCGGCCATGAATTTTATTTATGAAGGAGGCATCGGTGCCATTTCAGAACATCTCAGGCAGTTATTGGCGCAAGATGTGGAGAACCATCTTGACCGGAAACTTTATGATGACAATCTATCCCGTTCCAAACGGTTCCACCATCCTCAAAACGGAGTTTGAGGCACTCCGTTAAATGCAGGAGAGACAGAACGGCAGGCGGTACGGGAAAAAAGCCCCATGTCACAGCCCTATGAGCCCATGCCCAACCTGTTTGCCGCCTATGCGGACGAGGAGCAAGCGGAGGTACAGATAGCAGAAAGCCGACCATCACCGGGCCGGACAGCGTCGGCATCCCGCAAAAAGAAAAGGAACGAACCGGAAATGTTCAATCTCTTTTCGCAAGAGAACATGTACGATGAAGCCGTCTCACAAGAAGACATGACCGGGGAACAGGCGGCAGCGGAAGCAAAATGGCAGGAGCGCAGACAAAAATTCGAGGAAGAGCGGAAGAAAGAAATGGAACCACGACCGTTTACCGGAGAGACACGTCCCGAATACAGGAACGGTTCCATCGTGAAATCGGGTGAGCAATACGGATATTTAAGAGGGGTGGGTACTCCCGAAGTACAATTCCATCCGCTTAGGCTGACTGTTACCCAACAATACCGGGCCGCCTACTATATCCCGCTCCGTGAAGCCTACCACAATCTCTACAATGCGGAAGCCGAAACGGAAACGGAACAGCCGGAACTAAGGGAGGAACTGATCAGCGCAGTATGACCGTTTCCACCGCATGTTCAGGGAACTGAACGGAAAAGGATAACGCCAAGTTCCTGCTGTTGGATGCAGGAGGGCGGGAAATGCTCTCGTTGGAGCGTTCCGTCGACGGGAAGATACAGAAGGCGGACATATTCTCCGTGCCCGTATCGTTCAACGCCAACGAGTGACACATGTGGATACACCGCAGGAAGCCCTTGCGGCATCCCTGAACAAGTTCGGCGAGGTCAATCTGGAATATATGGAGAATCTCAGCGACATCGGCAGGCAGGAACTGCTCGCAACAGCTGGAAGAGCGCATCTTCTACAATCCCATGATGAAGAATTATGAAATCAAGGACCGTTTCATAGCGGGCAATGTGAGTCGCCAAAGCAGAATGGATAGAGAACCATCTGAGAGACTATCCCGATGACGGAGCGAGCAGAAATCATTGGAGGCCCTTCGGAAAGCCATACCGGAGCCCATAAGTTTCGAACAGCTTGACTTCAACCTGGGGGAACGGTGGATACCCATGTCCGTATATGAGGAATTCGCCGGTTATCTCTTCGAGTCAAAGGCCCATATCCACTATACGGAATCCATCGACGAATTCAGCGTAGGTCTTCGAGAGACCAACGCAAACATCACTGACAGATATTATGTGAAAGGGGAAAAGAGAGGCTACTACGGGAACGACCTGCTGAAACATGCGCTGCACAACACCGTACCCGACATAACCAAGACCGTGCAGGATGAGGAAGGCAATGACATTAAGGTACGTGATGCGGAGGCCATACAGCTTGCCGACACCAAAATCAACGAGATACGTTCCGCCTTCACAAGTTGGTTGAATGAACAGCTGCCCGAATTCAAGCGGCACCTTGCGGATATGTACAACCGCAAGTTCAACTGCTATGTGCGTCCCGATTACGACGGTTCCCTGCAAAGTTTCCCGTTCCTTGACCTGAAAGGGTTGGGCATACCGTCCCTGTACGACAGCCAGAAAAATGCCGTATGGATGCTGAAGATGAACGGCGGCGGTATAATCGACCATCAGGTAGGTACGGGCAAAACCCTTATCATGTGCATAGCCGCCTTTGAGATGAAACGTCTCGGACTGGCGAACAAGCCGATGATTATCGGACTCAAAAGCAATGTGCATGACATAGCCGACACGTTCAAGAGAGCCTATCCGAATGCCAAAGTACTTTATCCGGGCAAGGAGGACTTTACCCCGGAGAAGCGTGTCGGAATATTCCATGACATCAAAAATAATAACTGGGACTGTATCATCCTGACACACGACCAGTTCGGAAAAATACCCCAGTCTCCTGAAATACAGCAGGAAATATATACACAGGAAATAGACAGTATCGAAGAGAGCTCGCTGTATTCGAGCAGCAGGGCAATGAAGTGAGCGGCTGGATAAAGAAGGGGCTGGAAAGAAGGAAGGAGAACCTTGAAGCCAAACTTGAAAAGCTGGAGCAGGATATAAAAGACCGGACGGATGACGTGATCGATTTCAGACAAATGGGCATTGACCACCTGTACGTAGATGAAGCACACCATTTCAAGAACTTGATGTTCAACACACGCCATGCAAGAGTTTCCGGTCTGGGCAATCCCGAAGGAAGCATGAAAGCCATGAACATGCTCTTCGCCATCCGTACCATACAGGAACGTACGGGTAGGGATTTGGGGGCCACATTCTTGTCCGGTACGACCATCTCCAACAGTTTGACAGAACTCTATCTCCTTTTCAAATATCTCCGTCCGAAGGAGATGGAGCGGCAGGGCATTACCTGCTTTGACGGCTGGGCCGCAGTCTATGCGAAGAAAAAGCACGGACTTTGAATTTTCAGTGACCAACCAGGTGGTGCAAAAAGAGCGTTTCCGCTATTTTATCAAGGTGCCGGAACTCGCCAATTTCTATGCGGAGATAACCGATTACAAGACAGCCGAGGACGTAGGGGTTGACAGACCGGAACTCAACGAGCAACTCTATCACATACCGCCCACTCCCCAGCAGGAGGTTTTCATTCAGAAACTGATAAAGTTCGCCGAAACCGGGGATGCGGCCTATATAGACAGGGAGCCTCTGTCCGAGGCGGAAGAGAAGGCACAGATGCTGATCGCCACCAACTACTCGAACAAGATGTCGCTTGACATGCGGCTGATAGATCTACAGTACGGCGACAGTCCGGGAAACAAGGCGTCCCATTGCGCGGCCAAGATTGCGGAGTATTATTACAAATATCTCGACCAGAAAGGTACACAGTTCATTTTTTCAGACTTGAGTACCTATAAACCTGACCAGTGGAATATTTACAGTGAGATAAGGCGCAAACTCGTGGAAGACCATAATATCCCGGAAAAGCAGATAAAGTTCATTCAGGAGGCGAACAGCGACAACGCACGCAAGGAACTGTTCAAGGATATGAATTCCGGGCGCATCCGTTTCCTTTTCGGGTCCACACAGAAGCTGGGAACGGGAGTCAATGCGCAGGAGCGTGCCGTGGCCATCCATCATCTGGACATACCCTGAAGGCCGTCCGATCTGGAGCAGCGCAACGGACGCGCGGTGAGAAAAGGCAATATCATCGCCAAGCAGTACGCCGGCAACAAGGTGGACTGCTATATCTATGCGGTGGAGAAGTCATTGGATAGCTACAAGTTCAACCTGCTGCAAAACAAGCAGGTGTTCATCAACCAGCTCAAAAGCCGCAATCTGGCCGCCCGTACCATTGACGAGGGGGCGATAGACGAAAACGGAGGAGGCAGTTTCAGCGAATACGTGGCTATCCTTTCAGGTAATGACGACCTGTTGGAAAAGGCGAAGCTGGACAAGAAACTGGCAGTCCTTGAAAGCGAAAGACAGGCGTATCACCGTAATAAAGGAAACGCGAAAGGAAAGCTGAATGAAAAGACCGCCAGAATAGAGAAGAACAATATTTTTATCGGACGCTTTACCAGAGATTGGGAGTACCTCAATAAAGTGGCTCCGGTAGATGCGGAAACCGGGCTTCGTCCCAATCCCCTGAAACTGGACGGTGTGGACTCGGACAATATCGAGATACTTGGCAACCGGCTTGCCGCAATCAACCAGAAGGCCCGCACGGAGGACGATTACATGAAAATCGGAACCCTGTTCGATTTCCGTATCCTTGTCCGTACCGAAAAAACTTGTGACGGAGACATGCAGGCTTTGCATAACAAGTTCATGGTCGAGGGGCTGGACGGTATCAAATATACCTATAATAACGGCTACATAGCCAAAGACCCGAAACTGGCCGTAATGTATTTCATCAATGCGCTGGAACGTATTCCCGGCATGATTGAGAAACGGGAAAAGGAAAATGCGGAGTTGTCAAAAGATATTCCCGTCTTGCGGGAAATAGTGGCAGCCACGTGGCCCAAAGAGTAGAAATCAAACAGTTGGGTGAAGAGCTTGCCACACTGAACCGGAAGATACAGCTTACCCTTAAACCGGTAGGACGGCATGAAAGTGTAGAAGGTAAAGAAACGGGAGCGGAAGAACAGAGGCTTGTCAGTGGCAGTGATGTGATTCCGGATTTACCACGGCAGGCTAAACATGTACCGTCCATGGAAATCGCAAACCCGGCAAAGGGAGCTGAAAAAAATATCTTAATGTTTCCTGCGGCACATTGCTGTAACCCCGGAAGCTCCACAGGCTCCACTTCCGCAGGTTACAGCAAAGAGCCGCTTCCAAAGGCACGGCGGGCACCCGGATAAATCCGACCTTGCCCGCCGTGCCCTTGTCTGTCAGCCGTAAATTACATCATTCCTCTTCCTCAAAGGAAAGGCTTTCCACCTGTTTGTTAATTACCTTCCAGTCAATCGAATCTTTCAGGTTGATAATATCCACAATCGAATAATGCTTTGTCCCGTTCTCTTCTTCCGCAAAACGCAGCCGTCCGCTCAAACGCTGTTTCTCAATTTCTGCCGGATCGAGATTTATCAGTTCGCAGACTTCATCGGGCAGCATAGACAGCGACACGTCATGTTTCCTGACAGATATGTTGCAGCACGGCCAGCATGTTCAGGGACTTCTTATAACTTCTCACGAGCGCAGCGAATGAACTGCTTTCAACCTTAATCTTCTTCATAACCTTTTATTTTTAGAGTGTTCTTCTTTTTCCAGTAGCATAGCACGCAGCACGTCCGAACGGCGGTAGTAAATCTTCCCCTTGTCGCGGTGAAAAGGCAACGAACCGTCATTGCGGCGTCTTAGAAGTGTCCTGTCGGACATTTTGGTAAGCAGGCGCACGCCTTTTGAATCCAGTATCTCGCTGTCGGGCAAGTTATGTATGGCAGGAGCCAGTAACTTTTCAATGTTGGTTACTTTGGCGAGTATGGCACTAGCATGTGGGTCATCTGCCCACCAGGTGCAGTTCTTCTGTTATTCATAATGACCTTATTTTCATCATTTACGGTGCAATATTACAGAGTTATTATGAGGCCATTGGTTACTCAACCGTTGAGCAACCGACAAAAAAGACAG
>VOFC01002271.1_pt1 | contig 49349 bp, 77 predicted proteins | sample 5384161 | NCBI WGS metagenome assembly VOFC01 (sample SAMN12384722, study PRJNA508395) | human gut metagenome | isolation source: healthy gut B | host: Homo sapiens | reverse complement strand
GGTGTGGTCACCGCCTCGCTGACGGCGGTTTTCACGTCCCCAGCTCGTCCAGGGTGGGGTCCAGCTGGGCGGCAGGCGGCGGCCGCCGACCGGGCAAAGGACTCGTTGGCTGACCGGGAGGGGAACACCAGGGAGACCTGGTTGGTGTATTTGATGGTACGCATGGTATGTACTCTCCTTTCAGGTGAGGGGGATCAGCCGTTGGAGCCCGGCAGCCCGCAGAACCCGGGCGGGCTGCTCCGGCAGGCCGGTGACCTGGATGGTTCCGTCCAGCTCCCCCATCCGCCGCCACAGACGGAGGAGGACGGCGATGCCGGAACTGTCCATAAAGGTGATGCCGGCGCAGTCCACAATGAGCTGGCGGGGGAGCACCTCGTCGATGGCCTGGTCCAGGTCCTGGAGGACCCCCTTGACCCGGTGGTGGTCAATCTCCCCGACAGGGTGACGGTGAGGATGCGGTTGTGGGTGGTATAGGCGACAGGCATGGAAAAAACCCCTTTCTTTGGTGGGTGGTCAAGACGAAAAAAACCGTGTACCCAGGTGGGTACACGGCGATTATACGATATTATGCTGGAAAATACTGTCAAACAAGGGCGGGAGGGCGGTTATGCCTCCGGTGCTGCAAGGGTAGGTTGTGGTTCCTGGAGAATGTCATCCCACAGGACGCACCAGAGGTCGTAGGCGTTTTCTTCGGTGGCTTCCTGTTGGAGGCGCTCCTGGAAGGAGAGCAGACGGTCCAGCTGAGCCTGGATCTTCTGGTTGGCCTCCTCCTGGGTCTGAATGGCGGCATCCTGGTCCAGTTCAGCGGGGTCCATAGGGGGAAGGGATAGGAGCACCCGACAGGTGGCGATCCGGTCCTCCGTAGTGCGAGCAGCCGGTCCAGGGTGACCGGTGTGGTTTCTGACGGCAAATCTTGGGTGCGCAGGTTGAGGATTGCGGCGATTTTGGCCTGGATGGCCCCGGCTTGCTCGGACTCTTCCAGGGAGTAGCTCTCCTCGTCGCCCAGAGCATTGAACAGGGCTTCCAACTGGGAAGTGTCCAGGTCCTCCAAGGCGGTGGGCTGCTGGCCGGATAGAATGGCATCTACCTGGGCACTTCCAAGGAGTTGATGCAGGGTATGAACGTCGTCTGCCGCCTGGGAAAGGCGGGAGGAAGAAGCAGATGTCGATGTGTGGGCAGCGGGCCCCCAGGGCGACGGCGCCTAAGAGAATGGCGAGGCAAAGCAGGGGAATGGATCGACGGGGATGTTTCATAGGGAAGTCTCCTTTCTAAAAAGCAGCGGAGAGGTTATTCTTTTTGGGTGACCCCCTCCCCCACGGCCAACAGTTCCTCCACAGGCAGTTGGGCAGACAGGAGGAAAAGAGTACCCGCTCTCTTGGTCAAACCACACCAGCGTGTGCGAGGAACCTTCTTGGGCGGTGTATAGATGGCCGGGAAGGCCGCGTACACTGACCTCGGTTCGGGTGGTGTTTCGGTTGGTCAAGGACCACCCGCCCCCAGTGGATAGGCGCTGGTAACAGAACTGAAGGGTTTGCCCGGTGTGTTCGTCAGCATAGACCATCTCCACCCAGGTACCGAAGTCCTCCCGGTGGAGTAGGGTATAACCCTCCGGCAAGTTCGTAGGAACCCAGCGCGGCATGGAATCCTGGGAGATGTCCCCATGGAATTGGTAAGCGGTGTAGGTGTCCTCCTCCCGGAAAAACCACCGACTCACCGCCGCCTGGGCCTCCGGGCTGACCATCATCACCGCTCCGAAGGTCAAAGACAGGGCCAGCACCGCGCAGGCCACGCCCCGCAGGGCCAGGGCCCAGGGGGCCTGGCCTGCCGCCGGAGGAGACACCTTGGGGGTTCCGGCAAAGCAGCCTGCGCCGCCACCGGCGGTAAGCCCGGGGGGGGAACGTCTGCAGGCACCGCGGCCAGGGGTCTGGCGGTAGTCCGCCGCCGCGGCGTCCAGAAGGGACCGGCGGATGCGCTGGAGGTCTTCAAAGGATTCAGTCATGGTATCCCGCCTCTCGTAGTTTTTTGTTGGAGGAGTTTCCGGCCCCGGCTCACCTGGCGCTGACGGCGTCTACAGACAGACCCACGGCCTGGGCGATGTCCCGGTCGGTCCACTCCCAGAGGAATTTCAGTTCCAGAATGGTGCGGTACTGCTCCGGCAGGGCCCGGATCAGGTCCACGATCCCCTGGACGTCCCCGGCCTCTGGGGCGGGGCGTCCCAGTCCGGGTCCAGGGGCAGGTGCCGCCCCTCCTTTTCCAGGAGGGAGTAGGCGGTGTGCTTCACAATGACGACCATCCAACCCAGCCGCCGGTCCGGGGGATGGCGAAGAAGGTCTCCCGCGTGTTGGAGGCATTTCATCCAGGCCTCCTGGCAGACCTCCTCCCCCAGGACAGGACTGCCGGTGAGGGAACGGGCATAGCGAAGCAAGCCCTGCTCGTGGGCCTGAAAGAACAGGGTGAAGATGCGTTTTCTTCTTTCGGGACGCTCCAGGGTGGACAAGAGCAGCAACGGCAAAGATATGGATTTCACTCCTCTATAGATAGAACGGTTGAGAGGGCCGTTTCCTGACAGGATTTTCAGAAATTTTTGAAAAAAGGGAAGGGCACCCCTCCGCCGCAGCGTGGAAAAAAGCAGCCCGCTGGGGCTGCTTTTTCTCGGATGGGTTAGGCTTTGGGGTCTCGGAACTGCCCCGGATCAGTTTTCCGTTGGCGTTGTGGGCCAGGGGGGGGGACGAAGGCCAGGTCCCGGATCTTTTAAACCCGGCACAGGCCTCGTTGTGGAAGGCCATCAGCGCCTCCCGGAGGGCGGGGGAGGGGCATACCCCGGGGCCAGGGTCACATAGACCTTCACCTTCTGGCCCAGGTCGGGGTCGGGTTCCCCGGTGGCCAGACATTCGGCCACCGCCGGGTGGCGGGAGAGGGCCTCCTCGATCTCCACAGGGCTCACCCGGTAGCCTTTGGTTTTGATGATGCCGTCGGACCGGCCCAGGTAGTAGAGGAAGCCGTCGGCGTCCCGGGTGGCCAGGTCGCCGGTGTGGAAGTAGTCCCCGTCCCAGAGGCGGCGGTTGGCCTCCTCGTCATCCAGGTAGCCCATCATGAGGCCCTGGGGATGCCGGCCGCCGTCGGCCACCAGGATGATCTCCCCCTGCTCCCCCGGGGGGGCGAAGGTGCCGTCCTCTCGGAGGATCTCCACGTGGTACTTGGGCAGGATCTTCCCCACGGAGCCCTCCTTCCGTCCCATCACCTGGGAGGCCGAGGCGATGAGGCCGGCCTCGGACTGGGCATAGCCCTCGTAGAGGACGTGGCCGGTCTGCTGGGTGACGGTCTGGGCCAGGTCGGGGAGGAGCTTTTCCCCGCCCACGGCGTAGTTGGTGATGGAGGAGAGGTCATACCGGTCCATCCCCACTTGGAGTAAGCAGGCGGTAGACCGACGGCTGGGCCATGATGCTGGTGGCCTTGGCCTGGGCCAGGAAGGCCAGCACCTGCTCCGGGGGAAGCGGTCGTAGTCGTACACCAGCAGGGTCCCCTGGAGGAGCCACTGGCCGTAGAACTTGGTGCCGGAGACCACCTCCCACCCGGTGTCCCCGGTGGCGAAGTGGCGGGAGCCCTTGTGGACGTCCTGCATGTACCAGGCCCCCAGTAGTTGGCCAGGGGAAGGCGTGGTCATGGAGGACCCCCTTGGGCAGCCCCCCCGTGGTGCCCGAGGTGAAGTAGAGCAGGAGGGGGTCGGTGGCCAGGGTGGGCACCCGGTCCAAGGTGTCCGGCTGCGCTGGGGCAGGGGCGGCCAGAAGATCCAGGAAACCGTCCTCCCCAGGGCCCAGGGCGAACCGGAGGGGGACCTGGGCCTGCTCTGCGGGCGGCCCAGATGTTCTCCGCCGCAGGCCCCTCCCGGCAGGTGACGACGCGCGGACCTTCGCCTTCTCCATCCGGTAGCGGAAGTCCTCCGCGGTGAGGCGGTAGTACACCGGGGCCAGGAGCAGGCCCAGCTTGTGGGCCGCCAGGGCCACGATCCAGTAGCTCCAATGGGTGCGCAGGGCGGTCATCACCACGTCCCCTTTCTGCAGGCCGTGGCTGCGCAGGAGGTTGGCCGCCTGGTTGCTGAGGGTTTTTCAGGTCGCCGAAGGTCAGGCGCTTCTCCTCCCCCGGTGGTTCCGCCAGAGCATGGCCAGGCGGTGGGGTCCAGGTCCCCAGGGGTCGATGACGTCGTAACCGTAGTTGAAGTCCTCTTCGTACTGGTAGGACCATTGGGTGACCTGGCCGGCCTCGTCCATGGTCTCCCGGATAAAGCGGGTATAGAATTCTTCCATGTCGGTTCTCCTTATTATAATATGGTATAAAGGAAACTCCCGTGGACTGCCCACGGGAGTTCTGGGAAGTGGCCTTACTTGCCGATGTAGGTGTACACTGCCGAAGGCCGGCCACCGGTGGAGTAGTCCACGCCGCCGATGACGCTGTTTTTGTCGATGAGGTAGTTCATGTACCGCCGCAGGGTCACCCGGGAGAGGGAGACGTTTTTTGGCGATGTCTTCGATGGAGAGCTTTTTCGCTCTTGTGCCCCGCAGGAAGGAGCAGATGATCTCCAAGGTGACCGGGTGGATACCCTTGTCCACAAACTGGCCGCCGCGCTGGCCCTCCGGGGCGATGACCTTGTCCAGCTCCTCCTGGTTAAAGGCTTTGTCCCCGGAGAAGGCCTCCTTCCGGGCCACGAACTTCTGCAGGGCGGTTTGGAAGCGGTTGTAGTCAAAAGGCTTGATGAGGTAGTCCGACACGCCGTAGGAGTACAGCTCGCTGACGTGCCGGCCTCGCTGGCGGCGGTGACCATGATCACATCGGCCAGATGCCCTCGGCCCGGAGTTTGACGAGAAAAGGTGCGCCTGTCCATGACGGCATGTAGTAGTCTAACATGATCAAGTCGACAGGATGGGTGCGCACAAAGTCCAAGGCGTCCTGGCCATTTTGAAAATCCCGGCGATGGCCATCTTGCTGTTGTGCTCTACATATTGTTTGTCGATCTCGGCGACCATGGGATCGTCCTCTACGATGATAACTTGATACATACAAATCCCCCTCAGGAAACTGAGTTTATATTCAATTATACCTGGAAAACTTCGAAAAGGCAAGATCTGCGGGGAAAAAGTTAGAAAGAGAGGGCACAAAAAAGATTTGCAAAAAGGAGAAAAAGTTTACAAAAGGGCTTCTGCCCCGGGGAAACCTGGGAAAATAGGAACGGACGCGGCGGCTGCCGCGTCCGTTGCGTTGCGTGTGAAGGCGTTGCGCTTACTCCCAGGCTTCGGTTTTCCCTTCCAAGCCGACGTTGGCGGACTTGAACTCGGGGTTCTTTCCGGCCTTGCGCTGGGCAGTATAGTCCTTGAGGACTTTAACAGCGGTGCGGCTGAGGATGAGGATCACCGGGACGTTGATGATGACCATCAGGGCCTGGAAGAGGTCAGCGGTGTCCCATGCCAGCTGCATGGTGATGATGGCGCCCAGCATGACCACAATGGCGGCCACAATGCGGGAAGCCGGTCATAAAGTTGTGGCTGGGGATGCGCTTAAAGATGAAGCGCAGGCAGCCCTCGCAGTAATAGTAGTTGCCGATGAGGGTGGTGAAGGCGAACAGTGCCATGGACACAGCGATGAAGACGGGGCCGAAGTCCCCAGGGCGGTCTGCAGGGGCGGCCTGCACATAGGGGGCGCCGGCGGCTCTGTGGTGGGCTCCACGCCGGAGCACAGGCACATCAGCGCGGTGGCGGAGCAGATCAGCAGGGTGTCAATGAACACAGACAGCATCTGCACCAGGCCCTGCTTGGCGGGGTGGGAGACGTCAGCGGTGGCGCGGCATTGGGGGCAGAACCCATACCGGCCTCGTTGGGTACAGGCCCCGCTTGATGCCTTCCATCATGCAGGAGCGGTGAAGCCGCCGAAGATGGCGGGGAAGTCGAAGGCGCTGGCGAAGATGTTCCGGAACACCTCGGGGACGATGGAGGCGTTGCCCACCACCACCACCACGGCCACGGCCACGTAGAAGATGCCCATGATGGGCACCAGGGCGCCGGTGATCTTGGTCAGCCGCTTGGCCCCGCCCATGACGCACACGGCGAAGAGAAGGGCCAGGATGATGCCGATCACCAGGGGGTGCTGCCCTCATGGTAGAAGGAGAAGGCGGAGAAGGAGGACTGGAGGTTGTAGGAGGCCAGCATGTTGTAGCCCACGGCGTAGGTGAGGATGATGATCACCGCGAAGATGACCCCAGCCAACGCTTTTTCAGGGCCGTCTCCATGTAGTAGGAGGGGCCGCCGAAGTAGGTGCCGTCGGGATTCTTCCGCTTATACACCTGGGCCAGCGTGGACTCGATGAAGGAGGTGGCCCCGCCCAGGATGGCGGTGATCCACATCCAAAACACGGCGCCGTAACCGCCCATACAGATGGCGGTGGAGACGCCGACGATGTTGCCGGTACCCACCCGGGAAGCGGTGGAGACCATCAGTGCGCCGAAGGAGGAGATGCCCCCCTTGGTCTTGGGCTTTTCTGCCACCACCCGGAAGGACTCGCCCAGCAGGCGGACCTGCATGAACTTGCTGCGGAAGGTGAAGAAAAAAGGCCGGCACCGACCAACAGAAGGGGGACCCAGGGCATGTACAGGACCCACTGATGGCAGTGACCACAGAGTCAATGCCGTCGAGCACTTGGTTCATGGGAATCACTCTCTCTTTTCAAAATTTTTACTTGCGATGGGGACATGTAAAACTATTTTTACAGGAAACGGCAAGAAATTGCAAGAAAAATATACAAAATGTAAAAACAGGAAACCAAAATCCCGTGCAAAGCGCACGCGCCTGGCGGGAAACCTCCCGGCCGGGCGCGTGCGCGGAGAAAATGGGGCGATGTGGATGGGAAAGGGACGGGAATTACGCCTCGGTGTTGGCGTTGGCGTGGCTGAACATGGCCGCTCTGCGCTCCTCCTTGGTGGTCTTGTTCCAGCCGCACGGCGGAGACCAGGTAGAGGATGACGCCGATGACCATCCAGCCCACGAACATGAGGCTGGCGGTCTTGCCCATGTACACGGGGTTGTTGGGCACGAAGAGCAGGATGAACACCACGGTGGTCACGATGGCGGAGAAGCCGCCCATGGCGATGCCGCCGGGGATCTTATAGGGCCAGGGCAGGTCGGGCTCGGTCTTCCGCAGGCGGATGAGGGAGTAGGACGTGATGGTCCAGGACAGCACGAAGGCGGCTGCGGAGAAGGAGGTGATGTCGCCGATCAGGCCAGCGCCCAGGAAGGGGCCGATGAGGGACAGGATCAGGCAGACCAGCAGGCCGGGAACGGGGATGCCGTTCTTGTTCTGCTTGGCGAAGATGTGGGGCACCAGGTAGCCACGGCCCATGCCCATGAGCAGGCTGGCGGAGGCCATGAAGAAGCCGTTCCAGGTGGTGAACAGGCCGGCGATGGCGCCGATGGTGATCAGCCAGTAGAGAACCTCGCCGGCAACGCCGGGATAGAGGAAGGTGAACACGGTGGCGGCGCTGGGGTTCTCCATGTGGGCGAACTCCTTCCAGGGCCAGGCATAGCCGAAGCAGATCAGCAGGATGGCATAGAAGATGCAGGCCAGGACGACGGACATAACCACGGTCTTACCCACGTTGGTGATGTCGCCGCCGGCGTCCTCCACGCCCTGGGGGATGGTCTCAAACCCAGCCAGGAAGAAGGGGGCGGAGGCCAGGATGGCTATCATGCCGCCGAACATGCTGCTGTGGAGACCTCCTTGAGGCCCCTCGGAAGCGGGGCCGTAGATGGAGGGGTCGGTGACCTCATAGATGGGGTCGCCAGTTGCTGGCGTTGCCCCCCTACCAGGAGGCGATGGCGCCCACGATGCCGGCGCCCACCAGGACGAAGCAGAGCACCTTCTGCAGGGTGGCGGCAGGCTGCCAGGCCGCGCATGTTCAGGGCGAACAGCAGCAGGGAGCAGATGGTGCCGATGATGATGGTGACCAGGTACACGTCGGTTCCGGCGATCTGGTAGAGGGGTCACCGGCCTTGATGTTGGGGGATCAGATAGCCCAGCACGTCGGTGATCTGGATGGCCTCCCAGGGGATGATGGACACGAAAGCGCCAAAAGGCAGCCCAGCCGGAGATGAAGGACACGGTCTCGTTAAAGGCGCGGTAGGCGAAGGCCATACCGCCGCCGGCCACGGGGAGCATGGGAACCAGCTCGCAGTAGCACAGGGCAATGGGGACCATCATGACCAGAGCCAGGATGTAACCGATGCCTGCGGGGATGGGGCCGCCGCAGCTGGTCATCCAGCTGTTGATGGAGACGGCCCAGCCGACGCCGACGATGGCGCCGAAGCCAATGCAAAAAGAAGTCAATTGCACTGACGCCTTTCTTTTCGGGTTGATTACTCATGCAAGTACCTCTTTTCTGTCTTGTGCGCTCCCCTACGGAGCGCGGGATTGGAGAAGCCCGTCGAATTTTTGGCGGGCGGGGTTCCCTCGCGCGCCCTCCTCCTTTCACCCAAAGGGAACAATTGTGGAAAAAGAATTAAAAAAAGCGACATAAACCGAGTTCTAATTATAAAAACTGTCAATAAGAATGTAAACTTGAGAAAGCTTATGGCGTGCTAAAAAATTTTAGGACAAAATGGGTACTGTCGGGGAAAAAAAAAAGCAGCCGAGGTTCGGCTGCTTCTTGCTATCTAAAATGACACAGGGAAAGTTGGTTTCGGTCGGGAAATCCAGAAAATGGCATCCTTCCCGCCCAGAAAAGACGCCCTTTGGCCTGCTTGGAAGAAGAAGGGCGAACAGGCTACCCAGCCAAAACCGGTATGGCGTTTTGCGCCGCGGCCCCCTGCTTTGGGGCCGCCGATTAGTATACTCGGGGGCTACCATTTGTAAAATTGAGAGGCTTTATGTCGACATAGAAAAAAATCATGTAGACTTTTTGTAGAAAGTGTGATATACTCTCGTCGGCCCTGGCCGTTTATATGGGCCAGTGCTGCTTATTCCATAAGACCACAGCAACCATCAAGGAGGGATGAGCGAATGGGTAAATATGCACCGGTTCTGAAGGCCGCCGAATGCGGCAGCATGACCCGGGCAGCCCAAACCATGGGTTACACCCAGCCAAGCCTGGGGTACATCATCAACAACATCGAAAACGAATTGGGCGTCAAAATCTTCTACCGAGACCAGCGCGGCGTGACGCCCACGGAGGTGGGGGTCGGCCTGCTGGATATTATGCGGCAGATCGAAGCCATGGAGAACCGCCTCCAAGAGACCGCCCGGGTCAGCAAGCAGGAACTGCTTTGCGGGTGGGGGATCCTCTCCAGCGTGGCAGCCCAGTGGATGCCGGAGATCCTGGAAACCTTCTACCAAGTCTATCCCGAGGTGGTGGTGAAACTGGAGAACGAACCCTACTACCTCACCGGGGAACTGGGGGTCAAGGAGCACAAGCTGGACTGCTGCTTCTTTTGCAGGCCGGTGCCCCTCGGGGCTGGAGGCCCTGCCCCTCTATGAGGACCTCTACTACCTGGTGGTGGGGGCTGACAGTGAGTTGGCCAACCTCCAGGAGGCCTCCATCTGGGATATGGTGGACAAGTACCAGTTTATCCCCACCAACGAGAGCACCGACACCGGCAGTGCCATCCACGAGATCTACCAGCAGTTCGCCCAGTCCAGCCACCTGGACTTCCAGCCCCAGGAAAACACAAATGGCCATCGGCCTGGTGGAGAAAGGGGATGGGCATCACCGTCCTGCCTGGGCTGGCCCTGCTGGACCTGATCCCCAACCGGGCGGTGAAAGTGATTCCCCTGAAGGAAAAAGCTGGCCAGAACCGTCAGCCTCCTCCTCTGTCCTCGGGAGGCCGAGCGCTCCCAGCTGACCAACGTGTTCCTCCGCCTGACCCGCCAACAGGTGGAGCAGTGGAAACAGGAACAGAAAACCAAGCGGCCTTGGCTCCAGTGACCGCTGGAGGAAAGGCCATCCTACCGTGCCGGCCCTGCCGGAGGAACCGCCCCAGCGGTTCCTGGCAGAGCGGCGGATGCATCTTTGCCCCCGATGGGGCGCCGCATTGTGTTTTTCCGTGGTGTGTGATAGGATAGCGGTAGAATCGAAACAACAAGGGGAAGCACCATGGCAGAGGAAACCATCCAGCGGGTTCTCAAACAGTACTACGGTCACACCGCCTTCCGGCCGGGGGCAGGAGGAACTCATCCAGGGCATCCTGGCCGGGCGGGATGCCCTGGGGGTGATGCCCACCGGCGGGGGAAGTCCCTGTGCTATCAGATCCCTGCCCTGCTGCTGCCGGGGCTCACCCTGGTGGTCTCCCCCTCATCTCCCTGATGAAGGACCAGGTGGCCCAGCTTTGGAGGAGGCGGGCATCCCGGCGGCCTTCCTCAACAGCTCCCTGGACGGGGAGGCCTTCCGGCAGGGTGTGCCGGGAGATCCACCGGGGAGGGTATAAACTCCTCTACGTGGCCCCGGGAGCGGGCTCAGCGAGGGGTTTGCCGCCATGATGGGGGGAGCAGCCCATCGCCCAGGTGGCGGTGGATGAGGCCCACTGCATCTCCCAGTGGGGGCAGGACTTCCGCCCCAGCTATTTGAAGATCCGGGACTTCCTGGCCGGCCTGCCTCAGCGGCCGGTGGTCTCCCCCTTCACCGCGACCGCCACGGCGGAGGTGCAGCAGGACATCCTCACCCAGCTGGGGCTCCAGGATCCCGTGAAGGTGGTCACAGGGTTTGACCGGCCCAACCTTTTCTTCGACGTCCGCCGGCCAGAGAAGAAGCAGCCCCTCCTCCTCTCCCCTGGTGGAGGCCCGGCGGGAGAAGAGCGGCATCGTCTACTGCTCCACCCGGGCCGGGGTAGAGAAGGTCTGTGACCTCCTCTGCCAGCAGGGCATCCCCGCCACCCGGTACCACGCGGGCCTGTCAGAGGCGGAGCGGCGGCAGAACCAGGAGGATTTCCAGTTCGACCGCTGCCCGGTGATGGTAGCGACGAACGCGTTCGGCATGGGCATCGACAAATCCAACGTCAGGTTCGTGCTCCACTACAACATGCCTGGGGACGTGGAGAGCTACTACCAGGAGGCCGGGCGGGCCGGACGGGACGGGGGAGCCTGCGGAGTGCATCCTCCTCTATGGCCAGGGGGATGTGACCACGGCCCAGTTCTTCCTCCAGCAGGCGGGGGAGAATCACGAGGCCCTCACCCCAGAGCAGGCGGCCCAGGTCCAGTACCGGGATCAGGCTGCGGCTGGAGGACATGGTGGCCTACTGCAAGACCAAAGGCCTGCCTCCGGGGAAAGCTGCTGGACTACTTTGGCCAGGCCCATCCCGCCGCCTGCGGCCACTGCGGCAACTGCCGGGGGAGTTTGTCACCGAGGACATCACCCGCCAGGCTCAGATCGTCCTCTCCCTGCATCCAGCGGATCCACCGGAAGCTGGGGTATCACGTGGGGGTAAGCTTGCTCACCAAGGTCCTTCGAGGCGCCGGGACCGGCGGGTGCTCTCCCCTGGGGCTGGACAGCCTGTCCACCTACGGCCTGCTGAAGGGGGGAGTCGGCGGATCAGATCCGCCAGTACCTGGAGGCCTTGGAGGGGGCGGGGTACCTCCGCACCGAGACGGAGCACAGCACCCTCCCGCTTCACGGAGCGGCCGGGGGAGGCCCTCTTCCAAGGGGCCACCGTCACCCTGACCCATCGGAAGACAGAGCCCCTGCCCGCCAAGGGCAAGGCGCCCAAGCCCGCCAAAAGCGCCCCAGGCGGACGAGGCCTTGCTGGACCGCCTGAAAAAGGTCCGGGTGCGGGTGGCCAAGGAGGCGGGGCTGCCCTCTACCTGGTTTTCTCCAACGCCACCCTGGCAGACATGGCCCGCCGCCGGCCCAGGACCTTGGAGGAGTTCCTGGAGGTCTCCGGGGTGGGGAGGTCAAGGCAGGGAGAAGTACGGCCCGGCCTTCCTCCGGGCCCTGGCGGTCTATGAGGAGGGGGAGGCATGAACCACGCCCATCTGACCCTGCGGCCCTGGCGGCTGTCCGATGCCGCCGTGCCGCCTGGCCTCATCGGGGACCCGGCGGTGCGCTGGAACCTGCGGGACGGCCTGCCCCTTCCCTATACCGAGGAGGACGCCCGGGCCTTCCTCACGGCCATGCTGGCGGCGGACCCAGAGGCGGCCTTCCCTTTGCCATCGCCTGGGAGGATGTGGCCATCGGGAGTTTGAGCCTCTTCCGCCAGGGGAACATCCACAGCCAGCGCGGCGGAACTGGGCTACTACCTGGGCCGGGCCTATTGGGGCCGGGGGATCATGACCTGGGCGGTGGAGGCGGCCTGCCAGTGGGCCTTTGCCCACACGGATCTGCTTGCGAATCTATGCCGCGCCCTTTGCCCGAAACCTTCCCTCCTGCCGGGTGCTGGAGAAGGCTGGGTTCCAGCTGGAGGGCACTCTCCGACAGAACGCGGTGAAGGACGGGGAAGTGCTGGATATGAAGCTCTATGCCCGCCTGCGGGACGGCCGCCCCTGACCCAGGACGAAGAAACCCACGAAAAACCCGTCTCCCAGTCTGTTCTTGACTGGGAGACGGGTTTTTGTTTTCCGCCAGCGGTGGACAGCCGCGGCCCCCCTGTCCAGGGGTCAGTAGCAGGACAGGGTGAGGTACAGCAGGGGGTAGGGCCGCCCCTGCTGGTCGGTGGGGGTGCGGTGGTGGACCTTATAGCTCCGGCGGAGGTAGAAGTCCAAGGCCCGCTGGTTCTGCTCGTTGACGGTGATCTGGGCGATGTAGCAATCCGCCATCCCCCGGCGGAAGAGCTGGGCCCCCAGCCCGGTGCCCAAGTGCTCCGGGGCCAGGAAGAGCATCTCCAGGGTGTGGCCGGCCACCCCAGAAAGCCGGCGGGGGCCCCTGCCTCCGTCACGGCCACGGTGAGGTAGGGCACCTGCCGGAGGGCCTGCGGGACCTCCGGGGCAATGGCCTGGATGGCATCCTCGTCTAAAAAGTGGTGGGTGGCCCCACTGAGGCCTCCCACACAGCGGTCAGCTGGGCGATCCACTGGGGGAGCGGTCCTGGGGCGGCAAGGTCAGAAATGTCATAGGGAGCCCTCCCTTTCTGTGAGGTTCGGCACGAGGGACATGGTTTGGGTTTGGGACTGGACCTCTGTGTCATAGGCGCCGAAGGCCACGGCATTGAGCAAGACCAGAACCAGCGTGAGGACCACCAGCCCGATCAGCACCCCGGCCACGCACTGCCAGATCCGTTTGGCCCGGCGGTTTTTGATGGCCAGCTGCTCATTGATTCGGGCCAGCTGTTCGGCGACCTGGTCGGCAGGGGCCTCCGGGGCACCCCGGCCCCCAGCAGCTGGCTGACCGAGACCTCCAGGACCTCCGCCAGGCGGACCAGCAGGTCCGCGTCGGGGACGGACAGGCCGGTATCACATACTTAAAGATATTGGTGTCATTCAATCAATTTTGCCGATGAAGCGGTAGAAGATTTCTACCTCCTGTTCCGGCTTCCGTCCTCGTTCTTGACCGCCTCATGGACAAGGATTTTTTCAATCAGCGTGTTCAAGAGTTCAGCGGTGAGTTCCGTGGGATTGACGCACTCTTTCATCAAGGCAATCCATTTTTTCTGCGTCTGCGGCACTCTGGCTTTCAGCGGCAATAGCAGATTGAAGCTGTTCAATCTTTTTCTTCCAGTTCCGCCTGTTCGCTTTGGTACTTCCCGGACAGCATATTGAAGTTGTACTCCGAGATGCGTCCCGCCGCCCAGTCCTCATACATCCGGGCAAACAGGGTATCGACCTCGGCTTTCCGCTTCTCCGCTTTTTTCAGTTCAGCGGCCTGCTTTTTTCTTGCGGCGGCCTGTCCTTTGTCATTGGCATTCAGCAGCCGTTTCAAAAGCTGTTCTTCATCATGCTGTACCAGCCCCGACCAGTATTGCAGACGGGAGAGAACATAGGCGTAAAGCACATCATAGCGGATGTAGTGCATAGAGCATTGGCGTATGCCTTGCCCGTTCTTGCTGCAATGGTAGTAGCCATAGGGCTTGCTGTTCTGTCTGTTCTCCCCGTAGGCCAGCGACCAGCCGCAGTCCGCACACTTTATCAGTCCTGCAAAAATCTGTGTCGTGCCGTTCTTGCGTTCCCGTCGGCGGCTTGCAATCTGCTCCTGTACCTGCCGGAAAACCTGTTCACTGATAATCGGCTCCTGTGTGTTTTCCACCCGTACCCATTCGCTTTGGGGCTTGCGTATCCTCCGCTTGTTCTTAAAGGAAATATTGGTCTCCCGGTAGTGGATGGTATGGCCGATGTAGGTTTCATCTTTCATAATGCTTTTTGACCTGCGCTATCGTCCATGCGTAGCCTTTTTCCTCTGGTGCGCCAGCATAGATATTGGCGAAAGTCCCGTCACGCTGGAAGTTGATAAATCCCGGCGTCGGTACTTTTTCCGCAATCAATATCCTTGTAATGCTGGCCGCCCCTTTGCCGTGAATAGCAAGGTCAAAAAATCTTCTCCACGATCCAGCGGGTTTCCTCGTCGATTATCAGCTTGTTCTTGATTTCCGGGTGCTTCTTGTACCCGAGGGGAGCATAGGCGCTGATACGCTGTCCGGCGGCAAACTTTGCCTTGAAAGCAGTTTTTACCTTGCGGCTGGTGTCCTTTGCGAACCATTCGTTGAACAGGTTTTTGAATGGCACAAAAAATCGGACAATCCCTTTTCTGTGTCCTCATTCTCCGCAACGGCGATGTACCGCACCCGTTTTTCCGGGAACAGAAATTCCAGATAGTAGTCCATCATCACATGCTCCCGCCCGAAACGGGACAGGTCTTTGGTGACAATGCAGTTTACTTTTCCGGCTTCCACATCGTCCATCATGCGCTGGAAACTCGGACGCTCGAAGTTTGTCCCACTCCACCCATCGTCCACATATTCCCCGACCACATGAAGCCCCTGCTCCCTTGCGTACTGTTGCAGGATTGTCCGCTGCGTTTCAATGCTTACGCTGTCACCATAGCTTTCATCGTCACGGCTTAACCGCATATAAAGAGCCGTGTTGTAAATGGTAGTATTGTAAGGTTGTTTCACCGTAAAAATCCTCCTTCTAAAGAAACAACCCACGCTTACAATACTTTTGCTCTATGGCAATTATATCATAAGCGTGGGCGTGTATCAACGATGGGTCACGAAGAAGCGCCCTTGCCGCCGTGTGCCGGACGACATCCACAATCAGATCGTCAAGCGGGCGACCTCCAGCGGCAAAATGCTCGGAGATTTTGATACGGTTTTTCCCACACACAAAATACTGCGTGCCGTTCTCGTCAGTAATGACCTGCCCGGTGTGTATTGTATCAATAATGTCGCTTTCGCTTTTTACCATCCAGTGTCCTCCGTATGATTATTTTTCATCATGCAGCTTGAATTTCTGTTCATAGCGTTTACCTCCCTCTTGTTCGCTGCTGCCGTTTCAGTTCCGCCAGTATATCCGGCGGGATACGGTCAACCAGCCGCTTAAATTGTCCAGTTCGCTTTTCAGCTTTGCCCGTTCCATCGTATCTTTCATCTTTCCTTTTTCGCTGGCCTTTGCCCTTGCTTCCAACTTCTCATTCTCCGCCAACAGGTCATTGATTTTAACCTTGTACTTTTTCAGCTGCCCGGAGAAGTTCTCCATCTGCGGGAACCACTTTTTCAGCATGGAGAGGGCTTCCTCTTTTTTCTTTCCGGCGTTCAGCGGGTTAATGCCGTCCAGTGTGGCTTCAATGGCTCTTGCCTGCCGGGAGAGGGAAACCGCCTGTTTGAAAAGCCGGGTGGGGATATGCTTCCGGCCTGTCTTGCTGGCACTCTCCCCACGCTCCAAGTCGGGATATTTCTCCACCATATAGGCGTGAAAATCATCCTGCCACTTCGTCAGGTTTGCCCGGTTGCCGATAATCTCTTTAGCGCACAGGCGGTTGTCCTTTGTCAGCGGAACAAAGGTCAAATGCAGGTGGGGCGTTTTCTCGTCCATGTGTACCACGGCCGACACGATATTTTCCCTGCCTACCCGCCCGATGAGGAAGTCTGCCGCCCTCTGGAAAAACGCTTGTATCTCCTTTGGCGACTTCTTCTTAAAAAACTCCGGGCTGGCGGTAATGAGCGTATCGACAAACCGGGTGCTGTCCTTGCGGGTGCGGCACCCGGCCTGTTCAATCCGGCTCTGAATGAAGTGGTAGTAGCGTCCCTCCGGCTTGACGATATGGAAGTTGTATTTGCTCCGGCTGGTGTCAATGTCGGGGTTGCTGGCGTATTGCTCTTTCTGCCGTTCGTGATGGGCTTCCAGCGGCCTTGCCGGGTTGCCCTTGTGTTTCTCAAACCGCAAAATTGCGTGTTGTGCCATTCTGCTCCTTCCCTCGTTCCATTCTTTTCCAGCGGGTTTCCACAGGGAAAATCCCGCCGAAATTATCTCTGATAGGATTGGAATGGATAGAATATAAATCAATCTTTTTATCTTTGTATTTCTATATACCGTCCGGTTTTCGTACGTCTCAGGAGTGATTTCCGTACTTCATGGGTACGGTTTTCAGTCCTCCGGCGTACCAGAACCGGATTTCTTGAAGTCGGTGTTTGGAACCGCTTCATAGGATTTTGGGAAAATGCGGTTGGGTTTTCCGCAGCCCTGCTTCTGGATTTCCACCAGCCCGGCGTATTGCAGTTCCCGCAGGGTATTCACCGCTTTCTGCCGCCCACAATGGAGCAGGTCAACCACCTCACAGATAGGGTAATACAGGAAAATCCGTCCGCAGTCATCCGCCCACCCATTCTTGCGGGATAACTCTGTCCGGCGCAAGATAAAGGCGTACAGAACCTTTGCCTCGTTGGACAGGGGCTTGAATGTGGGGGCTTCAAAGAGGAAATTCGGGAGCCGGGTGAAGCTGAACGCCTTTTCCGGCTGGTGGATATAGATGGTATTTGTCATAGTGCGTTTTGTGGACGGTTAGAAGCCCGTTTTCCGGGGCGGGCGATACTTTATACCACCTGCCCCGGTTTGGGGCTTGCGAAGCCTGATAAATCAAGGCTTTTTTCGCTCCTAACTGTCCACAGCAGACCTCCTTTTCCGTTCACTTTCTGTTTTCTGCCGCCTGTGAACTCTGGCGGCACAGCCGGGGCAGTATTTTGCCCGGTTGGATTTAGGGACGAACACGCCGCCGCAGACCGCACAGCGTTTCAAGTCCTTATCCCGGAAAATCTCCGCTTCCAGCGTCCCGTCCAGCGGCAAGACCGCCCAGCGGAACCACTTACAGCAGACCGAGAAAGAAACCGTCTGCGGGCAGGTGCAGGCGTCCCCATCGTCAAGGGCAATGCAGTTGCCGCCCTCAAAGCAACAGCACTCCCGGCGTATCAGGGCGCTTGCCCGTTTCCGCTGCGCTGGTGTCATGCGGTAAAGGGAACCGTCTGGCCTACGTCCCAGCGGCGGCAAGTCTTTGTAGGGATTATTTTTCATGCGTTCCCTCCGTTTTGCTTTCCACTGCCGTTCTCCCCGAAAAGGCTTCCTGCCCCATTCCTGCGGCGCGTTCCGGCGTTGGCACGCTCACCATAACTTCGGGACAACTTGTCCCAAAGTGACCTCTGGACAAAGTGTCCAGAAGTCGGCTCCTTGCGGTGCTTCCCCTGCCGGGGTATTCCTTTTCGGACGGTCATTTGGTTTTCAAGGTGCTGTCCATCGATGAACTAAGATAAGTCTACACCTAAATGACCGCCCGCCCCGTATGTCCGAAAGGTGGGAAATCTGCCTGAAAATCCTCCCATTTCCACGCTCTCGGAATTGTGGTAGAATGGAAGAAACTGAACAGTAAATTTGAAGTTGTGGAGGTAACACATAGATGGATCAAGGTAGAATTATTGTAATCACAGGTTCGCCGGGGACGGGGAAAACTACAACGGCATCTACTGTTGCAAAAGAATCGGATTTGGAAAAATCTGTGCATATGCACACAGATGACTTTTATCATTATTTGAGTAAAGGGGCAATACCACCATATTTGCCAGAATCAAATGAGCAAAATTTGATTGTCATTGAAGCATTTTTTAGAAGCCGCGAAGCGATATGCTCGTGGTGGATATGATGTAATTGTAGATGGTATTGTAGGACCGTGGTTTTTAGAGCCGTGGCTCAACATTGTTCAAGAGCATTATGAAGTACACTATATCGTTTTAAGAGCAAGTAAAGAAGAAACTATGAAGAGAGCTATCAAACGCTCAAAGTTAGACAGAGAAACAAATATTGAATTAGTTGAAACGATGTGGGAACAATTTTCCCAATTTAGGAATCTATGAATCAAATGTTATTGATACAACTACGCACTCAGTCAAAGATACTGTATCAGCAGTAAAAGAAAAAAATTGTAAGGGGTACTGCTTTACTGCTTTAGGCAATTCCAGTTTGTCGAGCAGACAAGGAGGGAGAACATGGAACTATCCATACAAGAACGCCTGAAAGACCTGCGTGTGGAGCGTGGCCTGACGCTGGAGCAGCTTGCGGAGGAAATCAATCTCTCCAAGTCTGCGTTGGGCAGTTATGAGGGGGACAAACTCAAAGACATCAGCCACTATGCCATTATCAAGCTGGCAAAGTTTTACGAAGTGTCCGTTGATTATCTGCTGTGCCGTTCTGAAACAAAAAATCACCCAAACGCCGATCTTGCAGACCTGCGTTTGAGTGATGATATGATTGAATTTTTGAAAAGCAGGCTGGTGGATAATGCCCTCCTGTGTGAACTGGCGACGCACCCGGATTTTCCCCGGCTCATGGCTGACCTTGAAATCTATGTAAACGGCATAGCGGCAAAGCAGGTACAGGGGCAAACGCCATTGTGGACGCTGTGAGCGCAACTATTATGAAGCAGCACAATCCCGGTCTGACCGACCCGCAGTTAAGGCAGCTGATCGCCGCCCACATTGACGATGACAGCTTTGCCGCCATGTGATACAGCAGGATATAAACAAGATAGTCCTCGACCTGCGGGAAGCCCACAAGGACGATTTTTTCAGCGTCCCGGAGGACAATCCTCTGGAAGATTTCTTACAGACCGCCGAGGAAACCGCCAGCCCGGGCAGCGACCCGGAACAGGCGGCTATGATGTTTATCTGCAAGCGGCTCAAACTGAATTACAAGAAGCTGTCCGAGGAAGAAAGGAAGTGGCTGAAGCGGATTGCGCAGAAGTCAGATTTACTGAAAAATCCAAACCCGCAGCGGGGAAGAAAATGAGAAATTAGATATGCAAAAAGGAAAAATGAGATTCATTGAAGTAGAAACCAAAAACAGGACGGCGGATTTCATAAATCGGCTGCTGACGGTATGGGGAAAGTTCTGTAAGAGCAACACACCTGTTTCTGTCGGACAGTGAAATCAAAAAAAGATAAAAGAATATGTACCGCAGGCGCTCGCTGGAATTGCGCATTTGATGATCGCAGAAGATGATAGGGGCGCCCCGGGGCTTTTATGGGGATCAAGGACGGCACCTTGGAAATGCTCATTTCCCCGGAAGAAAGAGGAAAGGGGCTCGGAAAGCGCCTGCTCCAATATGGGATTAAAACCTATGCCGTAGAGCGGGTGGCTGTGAATGAGCAAAACCCACAGGCCAAGGGCTTTTATGAACACATGGGCTTTCAGGTTTATAAAAGGACAGACCTTGACGAACAGGGCAATCCTTATCCGCTTTTATACATGAGCCTTAACATCTAAATCGGATTTTTACGAAATCTCATATCCCGCAGAGAAGCAAAAACAGAAAGTACCCTGCCTTATACTCATTATCATCATTGCCCTTTTTCCTTGACTTGCTTGTGTCTTTGTGATACACTAACATACATAAATCATTGCCGATTTTTCCTGATCGATACGATTTTGAAGTGGCAACAGATAAAAAAAGCAGTTTAAAATTGTTGCTGAACTTTTTAAAACAAGCAATACAATCATTGTCGCAACAGATAGCGACAGAGAAGGCGAAAACATTGCCTGGTCGATCATTCATAAAGCAAATGCCTTTTCTAAAGATAAAACGTATAAAATTTGCAACCAGGAATGAATTACTATCCCTTTTATCAAGAAGCGCAAACACGCCAAATTGCCGATTGGTTGATCGGCATGAATGCAAGCCCTTTGTATACGTTAAATTTACAGCAGAAGGGCGTACAAGGTACATTTTCACTAGGACGTGTTCAAACGCCCACCTTATATCTTATTTTTCAGCGCCAGGAAGCCATAGAAAACTTTAGAAAAGAACCTTTTTTCGAGGTGGAAGCTAGTATAAAAAGTAAAACCAAGGGTCATTTAAGGGCGTTATAAGCCCCACACAGCGCTTTAAAAACCCAAGAGGAGCTTTTAGCTTTTGTTTCTTCTGAACAAGCTAAAATAGGCAATCAAGAGGGATAATTGCTGATGTTCAAACCAAAGAGAAGAAAACGAATAGTCCGAGTTTGTTTTCTTTTAAGTAGTTTGCAATCAAAAGTTAATCAGCTTTATAAAGCGACAGCGAGCCAAACTTTAAAAAGCTATGCAAGGACTGTATGAAGCAAAAATTATTGAGTTATCCAAGAACAGATACACCATTTATTACAGAGAACGAATTTGCTTATTTAAAAGCGAATTTTGGCAAATATAGCGGTTTTTTAGGACTTGATCTTGAAATGGTTCAAACAGAGCCTAGAAAGCGTTATGTGGACGGTAGTAAGGTACAGGAACACCACGCCATTATCCCAACAAAACAAGTACCTACCGAATCTGCATTAGCGAAAATGGACGATTTACAACGAAAAATATATGCTTTAGTCGTTAAAACGACCGTTGCCATGTTTCTACCTGATTATTTGTATGAAGAAACTAAGATACAAACCAAAGTAGCCGACTTACTTTTTCAATCAATAGGCAAGACACCAAAAAGCAAGAAGGTTGGAAAATTCTTTTCAAACAACAAACCAAAGAAGAAGAAGAGGACGTTCAAACGTTACCCTTGGTTATCATTGGAGAACATGCCGAGGTTGACGTTAAGAGTGCCGAAAAAAGAAACACAACCACCGAAAGCTTTTTACAGAGGGTACATTATTAACTGCTATGAAAACGGCGAATAAAACGGTTGATGATGAAGAAGCAATCAAGATTTTACAAGAAGTTGAGGGATTGGAACAGAAGCGACAAGAGCAAGCATTATTGAAGCCTTGAAACAAAAAAAGAATATATCCAAGTGATTAAGAATAAGCTTGTTGTAACTGAAAAAGGAAAATTATTGTGCCAGGCAGTTGAAAGTCAGCACCTTTTAACGAGTGCTGAAATGACGGCTAAATGGGAAACGTATTTAAAAAAAAATCGGTAAAAGAGAAGGCAATCAAGAGAACTTTATTACGAATATCAAAAAATTCATTGTTCATTTACTGAAGCTGTACCTAACGATATAGAAAAACTAAATTTTTCTGATTACCAGGAACAGAAAGAAAAAAAAGCAGAAAAAGTATTGTAGGAAAATGTCCTAAGTGTGGCAACAATATTGTATTAAAAAATCGTTTTATGGTTGTTCAAATTATCCTGAATGTACCTTCACTTTAGCTGAACATTTTAGAAAGAAAAAACTCACCAAAACAAATGTAAAAGAATTACTAGAGGGAAAAGAAACCCTGGTAAAAGGAATCAAAACGAAAGATAGAAAGTCCTACAATGCCGTTGTAAAAATCGGAGAAAAGGGATATATTGATTTTATCTCTTTTTTCAAAATAAGCATAAAAAGCCCTTTAAAGAGGGCTTTTATATATTAATCACAAATCACTTATCACAAATCACTTGTGATTTGTGATTCCTAATGATACAATATTACTATACAAAAAAAGAATGGGGCGTAGTTATGGAGAAGGAAGAACTCAAAATACTTGAAGAATTAAGACGTATTTTAAACAGTAAAAATGAAGCGATTGTTATCTTAAACAATTATTTTAAAGGTGGTGTTGGAAAGTCAAAATTATCGACTATGTTTGCTTACTTGACAGACAAATTTAATTTAAAAGTTTTAATGATCGATAAGGACTTACAAGCAACATTGACAAAAGACTTAGCAAAAACATTTAAGGTAGAATTGCCACGTGTTAATTTTTTATGAAGGACTGAAAAATGGAAACTTGGCTTCTTCTATTGTTCATTTGACTGATAATTTAGACTTGATCCCTGGCACGTTTGATTTGATGTTACTGCCAAAATTAACTCGCTCATGGACTTTTGAAAATGAAAGTAGATTGCTTGCTACTCTTTTAGCACCTTTAAAAAGTGACTATGATCTCATTATTATTGATACTGTACCAACGCCAAGCGTTTATACAAATAATGCAATCGTGGCAAGTGATTACGTCATGATCCCTTTACAAGCAGAAGAAGAAAGTACAAACAACATTCAAAACTATATTTCCTATTTGATTGATTTACAAGAACAGTTTAACCCTGGACTAGATATGATCGGTTTTGTTCCTTATTTAGTTGATACGGACAGCACAACGATAAAAATCAAACCTGGAAGAACTGTACAACAACATAAAGAAGATAACTTGGTTTTCCAAAATATTATCAAGCGAAGTAATAAAGTAAGTACCTGGTCTAAAAACGGCATTACAGAACACAAAGGCTATGACAAAAAAGTTTTATCTATGTATGAGAACGTATTTTTTTGAAATGCTTGAGCGAATCATTCAATTAGAAAACGAAAAAGAATAGAATCACAAATCACAGGATTAATCACAAATCACTTGTGATTTGTGATTGTTGATGATAAAATAAGAGTAAGAAGAAATAGAAAGAAGTGAGTGGTTGTGGGAAATTTAGGCGCACAAAAAGCAAAACGAAATGATACACCAATCAGTGCAAAAAAAAGATATTATGGGGATAAGACGGTTCGTGTTCGTGCTGACTTGCACCATATTATAAAAAATCGAAACAGCAAAGAATGGCGGAAACGTAAAAGAAGTTATGGATAAAGCCTTAGAAGAATATATTCGGAAATATTTACCTGACAAACTTTAAAAGGAGTGAAAATGAAATGGCAGTTACTTATGAAAAAACATTTGAAATAGAGATCATTAACGAATTATCGGCAAGCGTTTATAATCGAGTATTAAACTATGTTTTGAATCATGAATTAAATAAAAATGACTCTCAATTATTGGAAGTCAATTTATTAAACCAATTAAAGCTTGCAAAACGTGTAAATCTTTTTGATTATTCTTTAGAAGAATTACAAGCCGTTCATGAGTATTGGCGGTCAATGAATCGCTATTCAAAACAAGTTTTGAATAAAGAGAAAGTGGCTTAATATGGCAAATATAGTCAATTTTACTGACAAACAATTTGAAAATCGCTTAAATGATAATTTAGAAGAATTGGTTCAAGGAAAAAAAAGCGGTTGAATCGCCAACCGCTTTTTTACTTGGTGGGCAACCAGGGTCAGGGAAAACGAGTTTGCGAAGAAGATGATTGAGCAGGCAGGAACAAAGTGATAAATTCAAATTGTGAGGGAAAATATAGATGAATCAAGGAAGAATTATTGTGATTACAGGCTCACCGGGGACAGGAAAAACAACAACTGCGTCAATTGTCGCAAAGGAATCAGATATGGATAAATCAGTGCATATGCACACCGATGACTTTTTTCATTACTTAAGCAAAAGGCGCAATACCACCACATTTGCCAGAATCCAACGAGCAAAATCTGGTTGTCATTGAAGCCTTTTTAGAAGCTGCAAAAGCGATATGCTCGTGGCGGATATGATGTAATTGTAGATGGGATTGTCGGGCCATGGTTTTTGGAGCCATGGAAAGCTCTTGCCCAAGAAGATTACGAGGTACACTATATTGTATTAAGAGCGAGTAAAAAAGAAACTATGAAGCGAGCTGTGGAACGCTCAAAATTAGATAGAAAAACAAATATTGAATTAGTGGAAACAATGTGGGAGCAATTTTCCGGTTTGGGGAGTATATGAATCAAATGTCATAGACACAACTACATTCACAATTAAAGATACGGTTTCCGCAATAAAAGAAAGAGTTGCATGTGGGACGTCTTTACTATCTTAGACATTCCCATTTGTCAGGAAGATAGCAAAGCCAGCCGAGCCAGTCAACGGTCAAGATGAACGGCGCATTTCATGCGCCGCCGTTGACCGTCCCGTCTGGCTTTGCTGATGGGCAATCAAGGCGGGAAAGCCCTAAAATGGCTTCCCGCCCATTTCAATTATGAGAGAAGAAACACTCCAAAATCAGAAAGAGGGCGGCCAAGCACTTTGAGGGATTGGCCGCCTTGTCCACCCATTCAGTGGGACGGCGGGCGGCGGTCAAGGCCGGGTGTAAACCCGTTCATTTCAGCCTTGACGGTTACCCGCTGTCCTGTTATTTTTCCGGGAGTGTAGCCACAACTTCGGGACACTTTGTCCACAAGTCGGAGCGTAGGACGAGGGACGGGGGGCTTTCATATACCTGCCGCCGTTCTCTGAAAAACAGCCCGATTTTTCGCTCATTCCCATTCGCAAAAAATTCAGCCTGTTTTCCTGCCGGAGCAAACAGGGCGCATGAAGCACCGCACCCCGTTTTCCACGCCAGCCACGCCAGCAGGTATAACACACTACACTTTGCTTCGCAAAGTCGTGTTGCCAAATGGGGGCGTTGCCCCCTTGAAACCCCCACAAGAAAAAGGCGGTACGCTACCCCTCCACGGGCCGCATACCGCCTTTCCTTGTTATCCAGCCCTCCGGCTGTATCGGTTGAGCAAAAGTCAGCGTGGGATTGGTGTGGTATCTTTAATTATGTGAAACTCCTTTCTCCCATTTGGAGACGGTCTGCCGCACCACATGCAGGCGGACGGCCAGTTCCTCCTGGGTGAGCCCTTTGGCCTTGCGGTAAGCTTTCAAGTTTTCAGAGAACATGTTGGAACCTCCTTGGTTTTTCTGGTTCCAGCATAGGCGATGGGGGCCCGTTGCGGCAAGCAACGGGGAGTAACAATGGCCTATGTTAAAACCTGCGACGTGGTTCCCGCCCGGTCCCGGGCGGGGATCCAGGCTTTCTAGAGAAAGCCCGGACGCAAGAGTCGCGGGGGATACCCCGCCCCCCCTTTTAGGGGCCTGCTCGTTGGCACTCGCTCGTTTTGAGGGTTGTTGTCCCTGATCCGTTCGAGGGCTATTTCCTCCGGTATGCTAAGACCGATTTGGGACGCATTTTCGAGTAAAAAATATGCTGAAAAAGCATTTTATGAAAGAAAGTCCCCAAATCAGGGTACGAAGATGGGCAGCGAAATAGCCCCATGACCGGGACAATGTGGCACAAACGCCAAAACGAGCGAGCGGCAAAGAAGCGGGCCATAAAAACCGGGGGTCCAGGGGCTTGCCCCTCGGCCCTCTTTCTCCCCATTTCTCGGGAGAAATGGGGACCCCTGCCGGGCAGGCAGGGGCAACAGGGCGCCGCGCCCCGAGGCACCGTAAGAGCCCCACCCACCCGAAGGGTACCCTCCGGGACCGCCAGCCCCCAGCGGCCCCCCTGTTACAGGGGCCCCTCCTCCCGCCAGGGGGGCGGGCAGGCAAACCCGTGGTCCATGGGCCCTCCCTGCCCCAGGTCCAGCATGACCCCCAGGGCACCGGAGAGTGGTCTTTGCCCGGCGGACACTGTCCGCCAGGGAAAACCCCTTGGCCAGGTTGGCGGCCATGGCGCTGGAGAGGGTGCAACCGGTGCCGTGGGTGTTGGGGTTGTGGATGCGCCCCCGGAACCACTGGCCGGCGGTGCCGTCCCAGAGGTAGTCGTTGGCGTCGCTCACCCGGTGGCCCCCTTGCACAGGACAGCGCGCCATGTAGGCCTCGTAGATGGCCTGGGCGGCGGCTTCCATATCCTCCTCCCGGCGGATGGTCCGGTGGGAAAGGACCTCCGCCTCAGGGAGATTGGGGGTGATGACCTCTGCCAGGGGGAAGAGGACCCGGGTCAGGTGGTCTCCGCCCCCCCCGTCCAGCAGGCGGGAGCCGCTGGTGGAGACCATAACGGGGTCCACGACGATGCTTGGCGCTGTAGAACCGCAGCCGCCCCCGATGGCCTCGATGAGGGGGGCGGAAGCCACCATGCCGATCTTCACTGCGTCGGGGGATGTCGGAAAACACCGCGTCCATCTGCTGGACCAGAAACGCCGGGGCACCGGGAGGATCCCCGTGACCCCCAGGGTGTTCTGGGCGGTGAGGGCGGTGAGCACGCTCATGGCATAGACCCCGTTGAGGGTCATGGTTTTCAGGTCGGCCTGGATGCCGGCGCCGCCGCTGGAGTCGCCGCCGGCGATGGTGAGGGCGGTTTTCATGGCGCCCCTCCTTCCGTGAGATGTCGGGACAGGGCCAGCAGGTCCCGGGCGGCCGTAGTGATGTCCGGGGCGGCGAAGAGGGCGGAGATCACCGCCAGCCCAGCCATCCCCACCCCCCTGGAGCTGCCGGGCATTCTGGAGGGTGATTCCCCCCAATGGCCACCACCGGGAGGGACGGCGGCGCAGATGTCCGCCAGCGCCTCCCGGGTGATCCCCTTGGCGTTGGGTTTGGTGGGGGGGGAAGCAGGCCCCAACCCCCCAGGTAATCCGCCCCGGCGGCCTGGGCAGCCAGGGGCCTGGTCCAGGGTTTTGGCGGTGGCCCCGATGAGGAAGTCGGGCCCCACTTGGCGGCGAATGGCCGCCACGGGCTGGTCCTCCTGACCTACGTGGACCCTGTCTGCCCCGGCGGCCAGGGCCACGGGGAGGTTGTCGTTGATCAGGCAGGGCACCCCGTACCGGTGGCAGAGGGGCCACCACCTCCCCCGGCCTCGGCCAGGAAGGCGGCGCGTCGTCCAGATCTTTTCCCGGAGCTGGATCATGGTGACGCCCTTGCAGGGCGGCTTCCAGTTGCTGGATCAGGGTTTGCCGGCCGGTCCACTGCCGGTCGGTGACGGCATGGAGCTGCAGCAGCTTGGGGTCAAAGGACATGGGCGGCCGCCTCCTTCCACTGGCGAAGATAGGCCCCGGGATCGGGGCAGGTCATGAGGGGGGACCGGACGCGCCCCCCTTTGCCCCCCTGCCTGGGCCAGGGCGGGGGAGATTCTCCGGCCCCACCCCGCCGATGGCATACACCGGGCAGGGGACCGCGGCGCACACCTGGGCCAGAAACTCCACCCCCGGCCGGGGGAGGCCGGCCTTGCAGGTGGTAGCAAACACATGGCCGGCGGTGAGGTAGGTGGCCCCCAGGGCCACCGCCTCCCGGGCCTCTTCCACCGAGTGGCAGGAGGCCCCCAGGGCGGGGGAAGGCAGCCCTCTCCCCCGGCGGACAGCGTCCGCAGCACAGGGAGGGGAGGTGGATGGCCTGGGCCCCCAGGGCCCGAGCCGCCCCCACGAAGGTGTGGAGGATGCAGGGCACCCCGGCCTGCCGGCACAGCGACATTACCTGGGCGGCTAGGGCCTGGTACTGGTCCTCCGGCAGGTCCTTTTCCCGGAGGATCAGGGCGGCGGGGCGGGCGGCGGCGATGGCCGCCACCCGGTCCAGGAAGGGGCTCCCGGCACAGGGTGCGGTCGGTGAGGCAGAGAAGGTCAAACATAGAGGTAATCGTTCAGGACGGGCCGCAGGCCCTCCCCGTCCATGTCGTGGTACATCTGGGCAAAGCTCCGGCCGTCGGCAATCTCGAACTGCTCGTCCCCTGCTGGGCGCCGGTGGACTTGCCGGTGTACTTCTCCTCGTGGTCCCCGATGCCGGTGGACACCCCGGCGGAGACCTTGGTGGCGGCGATCTTCACGATGCCGTCCCGGAACCGGGCGCTCTCCCGGGAGGAGACGGTGATCCCCGCAAAGGGAGGAAGAGGCGGTAGGCGCACAGCACCTGGCACAGTTCCCTCTCCCCCACGTCCAGGGGGTTGATTTTCTCGTTGTTGATGATGGGCCGCAGGCGGGGGGCAGGACAGGGACATCTCCGCCGCTGGGTACTTCCGCTGGAGGAGGTAGGCGTGCAGCCCCGTGGCCAGGGCGTCCTTCCGGAAGTCAGAGAGGCCTAGGAGGGCGGAGAAGGCCACCCCCGCATCCCGCCGCAGGGCCCGCTCCTGGGCGTCGAACCGGTAGGGCCACACCCGCTTGTGGCCTAGGAGGTGGAGCTGCTCGTATTTGTCCGTGTCGTAGGTCTCCTGGAAGACGGTGACATAGTCCGCCCCGCACTGGTGGAGGTAGCGGTACTCCTCGGTGTTCACCGGGTAGATCTCCAGCCCCACCATGCGGAAGTACTTCCGGGCCAGCTTGCAGGCCTCGCCGATGTAGGCCACGTCGCTCTGGGCCCGGCTCTCCCCGGTGAGGATGAGGATCTCCTCCATGCCGCTCTGGGCGATGATCTCCATCTCGTGCTGGATCTGCTCCATGGTGAGCTTCATCCGCTGGATGTGGTTGTAGCAGTTGAAGCCGCAATAGACGCAGTAGTTCTCACAGTAGTTGGCGATATACAGAGGGGTGAAGAGGTAGACGGTGTTGCCGAAGTGCTTCTGGGTCTCCCCGTGGGCCTTCCGGGCCATTTCCTCCAGGAAGGGGGCGGCGGCAGGGGAGAGGAGGGCCTTGAAGTCCTCCAGGGAGCAGGTGGTGTGCTCCAGGGCGGCCTTCACATCGGCGGCGGTGTAACGGGTGTAGTCGTAGGCCCCCATCTCCGCCAGGACTTTGTCCTTCAGGTCGGAGTCCAGCACCTCCATCCCCGGAAGGTATTCCATGTGGGATTTCCGGGAGGTGGGGTCGTTTTCCAGGCGGTGCTTTTTCTCCAGGGCGGCAGGGGAGAGGGCCTGGGAGTCCACAAAGAATTGGTTTTCCATGGTCTGCCCGCCCCTTAATCGTGGAGAAAGCCCGTGAGGGGGTCAGAGGCGCCGGCCCCCGGACCAGCACCCGGCCCAGGCCGGAGAGGTAGGCCTTCCGGCCTGCCTCGATGGCCTGGCGGAAGGCGGCGGCCATCAGGGGCAGGTCCCCGGCGGTGGCCAGGGCGGTGTTGGCCATGATGGCGGCGGCCCCCATCTCCATGGCCTCGCAGGCCTGGGAGGGGCGGCCGATGCCCGCGTCCACAATGACAGGCAGGTCAATCTCGTCAATGAGGATCTGGATAAAGTCCCGGGTGCCAGCCCCTTGTTGGAGCCGATGGGCGCCGCCCAGGGGCATCACCGCCGCCGCACCGGCGTTCACCAGATCCCGGGCCACATTCAGGTCCGGGGTACATGTAGGGCATCACCACGAAGCCCTCCTTGGCCAACGTCTCTGTGGCCTGGATGGTCTCGGCGTTGTCGGGGGGAGGAGGTACTTGCTGTCCCGCATGATCTCGATTTTCACAAAGTCCCCGCAGCCCAGCTCCCGGGCCAGCCGGGCGATGCGCACCGCCTCCTGGGCGTTCCGGGCCCCGGAGGTGTTGGGCAGGAGGGTGACCCCCTTGGGGATGTAGTCCAAAATGTTCTCCTGGTCCCGGGTGTTGGCCCGGCGGACGGCCAGGGTGATGAGTTCTGCCCGGCGTCCTGGACGGCGGCCTGGATGAGCTTCAGGGAGTATTTCCCAGACCCCAGGATGAACCGGGAGGTAAAGGTGTGCCCGCCGATGACCAGCGGATCGTTGGTATGCTGCTGCATAGAAATCCCTTCTTTCTCAGATTCAAGGTTCGTATTCTTCCGCTAAAAGGCGCAGGACCATGGGGCCTGGTGCCCTGCGCACACCGCCACCCGGGAGGCCACCAGGCCCAGGCCGTCGGCCACGTCGCTCACCCCATCCCCGCAGAGGTAGAACCGGCGGCTCACCCGGCGGGTGGTGATGGCGTTGGCCGAGCCCAGCCCCGCCATGCCCGAGGCGGCCACCAGGAACTTCTCCGGGAAGCGCTCCAGCACGGCGTTGACCAGCATGGCCTTGGCCTCGGCTTGGTCGAAGGCCTCACAGACCAAGGTGGCCTCGGCCAGGAGGGGGGGCCAGGTTGTCCTCGGTCAGTCGGACCACGTGGGGTTCCAGGGCCAGGTAGGGGTTGGCCTCCCGGAGATTGTCCGCCAGGGCCAGGGCCTTGGGCTGACCGATCTGGCTGGCCTTGTACTGCTGGCGGTGGAGGTTGGTCAGGTCCACCCGGTCAAAGTCCAGGAGGATCAGCTTCCCCCACCCCCGCCCTGGCCAGGAAGAGGGCCAGGTGAGACCCCAACCCGCCCAAGCCGCAGATGGCCACGGTGGCGGCAGAGAACTTGGCCTGGAGGGCCTGGCCGTGGCGGGCCTCCAGGGCGGCCTGCCAGGCCGCAGGGGTAGGAAGGAGGCCCATGTCAGCCCCCCCCACGAAGCGGACGATCTCCACCACGTCTCCGTCGGCCAGGGTGGTGGCGCTGTACTGGGCTTTGGGGACGATGTCCCCGTTCCGCTCCACCGCCACCCGGGCGGGGTCGTACCCGCCTGGGTCAGGTAGGCCGCAAGGGTCTGCCCGTCGGCGGGGGTGGGGCTGCCGTTGATGGTTACCATGGGGTCAAACACCTCCTGCATCAAAAATGGGACGTAACCCAATCCGGCAACGTCCCACTGCGCCTGTGCGCATGCTTTCCCTCCGTTGGCATTACCCAAATCAGGTTACACGGGTCGAGGGTGGTACCCTCCTCTCAGCCTGTCACACAAGCTCCCCCGACGATTTACTTGTATACACCTATATTATATACGCATTGCCTGACAAATACAAGCCTTGCAGGGGAATTTTGGGGGGAGGTGGTCCCTTTTGGGACCAGCGCAGGTTAGCCCCTGCAACGTGGTTTCCCTGCCCGGTCCCGGGCGGGATCCAGGCTTTCTCTAGAGAAAGCCCGGACGCAAAGAAGTCGCGGGGGGTGACCCCCCGCCCCCCTTTTAAGGCCCGCTCGTTGGCACTCGCTCGTTTTGGCGTGGTGGGGCGCGCAGGGGGCGGTCGTGGGCTGTGCCCAGGCGGCCCAAGCCCTGATGGAGGACGCCAACTGGAGCCTGGAAACCCAGAACAATCAGAAGAGCAAGGGACGGTGGCCCAGTATTCCGAGGCCCTGGGCGGGCGGCGGACCTGGGCCTCTCCCGCCAAGAGATCATCCAGGTATGCCAGGACATCATTGCAGACCGGGGGGCAGGAAATGGGCGAAGAAAATCCCCCAGGCGCAGCCCGCAGGAAATGCAGGTGCGACTGGGGGAGGCTGGCGATTCTGCGCCGATCAAGACCAGGACCCTTTCAGGCTACCCCAGCGACGCGAATTCGCCTTATAACGAGGACGGTGCCCCTGTGTCGTTCTGGACCGGCGCCCGTCAAGGCAACTCCGGCGACACAGCGTTGCCCTCTACGAACAGGGTACAGGAAAACGAAAAAGAACTGTCAACAACAATGTGCTTTGAAAAGTGGCAGAGCATCAAGACGAAATTTCTGCGCACGGGACAGTATCTGAGTTGACGGGGAATGAGTTTTCTATCGACTACCAGCCGAACTGGAAGGGACGAAATTATGATACCTATGTTATTGCCGGAGACGTAACTATCGGCGGAGAGCCAAACACGGTGGGCGTTGTTTTGATTCGAAGAAAGAATGACAGTCGATTCTATCTCCATGAAGTTACAACGACAAAAAATGGAGACGCAACGCCGTTCCAAACCGGGGCTACCGAAGAAACTTCGGTCCGCTTACCCGGCGGCGTTACATCTCTTGCAAATAGTATACAGGAGAAGACGGAAATGTCAACGGGGGAAGGGGACAGCGTCGGCGCGGCGCCCAGCGGCTTTGCCCCATACTCTCGGATGATGAATGAGTATGGAGCCATTGCACCCGGTGAGAATCTATCTAGGATTGTGGACGTGCTCCGCGGCACCGACCGATTGGATAGCGCCGCCTGTTGCCGTTTCGAACGACGGAAACGGTCATGGAGGACGCGCTTGCCGTCGAAGAAGGTCAGCAGGTCCTCTAGGTTGTCGCGGTAGGCTGGGTGTTCTCGAGACATGGTGATACCTCCTTTTTCGTTTTTCTGATCTGATGGACAACATTTCAATAGACTGGTACAATAGACCTACCTGGACGCGCAGAACAGGTGATCACAAAATGGGAGGTGATTGCCATAGAGGGTATCCTCAGTGGCCTATTTCGCTTCCCCGTACCCGAGGCCGGTAAACCAACCCGGCTTTCCGATGCGTTGAAACACAGGCCGTTGCTGTGAGTGAGGATACAAGGGGGGATAGAAGCATGGTGACTCATGTCTATGGTTCAAACCAAACCGTAGTCTGCACCCTACATCGGGTTCAAGAACGGAAGAAGATGTCCGGGGAGTCACACCGGGCATTTTCTTTGCCCAGATAGGCCTATTGCACCAGCCTATTTGTTGTTTCCTGTTCCATCCTGGGTGAATCTGTGGTATAAAAAGGATGGAACAGGAGGTGAATACGATGCGAAGGGTATTGCTTCTGGTTGCCACCATCGTTCTTTGCCTTGGACTCGGGTCCTGCCAAATGATGACGGACGAGGAAATCCAGGCGGCGTATGATGAGGCTTTCGCCGCCGGGGCTGCCTCAGTGGATGTAACCTCACTTCTGGAAGACGCGGAAAAGTCGGAAGACCTAGAGCGCCAACTGGAAGCGAACCGAACCGAAGGATATGCGGAAGGGTTCGACCGAGGATACAAGGCCGGATATGAGAACGGAAGGAAGGACGGTCGAGCGGAAGCAGAAGAGAAACGCGACGATAACAAGGATAGCGGGTCGTCTGGATCCTATCGGCCTTATAGTTCATCCGGGGCTTCTGGTTCTTCCAATTCTTCCAGCACCAGTTCCAGTGTCTCCAATTCAGGAACTATGGTGTATGTCACAGACACGGGCAGCAAATACCACAGATATGGGTGCCAGTATCTGAGGGAGAGCTGCCACGGGATGACCCTGTCCAAGGCCAAGCAGGCAGGGTACACGGCGTGCGGCCGGTGCGATCCTCCGGCGTAACGGAGAAAATCGCTCGTGAGAAAGTCGCAGGTGAGTTTTCTTGCCTTGAGATAACTTATAAAGTTACCTTTTGGCAAAAATATCAATCAGGTTTTCGATCTTGAGCAGATGCATCATTGTTTCGATCTCGTCACTGCCAAAAACACCCTTTTTCATTTTTTCGTAGAAGGTTTTTGACGTAATCCCGAGCTCCTTTTGCGACTTTGGCTTGGGACAGGTTGTTCTTCGCAATGATGCCTCGAAGTTCATCCGTTCGAATCATTTCATCACCTCCGTAACTTTTTAAGTTGCTCTCAGTATACCACAGACAAGAAAGTGAGGATAGCAACCATGACAAGAGGCGAGAGGATACGAGCGCAAGGAGAAAAGCTCGGTATGACGCAAACAGACCTTGCAGAGGCGGCGTCCACAACGAAACAGAACATCTATAAATATGAAAACGGAATCATAACGAACATACCGTCCAACAAAATTGAAGCGATTGCGGCGGCAATGCACACAACGCCTGCCTATCTTATGGGATGGACGGAGGAACGCGAGCCAGTTGGACAAAAAGATGTTGCTCTATCTGATGCTGTAACATTGCATAGGATCCCGGTGCTCGGTCGTATCGTATTTGCCGGAGCCCCTATTTATGCCGAAGAAAACATAGAGGGATATACCTATACGGCCCTGAACGGCGGAAACGAGTATTTCGGCCTGCGGGTCCATGGGGACAGCATGAATGCCGCCGGGATCTGGGATGGATATACCGTTATTGTGCGACGCCAGGACGTGGTGGAAGAGGGGCAGATTGCGGTTTGTTTGATCGACGGACAGGATGCCACACTGAAACAGGTTTCCCAGGAGGGGAACATTGTGACGCTGATGCCGCAGAGCACGAACCCTGAGCACAAGCCGTTTCGTGTTCGATATCACAAAACCCAGGTGAAGATCCTGGGCCTGGTGGTGCGGGCGGAGTTTTCGTTGGTGTGAGGGGGTGAGGGCTTGAAAAAAACTTGCGATCCTTCTTCTGGTGGTGATGGCGCTTTCCGCTGGGTGTGGAAACCGAACTTCCAGTCAAGACGTTTCACCGATTCCGGTCAGCAGTGACTACGAAGAAGGGTATGAAGATGGCGTGGAGGACGGGATGGCAAAGTGGGAGAACGAGGCGATAGAGGATTACGAAGAAAATGGCGTTGACTATAGCGAAATTTGTTCGGACGCCATGAAAGAAAAATATTGGGAGGGATACGACCAGGGATACATTGACGGGTATTTGGATGCCATCAACGGCGAGGAACCCATCTACGACATTGACTATTAAAATATAAAAAAGTGCCTGCCCTCTGTGCGGTAATACAGAGAACAGGCTGGGGGCACAGTTCCATCCAGGTGACGAAGGACGTCTATATCCATATTCGGCAGAGCCGGAGAGAAGACGGCGGAAATGCTGAACGCGTTTTGGGTCAAAATTCAGTCGAAGACGGCGGAGGCGTTGGGGTGTAAGGGAGAAAACATTCTTCCAAAGAAAGCCGGGCTCCCGCCCGGAGTCGGGCGGGGAACCACCTCGCAGGTGCGAACCTGCGGCGGTCCTAACGGGACCACCTATCGATACGAGAGAACCCCCGCCGGGAGGGGACCGTTACAACCGCCTCCACTTCCCCGGCAGAAGTACAGGATCAGCACGGCCACCGTCACCGCCCAGGAGACGGGGTAGCAGATGGAGATGCCCATAAGGGTGTTCCAGTGGGGCACCACCAGAAAGACCCACAGGATCCGCAGGCCGCAGATCCCCCCACGCTGATGACCATGGGCACCAGGGCATCCCCGGAGCCCCGGAGGAGTTGGCCAAAATCTCAATGCAGGTCCACAGGAAGTAGAAGGGGACGAAGTACCCCATGATTTCAATGGCGTACTGGATCACCAGCGGCTCATCGGTAAAGATGCGGAAGCAGTACGGGGCGAAGAGCATCAGCAGGATGGATAGGGCCACGGTGATGGACAGGGAGATGGTCAGAGCCACCCGAACCCCCTGCTTCATCCGCTGGTACTTGCCGGCGCCGTAGTTCTGCCCCACAAAGGCCATGATGGCCACGCCGAAGGAGACCATCAGAGCAAAGTAAACCCCGTCCACCTTGCTGGTGGCCGACCAGGCGGCCACGGCCTCGGTGCCCAGGGTGTTGATGGGCACCTGGATCAGCAGGCTGGAGGCGGCGTACATGGCGCTCTCGATGGCGGCGGGGACGCCGATGCCCAGGATGTGCGGCAGGGTGGCCTTGTGGATGCGGATTTCCCGAGGGATGAGGCGGTAGGCGTCCTGGGTGCGGGTGAGCTGGCGGAGGATCAGCAGGGCACTGGTGAGGTTGGCCAGGGTGGTGGCGATGGCCGCCCCGGCCACCCCATGTGGAGCCCGGCCACGAAGAGCAGGTCCAGCACCACGTTCATCAGGCAGGCACACCACCAGGTAGTACAGGGGCCGCTTGGCGTCCCCCACCGCCCGGAGGATGCCTGCCCCCATGTTGAACAGGAGGTGGGGATGGTGCCCAGGAAGTACAGCCGGAGGTAGAGGGTGGCGTCCCCCCATGATCTCCTGGGGATTCTTGGTCCAGCGCAGGGCGTCGGGGGTCAGGAGGATCCCCACCACCGTGATGATGGCCCCTGCCAGCAGGCTGAAGGCCACGGCGGAGTGGACGGCGTGGTGGAGCTTCTCCTTGTCCCCTGCGCCGTAGCCGTGGGAGATCACCACCGTGGCCCCGGAGGAGAGGCCGGTGAAGATCCCTACCACCAGCTGCACGATCACCGCGGCGGAGCCCCCCACCGCGGCCAGGGCGTCCGCCCCACAAACTGGCCCACGATGACGGCGTCCACGGTGCTGTAAAACTGCTGAAACAGGGTCCCGATGGCGATGGGGAGGAGAAAGAGCAGGAACTTTTCCAGATAACCCCTTCGGTCAGGTCCAGGTTGTGCTTGGCCGCTTCCACGGCGATCCCTCCTAGCAATTTGGTGGTGTCTCCTTGGGGGGAGACACAGAGACGCCGCCAGAAGCGGCGCCTCGACAGAACTCTTGCTTTGTGGTACTATCATAGAAGAAACGGGGGAAAAAGCAATCCCTCCCAAGAGAAAATTCCCGCAGAGGAAAGAAGGGGTTCTTTATGCACATTCCCACCTGCCAGACCCAGGATCTGGAGATCCTCACCTTCCAGCAGGCCCTGGTGCCCACCAATGAGGACTACGACCGGACGAAGTGGCTCTACGTGCCGGATTACTATGCCGACTACCGGTACCTCCTGGGGACCCGGGGAGAATCCCTCATCTGCATTGGCATCAACCCCTCCACCGCCCGGGGGGACCTGGACAACACCCTCAAGTCGGTGGGCGCATCGCCGCCGGGAACGGGTATGACAGTTTTTGATGTTCAACGTCTATGCCCAGCGGGCCACCCGGCCGGAGGACATGGACCAGGTGTGCAACGCGGCCCTCCACCGGGAGAACATGGCGGCCTTCCGCTACGTCCTGGAACAGGTGGGGGCGGGGTATGCCCCCTGCCGTGTGGGCGGCCTGGGGAACCATCATTGAGAAGCGCCCCTACCTCCGGGACTGCGTCCGGGACATGGTGGCCATCGGGGAGGCGTACGGGGCCCAGTGGCTGTGCGCCGGCAAGTGCTCTAAGAAGGGCCATCCCCACCACCCCTCTACCTGCGGAAAGAGGAGAAAGTGCGGCCCTTTGCCGTGGTGCCTACCTGGACAGCCTGTGAGGCAGAACATCGCGGAAGAAACAGAGCATCGCCCCGCCTGGAGAACGCCAGGCGGGGCGATGCTGTTTATGAGCGGGGTTGCCGGGCAGTTTTCCCTGCCCGGTAGGACAGGGCGATGCACACCAGGGACAGGACGTTGATGGTGGTAAAGAGCAGGTAGGCCGGCAGATAGCCCCCAGGTGGTCGGCCAGGATCCCCGGCAGGCTGGAGAAGGCCAGGGCGCCGCCGGCATGGATCACCTGGAGCCGCCGGACCACCGTGGGGTACTGCTCCGGCGCGGCCAGGTCGTTGGACCACACCGAGGGCCCATGGTGGCGATGGGGTACCCCAGCCCCAGAAACAGCACGGTGAGCACCGCCAGCACCAGGCTCTGGGTGAAGGCCAGGCAGCACAGCACATGGCCCACCACCAGGATGCCCCCCAAACAGCAGGGTGGAGCGGCCGCCGCCGATGTGGTCGGTGGCCTCCCCGAACCAGCTTGCCCAGGGTGATCATCACCCCGGTGCCGCTGATGATGAGGGCCACCGTGGCAGAGGAAAAAGCCCTCGGAGGTAAACAGCACCGACAGGTGGGAGAAGCCAGGGGTTGGCCAGGGCCCCCATAAACAGGCTGGCGCGGCCTGGGAGGAGCCACATCTGGCGGGTCATCACCCGCTGGGGGCCCAGGTTGACAGAGGCCTGGGCCGCGGCCTCCTGGGCCTGGGTCTGGCCGCAGGGGAGCAGGCCTTTGTCCGCCGGCTGGTTCCGCAGGGCCAGGAAGATCACCGCCGCCAGGAGAAAGATGGCCACGGCCTCTATCCGGAAGGTGGTGGCCATGGACAGGTTCTCCACCAGGGCGGTGGTCACAGGAGGCAGGACGATGGTGGCGATGCCGCTGCCGGAGGCGCAGATACTCAGGGCCAGGGCCCGGTGCTGGTAAAACCAGCGGTTGATGAGGATGGACACGGGAATCATGGAGCCCAGGCCGTAACTCACCCCGAGATAGCCGCCCCGACGCAGAACAGGGGATAGGCCTCGGCCGCGCTGTACAGCAGAAAGGACACGCCAGCCGCCAGCTGCGGCGATGGTGGTGCCCACCCGGATGGAGACCTTCTGGTAGTAAAACCCGATGACCAGCATGGACAGAAAGGACACCGCGCACCGCAGGGTGACCAGGGAGGAGGTCTGGGCGTTGGTGAGCCCCTTTTCCTCCATGATGTAGGGCAGGTACACGGAAAACCCATTGGATACCGTGCCCATGGTGACAAACAGCGACAGGGTGCAGGTGATGCAGATCACCCAGCCGTAGTGCATTTTTTCATAGCGTAGCCTCCCCAGGGTTTTTGGCGAGAACCGTCGCCGGCGGTGGCAGATACCAGTATACTCCTCTTGACTGCCATGATAAAATACACATAATATATGTGAAACCATACCAGGAGGGGTATTGCTATGGAATTTCGTACCTTACATTACTTCCTCACTGTGGCCCAGGAGCGGAACATCACCCGGGCGGCAGGAAAAGCTCCACATGGCCCAGCCCCCCCCTCACCCGGCAGATCAAGCGCCTGGAGGAGGAGCTTGGGGTCCCCCTGCTGATCCGAGGGGGCCGGCAGCTCCAGCTGACGGAGGAGGGCCCTTTCTCCAGGCCCGGGGCGGGAGATCCTCCAACTCATGGAGAACACCCAGCAAAGCGGCTGGGGCAGCTGAGCCCCTGCCCAGTACGGCACCATCCGTTTGTGCACCACGGAGTCTCCGGGGCCACGCTGTCGTCGGAACGCATCGCGGCCTTCCATGAGACGGCGCCCAACATCCACTTCCAGATCCTGGCGGGGGACAGCACCGAGAACCGGGACCGGCTGGAAAAAGAACTTGGTGGACATGGGCATCGTCCGGGGAGCCCTTCAACCTGGAACCCTATGACCAGATTGCCCTTCGGCGGGAACCCTGGGGCATCCTGTGCAGCCGGGACCACCCCCTGGCGGCCCAGCATCCGGAAACCGTCCCCCTGGCCTGCCTGGGGGAGGTGCCCCTGATGCTCCCGGCCCGGCAGTCCCTCCAGGCGGACATTCACAACTGGCTGGGGCAGTTCCTGCCCCGGCGGAATGTGTTCTGCCTGTATAACTCCATCTTCTCCATCCTGGGCCTGGCCCAGCGGGGGTTGGGGGGTGATTCTGGCCCCCCAATCGGTGTGGGCCTTCATCGACCCGGCCAGCTTGGCCTACCGCACCCTTGTGGAGCCTGGCCACCAATCCCGGATTTTCTTGGTCAAGCGCCGGGGCCGGCTGATGCCCCCGGCGGCAGGCCCGGTTTTTGGGAGTTTGCGGAGGGGTACTCCGATCAGAAGGCATGAAAACAGCCAGGAAAGGGAACCTTTCCTGGCTGGAGGGGGTCTTCCACATATATAAAAAAAAATCATGGGGATCAATATGCTGCCGCTTCCTCTGGGACGCTGGCGCGGAGCCGACGGCTGATCTCCTTCACCGCGGCCTCGTAGAAGGCCTGGTACTCCTCCCCTTTGGGGTCCTGGAAGCCCAGGGAGACGTTTTTCACTTGGTAGGCCTCCAGCAGGGCGTGCTTGGCCTCGGCGGAGCGCCGGGCCGGCTCGAAGAACCAGAGGTCCCCGTGGGGGCCCGCTCCCGCTTTTTCCGGCAGAGGAGCCACCACAGGTCCATCTCCGAGGTGTCAAACCCAAAGCCCAGGGAGTACACGTCCCCTAGGATGAAATAGTCCAGCCAGCTGAGGGCCTCCAGCTCCTCGTGGCCGGGCCACAGGGGGTAGCGCTGCTCCGGGGCCCGGTGGGTGAGGTACTCGTCGCAAAGAGAAGAGGAGGTTGCCGTAGTAGTAGTGGCCCAGGATCACGGTGTTGGGCACCCTGGCCTCCCCATGGACGTGGAAGAGGGGATGTTTCCCCGGCCAAGGGCAGGGAATAATAGGTGTGCAGCATGAAGTATTTCTCTGCCCGGGGCACCGCGGCCGTGTGCCGCAGAAACCGCTGGGGATGGTTCAAGAAGTCCGGGAACAGGGCGCACTCCACTTCGTAGGTGAAGTTGGGGGTGAGGATGCAGTCAAAGGGCAGGGCCAGCAGCCGGTGAAGCTGCTCGGCCAGCCAGGGGTGGACCTCGCACTGGGTCAGCTCCTGCTGCAAATCCTGGAGCGAGACGTCCACATGGTCCTGGCTCAGCAGGACTGCCTGCAGGGGAAAGGGCATGGATTTTACCTGTTCAGTGTGTAGTGGGTGCGGTTGATTTTCTCCAACAGCCCCCCCAGGAGGCGCCGCCATAGACCCGGTTCATGCCGTTGCCCAGCAGAAGGACCTTGGGGCGGCGGTGCAGGGAAATGGTGAGGGGGGACTTGGTTCTGGTATCGTTTGCCATGGGATCTCCTTGCCGTCAAGATGGGATGGGGGAAAGGCCTTCCACCACCGCTCCATTATGCACTGCCGGACGGGGACTGTCAAGTCAGACCGCCGGGCTGGGGGACGATTGGGAAAGCCGTCCATTGCCCCCAGGGGAAACATGATACAATAGGCGAAACGCAGACCAGGCAAGGGAGGCGAGCGGCAATGGCAAACCGAAAAGGGGCAAACTGTGGAGCCCAGGCACCCTCAAAAGCCGGGGGTGGACCAAGGAACTGATGGCCCAACTGCTGCCCCGGCCCCGGTACCGGCATTGGAACGGCCGGTCGGTGCCCTGCTGGCGGCAGGAGGACGTCCAGGCGGCAGAGGCCACCGAGGTGTTTCAGAAAAAGCCCGGGGCACTGCCCCCAAGGGCCCAGCCCTCCAGGCCGCCCAAAAGGCGGCCCAGGCCAGGGCGACCCTGCTGGAACAGGCCTGGCAGGCTGTCTCCCCACCCGGAGGACAGGGGCGGGTACCCTGGCGGGGTACTACCACCGCGCCATGGTGGACCATCTGCCGGCGGCGGCCCGGGGACGGGGGTCGCGGTCCTCCCAGGTGACAGGGGTTTCTCCGGCAGTTTCTGGCCCTGGAGACCCCATGCGACAGGGGCCCAGCTTCCGGGGACCTGACCCACTTTGTCCAGGCGGCGGTGTGGATGGGGCCAACCCCAAGGCGCCTTTGACGGTCCAGGTGCTGGACCGGTATCCCCAGGTCCTCTGGGGGCGGCGGAGCAGGCCATGGAGGCCTTTGCCCAGGCCCAGCCGGAGGCCGACGGGGCGGCGTTTTTGGGCCGGAAGGACTTTCCTGTCCAGCAGCTCCTCTCCCGGACCTTGGGGACGGTGTACTCGGTGTGGTACGTTCCCCAGGCCATCCGGACCAGTCTTACCGCCCTGCTGGCCCTGAACCCCAAGGATGAATGCCCCAGGCCCGGGCCATGGCCCGGCACTTTGTCCTCCACCTGGGGGGCACCAACACGGGGAAAACCTACGCCGGCTTCCAGCGGCTCCAGCAGGCGGCCACGGGGGTGTACCTGGCGCCCCTGCGGCTGCTGGCCCTGGAGGCCCAGGAGGTGCTCCTGGACGCAGGGGTGGACTGCGGCCTCACCACCGGCGAGGAGGAGGACTGCCGGGAGGGGGGGACACCCACGTGGCCGCCACGGCGGAGAAACTGAACCTGAAGCAGCCCTACGAGGTGGCGGTCATCGACGAGTGCCAGATGATCGCCGACCGCCAGCGGGGCTATGCCTGGACCCGGGCCATCCTAGGCGTCCAGGCGCCGGAGGTCCACCTGTGCGCCGCGCCAGAGGCCAAGGACCTGCTGGTGCGCCTCATCGAAAGCCGCGGGGACAGCTATGAAATCGTCTGGCACCGGCGCAAGACTCCCCTGGTGTGCATGGACCACACGGTGGACTACACCAGGGTCCAGCCGGGGATGCCCTCATCACCTTTTCCAAGGTGGGGGGTCCTCAGCGTGGCGGAGGACCTGCGCCAGGCGGGGAAGAAGGCCGCCATCATCTACGGCGCCCTGCCCTACGCCACCCGGCGGCGGCAGATGGAGGGCTTCCTGGCCGGGGAGATGCGGTATGTGGTGGCCACCGATGCCATCGGCATGGGGCTGAACCTGCCCATCCGCCGGGTGATTTTCATGGACACGGAAAAAGTTTGACGGGGTGGAGCGCCGGGAGCTCCGCCCTGAGGAGATCCAGCAGATCGCCGGCCGGGCCGGGCGGTATGGCATGTATGACAAGGGCTTTGTGGGGGCCACCCAGAACCTGGGGCCATCCGAGCGGGGCTGAACACCGTGGTGCCCCCTGCTGCAGCAGGCGGTGGCCGGCTTCTCCGACCTGGTGCTCCAGGTGGAGTTTGACCTTTTGGAGGTCCTCACCGAGTGGAACAGGATGCCCACGGTGGCGCCCTATGTGAAGCTGGACATCACCCGGTACCTCACCCTCATCTCCAAGATCCGGGAGCAGGGCTTCCGCCTGAGCAAGGAGGAGGAACTCCGGGCGGCCAACATCCCCTTCGATGAAACGGAGGAGCCGTTGCGGGACCTCTTTTTCCGGTTCCTCCGGCTCCACCTCCAGGGGGAGGAACTCCCCCCGGCCGGAACTGCCCGAAGGGGGCACCCGGACTCTGCCGGAGCTGGAACTCTACTGCCGAAAGCTGGACCTCTACTTCTCCTTTGCCAAGGCCTTCGGCTGCCCGGTGGACGAGGAGGCCCTCTACGACCGCCGGGAGGAGGTGGCCGAGGAGATCAACGAGATCCTCCTCCACCGGCTGAAAAACAACATCCGCTTCTGTGCCGTGTGCGGGGCGGCGCTCCCCCTCCACCACCACGGACGGCTGTGCGAGGCCTGCTACCGTAAGCGCGGAGGCGGTGAGGAGGGCGCTGCCCCCCCAAAAGCACATATACAGCAAAAAGAGACCGGCGCGACTTCCCAGATCGCTGCCGGTCCTTTTTTGAAAAGAGAGAAAAGAGAGAGAAAAGAGAGTGTGTAAGGTAAGTCAGATGTTTTGGATCTCTGCTGCTTACAGGTCATAGGATACGGGACAATTGTGACAAGAATATGGGAATCCTATGGACAAATTGTGAAAGTTGTGTCCGTTTTGTAAACAATGGCTGCCCGCCCTTACTCTGCCAGGAGATCCTGGAGGGTGTCCACCAGGTCCAGCAGGTCGGTTCGGCTCACCAGCAGGCGGCTCTCCCCGTTGAGGGTCACCAGGCAGCTGCTTTGCTGTCGTACTGGGAAAAAGACCAGCGTCACCGTGGGGAAGTTCTCCTTATCCTGATAGAAGGTGAAGGACAGCTCCTCCGTGCCGGGGGTGGCGTCGGTATCGGCGCCGGTGACCTCCAGGTCTTGGATGCTGTCCAAGGCGTCGGTGATGTCCACGGTCTGGCCGTCCAGCTGGTAGACGTAGGTCTCGGTGGTGTTGCCGTCCTCGTCGGTCTCCTCCTGCACGGTCTTTTCCAGGGGTAGGTGGTGCCGTCCAGGTTGATCTCCACGCTGGTGACGTCACTCCAGTTCATCAGGACCACGTCTTGGGGCCAGCAGGTCCTCGCCTTTGGCGGCCAGGAGGGTGTCGGCTACCGTCCCGTCCACCCGGTAGACCATGGAGGATCCGGAGATCCGGGCGTAGCAGGTGTCGCCGTCGTAATCCCCAGTTCCAGCACGAAGGTGGCGGGGGGTCTCCTGGGTTTCGTAGATGGGGTCGCCGTTCTCGTCGGTTTCGTTGGTTTCCACCTGGGTGCTCTCGGTGTACTCCACGGTGATGGTGGCGGCGGGGATGTCCAGACCGTAGGTGCCCAGGCTGTCCTCGTCAGCCTGGTAGTCCACGCAGGCGTTCCAGGTCAGGCCGGTGACGGTGGAGACCAGATCTTCTGCCAGGTCGGTGTCCAGGGGGGTCTCTTCCCCCGTCCTGATTCCAGAACCAGGTGTACTGGTTGCTGTAGGCCAGGCCGCTGTCCTCCAGGTAGTCCAAGGTCAAGGTGCCGCTGGTGGTCTCAATGGAAACGCTGGTCAAGTCGGTCATAGAGGGGATGGACTCCATGGATACGATATCATACAGCCCCAGAGAGAAGTCCTCCAGAAGGTCGGCATCCACCAGGTAGACGTTGCCGTCCCCAGGGAGAGGTAACGCTGCCCCCCAGGCCGGTTTCGTCCCCGATGCGCAGCTCGTACGTGCTGTCTCCGGCGGTGACCGAGATGGCGCACGCCGCCTCCTCCAGGCCATAGTCGGCTAGGGTTCTCCGGGGACTCAATGGTTTTGGTGGCCGAGACCTCTTTCAGAGCCTGGACCATGGCGTCCGGGTAGGACGCATCCAATGGGAAGGCCTCGTCGTCAGGATAACTCCAGTTGCTGTTTTTCGTCCTTGGTGAGCGTGACCGTGCTGTCCTCATAGGTCCAGGACAGTTGGGTGACCTGATCGGGGTCCAGGGAGAAGATGATGTAGGAGGTGTCCTCGGCGGTGCTCTCGTCCTCGTCGGGTACCAAGTGGGCCACCAACAGGGTGACCCCGGTGAGGATGACCAGAGCCAGCAGGAGCACGAATAGTTTTTTTCCGCGTGTCATGGTTGTCATTGGTGTTTCCTCCTGATCCAGATCCGCAGGCCGAAGAGCAGGTAGCCTGCGGGCAGCACAGCCACCAGCAACAGCGTCAGCATAGAGGCGGTGGACGCGCTCATGGTAAGGTACTCGGTGGTGATCTGTTTGGCGTGGATGGAGACCCCTTCCTCCCCTTCGCAGGTCCAGCCCACGCAGTTGAGGAAGAAGTCCTGGTTGGCGCCGGAGACCTGTTGGTTATACTGGTCGTCCAGCAGAGAGGTGGAGCCGACCCAGATGACATGGCTTTCGCTGCCGTCTTCCAAGGTATCGGTGGCGATGGCGGCCAGAGAGAAGGGCCCGTCGATGTCCCCTTCCTCCTTAGAATAGGTTTCCATGGAATATCCGGCGATCTTGGAGTAGGCGGCATCGGAAGTGGTCAGCAGGGACTCTACGGTGAGGCCGTCCCGGGGCTCTCCTCCACCGTGATCCCCTGGGCCAGGGCCAGCAGGATATAGTATCCTCCCTCCTGGAGGGGAGAGGTGATGGAGTGGCTCTCCAAATTGGGCAGCAGATAGAAGGGGCCTGCCCAGGGCGTAGTTGGCGGTGTCGCCCTCAATGACAACGCCATCGTTGGCAGTCATGCCGTATTCCCCCATCAGGGCTTCCAGGTTGGTCAGGTCCTGCCCATCCTGGGCGGGGTCGGTGAGAACAATGAGGTCCCCGCCGGTGTCCAGGTAGGCCTGGATGGCCTCCACCTCGTCCTGGGACAGGTCGCTGTCTGGGCCGTTGATCAGCAGGCAGTCGGCGTCCTCAGGGACGCTCTCTTCCGTGAGCAGGGAGAGGTCTGCCACCTCGATGTTCTGCTGCTCCACCGCCGACTGGAAGGAGGTGGACAGATCGTCCTCCCCCGTGGCCGGTAAGGGTGTATAGCTTCGGCAGGGTGTCACTGAGGACATAGTCGATGGCGGAGGTGAGGGAACTCTCCCCGGCGAAACTGACGTCGTAGGAGGAGTAGTCACTGCTGTAGGAGTATTCGTAGATGTCCTCGTAACTGACATAGGTGTTGCGGTCGCCGGACTCCACGATGAGGCTGTTGTTGTACACCGTCCCTGAGACATATTCCTGGAGGAAATTGGGAGAGACATCCGGGTCTATGGTCTCCAACGTCACGTAGTCGCCGCGGGCGGCGTAGCGGTCCAGAAGGGTGCCCAGAGTTTCGTCCTCCTGGCCGCTTTGGACGATCCAATAGATGGTGACGTCCTGCTCCAGGCCATCTAAGATGTCTTCCGTCTCTTGGGACAGGGTGTACAGGGTGCCGGCGGTGGTATCCAGTTGGGTGACGGAGGCCGGCAGGGCATTGACCAGGATGTTGGCCACCACGGCCAGGAAGACCACAATGGCCGCTGCTGCTACGCTGTAGCCCCCACCCGGAAGGCCCGGGTGGTGAGGGAGGCTTTCAGACCGGCCCAGGTGGGTTTCTTCCAAGCCGGTTTGTTCCAGTGGGGTCGTTTCATTCGCTCCACCTCCGTTTCTCCAGGGACTGGACGGTGAGGAAGAGGAACACCAGGATCACCGTCAGAAAATACACCAGACACCGGACATCAAAGATGCCGTCTACAAACTGGTAAAACTTCTCAAAGAGGGACAGCTCCTCCACCAAACTGGGGAAGAGACCGGCGAAGCTGTCGCCCCCCAACCCATAGCCCAGAATCAGGGCCACCTCCAACACCACCATTAAGGTAACCGAGACGGGGTGTTCCGGGTCATCAGCCGGAAGATCAGGCCGATCAGCAGGACCACCACTGTAAACGCGGCAAAGGAGGCAAAGGCCGAGGTGGAGAAGTAGTCGGACAGGTCCGGCAGGAAGTAGCACACCAGCAAAGCACCACAAAGCACAGTCCTGCGCCACCCCCTGGCTCTCGGTGATGGAGGAGAGGAACATGCCAATGGCCAGCAGGGGCCCCTAGGAACACAAACCCCACCACCGTACTGAACACCGCAGGGAGATAGATGCTTCCGAAGGCAGTGAGAAGCAGGGGGATAGACGCAGAGGACGCCTGTGGGGATCAGAAAGATGACCACCATGGCGGCGTATTTCCCGAGGGTTACCCCTGTCATGGACAGGGGAAGGGAGTAGAGAAGCTGGTCGGTTTTCTGCCGCTTTTCCTCGGCGATGACCCGCATGGTGAGAATGGGGACAATGATGAGGAAAATGAAAGAGAGGTTGCTCAGCACGTATTCAAAGTTGGCCGAGCCGGCGTTGAGGCAGATCACCATGGTGTAAATCCCCCGAAGAGGAGGAGAAAGGCGCCGAACACATAGCCGGTGAGCCCGGTGAAATAGGTGGCCAGTTCATGGCGAAAGACGGCTTTCATGAGGCATCCTCCTCTCGGGTCTCTGGGCTGGCCGCCCCATCGGGGGGGAGGGCGGTGTCGTCGGCGGTGAGTTCAGGAAGATGTCCTCCAGGCTGGCCCGGGTGGCGGCCATGTGGAGGAGGGGGGCGCTGGGCGCCGCTGAAGGCGAAGAACAGAGCCCGGCACAGGTCCTCCGGGGGCTGGTCGGTTTCCAAGGTGACGGCGCAGGCCCCGTCCTCCCGGGGGGTGGACGTCCAGGTTGAGGATGTGGTCCAAGGGGGGTCAGGATGTGGCAGACCTCCTCTGCTCCGGCCTCGGCCACCAGCTCTACGGCAGCCCCGCCGGCAAAGCGCTTTCCAGGCCCGCAGGGGTGTCGCAGGCCACCAGTTTTCCATGGGACAGGATGAGGATGGTCTGGCACACCGCCTGCACCTCCGAGAGAATGTGGCTGGAGAGGATGACGGTATGGTCGTGCCCCAGGTCCCGGATGAGGGAGCGGATCTCGATGATCTGCTTGGGATCCAGGCCCACGGTGGGTTCGTCCCAGAATCACCACCTCGGGGTCCCCCAAAGGGCCTGGGCGATGCCCACCCGCCGCTGGTACCCCTTGGAGAGGTTCTTGATGAGCCGCTGGGACACATCCGCAATCCGGGTGACCTCCATGACGTGGTGGATCTGCCCGTCCAAATCCTCCTTGGCCACCCCTTTGGCCTGACCGACGAAGGAGAGGTATTCCCAGGGGTCCGATCCAGGTAGAGGGAGGCCGCTCCGGCAGGTAACCCAGCAGACGCTTGGCAGGGCCGGCCTCCTCGAAAATGTCATGCCCACCCACGGTGACGGAACCCGACGAGGCGGACAGACATCCCGTCATGATGTTCATGGTGGTGGACTTTCCTGCCCCATTGGGGCCCAGCAGGCCGTAGATTTGCCCCTTCTCGATGTGGAAGGACAGGTCGGCAATGGCGGTGTGGGTGCCATACCGTTTGGTTAGGTGACTGACTTCAATCATAGCGTTCCTCCTTTTTCCAACAGGCGCGGCCGCCCTTTGAAGCGACACCCCAAGCCGTGCCTGGCAGAGCCAGACCCGTTCTTGGGCTGCCGTCTTTTTTCTACGGTAGAGGAGGAACCTTAAGTGAGACTTAAAAACCTGTGAATAAGTTGTGAATGATGGGGGCAGGGGCCCCAGCTGCCGCTGGCGGCCCCCCGCCCAAACAGGAACTGGCGACGGCCTGCAAACAGAGTCGCCGCCAGTTCGTTCCATGAAAAAGAGAAAAGAGAGAGAAAAGAGAGTGTGTATGGTAAGTCAGAGGTGAATGGCTTCCCTGCTACTGACAGGTCATAGGATACCCCCCCGATTGTGACCAGAGTATGGGAACTCTGTGGACAAACTGTGAAAGTTATGGCCAGTTTGTAAACAATGCGGAAAGACGTCCCTGCGGAGAGGGAAACAGGGTTGACACCTAGATTATACTAACGTATAATGATATCGCAAGGTATAAAAGGAGGGAATCCAAATGCCAAACCGAAAGACCCACCTGGGGGAGGCGGAGCTGGAGATCATGCAGATCCTCTGGTCCGCCCGGCAGCCCCAGACCGCCCGGGAGATCCTGGCCCAGCTCCAGGGGAAACGGCCCTGGGCCCTGTCCACCCTGATGACTGCCCTGGCCCGGCTGGGGGAGAAGGGGTTCGTGTCCTGCGACCGGTCCACCCGGACCAACCTCTATACCTCCAAAGTCTCCGCCCGGGATTACCAGGCCCAGGCAGGGAAAGTCCTTCCTCCAGCGGCTCTACGGGGGTCCCTCCCCAGTCTGGTGGCCAGCCTGTACGACAGCCAAGCTATTGGAAAGGAGGACCTGGAGGAACTGAAAGCCTACCTGAACGCGCTGGAAGGAGGGGAGAAGGATGCTTGAACTTCTCCGCGCATGGTTTCCCAACGTCTTGTCTGTGTCCGTCACCACGGGGTGGTGCTGGCCGTGCTCCTTTTGGCCTCCCCGGCCCTGGCCGGGCGGGTGAAGGCGCGGTGGTGGTGCCTGGCGTGGGTCTTTGCTGGCCCTGCGGCTGGTGGTCCCCCTCCAGCTCTCCTTCCTCGCGGCGCCGGTGGAAGTGACCCTGCCCGGGCAGCAGGAGGTGGTCCTGCAAAGCCGGAGGAAGTCCCCCTGCCCCGCCGGCCTCACCGGGGAGGCAACCCCTGAGACAGCCCTGGTCTCCCCCTGCCGCCGCAGGGGGCGGCGGCAGCACCAGCCCTGGACCTCACCTGGCTGGACTTGGCGGCCCTGGGATGGGCTGCCGGCGGGGCGGCGTTCCTCCTGTGGCAGGGCGGGCGGTACCTGGCCTTCCGGCGGCGTCTGCTCCGAGGGGCCCGACCGTTCCCGGCGGGGGGATGCCCTGCCCAGACGGTTGCCCAGGCCCTGGGCAAGGACAAGGCCATCCCGGTGGTGGTGTGCGTCGCGGCCCCCTCCCCATTGACCCTGGGGCTTCTGCATCCCTGGGTGGTCCTTCCCCCAGGAGGACTACAGCCGGGAGGCGCTGGCAGGCATTCTCTGCCACGAACTGGCCCACTGGCAGGGGGGGCCATCTGTGGGGAAGCTTCTTCTGCTGCTGGCCCGGGGATCCACTGGTTCAACCCCTGGTCCACCTGGCCGCCCGCCGGGCGGACATAGATCTGGAGCTGGCCTGTGATGACCGGGTGCTGGCGCAGGCCACCCCTGCCCAGCGGAAGGCCTATGCCCACCCCTGCTGTCCGTTATGGAGGCGGATACCCGCCCTGCCGTATTTCTCACTACCCAACTGCAAGGAGGGAAGCACGTCATGAAAGCACGGTTTTACAATCTATTTCACCCTGTGACCTCCGCTGGGGAAAACTGTTGCCGGCAGCCGCCCTGGCGGTGGTCTTTGCTGGCGGGGGACTGGTGTCCTGTACA